>Ga0126375_10000100_pt1 | contig 17868 bp, 31 predicted proteins | sample PanSoiMetPlot_14_FD_109577 | JGI IMG/M metagenome (GOLD analysis project Ga0126375, IMG submission 109577) | Tropical forest soil microbial communities from Panama - MetaG Plot_14 | ecosystem: Environmental > Terrestrial > Soil > Tropical forest | place: Panama | collected 2016-02-17 | reverse complement strand
GCGAGGACGCTGAACGAGCCTACGCCGCCAAAAGTTGCCTGCGCGGCTTGTGCCAGGGTCGCATTGACTGACAGCGAGCCAGCACCAACAAAGGTGCCCTGGCCATCCCATGCTGTCGGAGCCGCCGCGAGAGGAAGAGGTAGCCAACGTATCAGCATGTCAGACCGTCATTACGTTGTAGCTTTCTTCGGGTCTCACATAGCTGTAGGGAAGCGGCGGATGGTCGGTGAGAATTATGCTCCCGCTGGACTTGACCTGTGTCCAGAGCGTTTGCGTGTTAATTCCTGTGTCGCGCTGATTATTATTCGGGCCACCGTTAAAGCCGGGTGGAATCCAATCGCGAAGCGCAAGATACTCCGCGACATAGGGCGCGAGCGTCGGTATCGAAAACGGTCCCTGGTAAGCAAGCTGGAACAACAATGCGGTTGATAATTGCACATCGCCAAAAACTTCCTTGTTAGGGCACCACCAGCATTCGGCGACTGCCCCATCATAAAACGTCCCCCCCGTCGCCGCCGACATGAGCTGACAACCAACCGCGAGTAGATCGCATTGCGAGCCAGCCGGTTGCGATGCCGTATCTTGGACATGTTCAACGAGGCCACCTGGGAATATTATTGATAAGCGCCTGCTGGTCGATGATATCGAGCGCCCAAACACAAAATGCCACGTGTTTGCTGTGATGACTTGCGACCCAGTGATCGTGTTTTCGATGCTGGCCGTCCTGCAACGTATGCCGAATTTGCCGGTACCGGCCAGATACAGCGTTGTGGCGTCTGTAGTGCCAGTTGAGCGGCCCCAACCCAAGAGATCGCCGTTTTGCGCAGGCTTCGTCCAGCAGCCCAACATCCAGGGCTTCTCGCCACCCGGCATAATTATGGCACCAGACCCGCCCGTATTCGCGTATTTGAGATATTGGCTCGAAGACTGGGTGAGCAGAACTCCCATCTCATACGCTCTGGAATTTGACGGGATAATGCTTGACGTTGTGATTGCCCGCCGTCGCATTGAGATTCACGCCGGTATTGTGGACGACGTAGATGCCCCACTTTGACGGCACGATACCGCCAAACGCCTGCGCCACCGAATATGGCCCCCAATTATAAGCTGCGTTCGAAGTCGAGGTTGTCGGAATTATCGTCAGTAGCCGCAGTAGCGATTTGGAAATGAGTGTCACATTGCCGTCTGTACCCGTGATTTGGTCATTGTAGGTCGTGCCGCCGTCGTAGCTGCCGTAGGCCCAGATTTCGATCTGCTTGCCGGTCGTCGGCGATGTACCCGCCGTGATCTTGCCACCGACGAGCGCATCAATCGCGTCATCGGTTCCGATCTGGTCGATCGCGGTTCCTTGCCGTCCCGCCAACAAGTTCGTGTCGCTCGCGAGCGAGGCGACGCCGATAGTATGCGTAACGATGGTCCCAAGCGTCGGCGATGCAGTACTCATGCACGCGTGATTCCAAAATATTTCAGTTGATTTTGGGTATTTGTCGTCAGATCGGATACCATCTGCTGCGCGCGTAAATCGAGATCAGCCGTGCGCTGCGCATTGGTCCAAGTCGGATCATCTTGCCAGATGAACGATCCTTCTAACACGGTCCCGGCGGCAATTTGATCCGCCTCGGCTTGGGTAATTTGGCCAGCCCCGGTGCCGATGGTCATAATAGTTGTGTTTCGTTTTGAGTTTATGAGTGCGGTCGCCCACGGCGTACCAGCCGCGTTGTTACCGGCAGGCACAGCGGTATGCACGACAACGCTGTACACGTTGTTTGTCCCGCCATCGAGGACGTGCATCTTGGACATAAACTAGCCCAAGGTGCAGAGCAACGAACCCGGATTTATAACCAAGGTGTCTCCCGGCAGCACGGTACGCGCCGTGAGCAAGGTACCGAACCACCAGATATTTCCTGAGTTGATGCTGATGGTGTCGGTAATGAATGCACCTTGGATCGCGCTCGATGACGAGAACGGCCCGAAAATGATCGAAGCCGTGTTCGAGGCCGATGCTGCCGCCGCAGGCGATCCCGCTGCCCCGAATAATCCGGTCTGACGCAGATAGCCCAAGTTCGAGCTATGCTCCATACCCGCCCCGGCAGAAGTCGAATTGGGCGTTCCATAAGTCAACCCGACGAGCCGCGAGGCAGGCGCTGTCGCTGATGCCCCGCCAAGCACGAAGTCCAACATCGCCTTCGCGCCGAAACTTCCGATACCGGCCATCTTAGACTCCTCTCTGATTGGCCCAACAGGCAAGCCAGCAACAGGGCAGGGGCCGCTTCTCTGTCACTACAAGCACTGAAAGCACGCTTGGATGATGCCGCAAGAAATCGAACCGATGAAAGTCCGGTAGTTGCGGACGAATCAGTTCCACGCGATGCGTCGAGGATAGACGATCCGCCACGATGCGGCTCGTATCAGCTTCCATGAAATCGTGGCATTCAATAATCAAATCGCTGTCCGCAAGCTGCGGACAGGCTTGCAGATCGATCAGCGTGCGCTCACCGCCTTCGCAATCGATCAGATAGAATCGGTGGCCAGTTAGATCGTCAAAGCGAAGCTGTTCCGGTTTCGTGACACCGCCGCCGAGATTGATCTTCACGTCGTTTTTAGCGGCATATTCCTCGCATAGCGCAAGCGATTCCTCGCTACTATCGAAAGCATAGACAGGAACCTTGAGCAATCGAGCTAGTCCGATGGCATAATAACCTTCGGCGCAACCAACATTGATAACCACGGCAGGCTTGCGCCATTCCAAGTAACGAATTGCATTGTGCAATTCATATTCATAGACGCCCATCAATTTCGTGCCGGAATTGCCATCATCCCACGGCGCTCTCGACGGCACGATCATTTGCGCGAACGGGCCGGTTAGAACTTTATTGCCGAAGACGCGAAATGCCTGTCCGTTGATGCCACACATGAGCCGCAGCATATGTGCGGTCATTTCCTGCGAATCAGGCTCGTCATTGAGCAGTTTGGGATCGGTCTTAGCGTCCACGCGCGCTCTCCACTAAATCGGGACGTTTTTTGCTAAGACCATCCCATTTGGATTTTGTGATGTATTCGGAACGCGCCATCAAGGTCATGCGCTCTAGCAACCGTTGCTCGTTGCCCTCGCAGCCGTAATCAAAATTGTAAGAGGCATGGAAGCCGAAGTGACGGGCATCCTTATCGGGGCGCACGGTCTCGAACGCAAAATCCTGGGCTAATTGCTCGGGAGCCCATTCGAATCCGGCATCTTGCAGTTGAGATCGATATTTACGGCAGTAGAGATCGTCATCCAAATCGCAGATGCAGGGGAACTCGTCTCGATGCTGGCGTATGAAGCGCATGAACGGTGTCGAGCGCAAGCAAAAGCCGCCATTGCCGACATTCATTCCATCTTTGTACCACCACGGCGCACCGATATAATCGTAGTCGAGATATTCATCGCGCCACATCTCGGGAGCGACGATCCAGCTATCCCATTGGATGCACAGCGCATGTGACGTTCGCATGTGTAGCGGTACGTCATACCAAGAGCATTTCGACCAACCGATCTTCTCAGACCAGTCAGGCACGGCAACGATACGTCGATCGGCTCGCATAAACAGATTTGGCCGGTCAGTGAACACGAGAACATCCCCAAACTCCGCTTTGTTCTCGCAATCCTCTAATGCCAAACGTGCAAGATCGTGCTCGCGTGTCTCGATCAGCACTAAGGTCACATCGGGTAATTTAAGCGCCATACCAATCCTCGCGCTCGCGCACGCGTTTGTTGTGCAGACTTACGATCTCATTCGCATCGTCTTCATATTGCACATTGCAAACGACGCGATGATTTTCATCTGCTACCGACCACCAACTGCTGCCAAATGGATCAGGCAGAACGTGCCATTGGAAAAACCTTCTCGGCATGGATGACATTAGCTCCAGTTCGCCACTTTTCGGCGACCGCGCTAACCAATCGCTCAACCGAGATATCGCTGATGCAAGCGGCACCGTTTCCCTCCTTGTTTATTACGCAAGTCGATGGATCATCGTGCAACCGATGGCATGGCCAACATGGCACACGATCAGGATCGGCGTGCAGCGTCGTCGTGTTCACCCAATGTTTTGTGATGTTCTCCGCGCTCGCGTGCGAGACCATCGCCACCTTTGGCATTGGTTCAAGCGCGACGGCCCATCCGGGGCCGGTATCTGGCGTCACGACAAGATCAGCAACGAGCGCAAAATTAAGCGACGTGCGTAGCGGCCAACATTTCTCGCCAGAGCTCTCAGGGATGCATGTATAAACGCCATCGCGAGTTCCATTCGTGCGAGTAACTTCCATCACGACGGAATTTACCATCGAGATTTCTTTCTCGGTTGGTCCGCCCATGAGAACAACTTTTGCGCCAAGTTCTTTGATGATGCGTGGCACTGCCATCGTGGTGTACGGATAAACCTTATCGATGCGAGTGCCCGATAGAATCCACAGAATGAATCGGCCGATCTTCTCTTTGGTTCGCAACGCGAACTCGCGTTCCTCTGGAGAGCAAAAATACAGCGGCCCGAAATCATAGGGCACGTTCGCGATATCGTGAGCGGTTTCCAGATAACTTCCGCCGCACAACTTGCGCCGGTATTCGACGGGCCACCAGAACGCCGTCATGTGCTTGAACAGTGCATGACGGCCCTCGCCGGAATGCGAAGCGTGAATGAAGATATCGTATTCGTTGGCGCGGGACGCGAACCATTTTTGCCAGCCGACAACATCATCTTTTGGCAAATCACGGTCAGCGCGCTTGACGCTCAATTTGTCGATATGCGGATTATGATGATAGACGACGTGACACGGCTCAGCGGCGATCACCTCCGTCATATAACCCATGCGTTTGAGCGCCTTGAGCGGCGAACCGGCAACAAGATTGTCACCGATGCTTCCTAGCCGAGCGATGCAGGCCCATCGGTTCATAAACTCGTCGCTCCGATACCTATCAGCACGGCCTCGCCGAATTGCGTCTCCGGTTCTACCTTCTCCCCGCGCATGTGCTTGAGAGCGCGAGACTGTTGACGCAATAGTTCGGTTAATTCTTCGTTCATCTTCAAACGTAGTTCGGTCAACGACATCTTCTCAACAATACCGTTTGCTTGCCGATTAAATTTGGCAACGGTCTCCTCGATCTCGCGTACATATGCGTCGATGGTCGCAACATGCGTCATATCTTCGATCATGGGCGAAGCAAGTCCTTAATGATGAGTGTCGGAGGGGTTACGCGTTGGGTAAAAGGGATATTAGAGCGCCTTCTATTCGTCACCGGATCGTAGAATCGGAACGTGAGTTCCTTCCATTTGGCAGCAAGTTCATCGATGCGACGCTCAACTTCATCACGCTTGCCGTAGTTCTCGCGCATCACTTGGACAAGCAGATTGATCGCCGCGCTGATAATGGCATCTGAGGCAAAGCCGTCAGCCGCCTTGCCAAAACGGTCAAATAGCTCACGCCCGTAGTCGGGTAGGTTCTTGGGTAGCGGATCGCTATGATGAAATTGGTCGTCAGCCACCCGAGCCTCCAATATGGAATGGCCCGCCGTGACCGTCAGGCGGCCAGTAGCGCGCCGATCATGCTGTAATCGACTGCGAGAGCCCCACGCCGCCCAAACCGTTTTACGGCCTCTGGAACGGCATTGCGCACGTCTTGCGCCATCAGGCCAGCCCGCCACCGCCGCTCGCCTCGGTAGCGATAGCGATACAGCGGCAGCGAGCCGAGCCCGCGAAGGCTGATTTCACCGATCTGCGCTATCAGTTCTTTCAGCCGACGGTCGGAGATGGTGAAAATTCCCGATGCGTTCCACGTGACAACGATATTCCCACCGTTGGGGGTCACCGGAAGTCCCGTAACGCCCGTGTCTTCATACAGCACCAACCGCCAAGTCGTGTTGGCTCCTGAATTATGTCGATAGATCACAAGCGCCTCGACGCTCGCGCCGGTAACGGCCGTGTAAGTCAGATCGTCGCCATCAAACGTCCCGTTAGTGACAGTTGGCGTTGAGATGCGTTGATCTGTGCCGACGATGCCGCTCAGTGACGAAAAGAATTGATGCGAGTTCGACCAAGTGTAGGTGCCGGTATCAACCAGCGAGCAATAAGCACCATCCGTCGTCGTATTGACGTTGAGCGAAACGTTCGTATCGGCGGCGAGGATCGACTGCTTATAAAGCTGATAGACTGCATTAGCCATTGTCGATCTCCAACGGTGACGTGCTTGTGCGCCGCGTTGTTTTCCGTTTCGTGGCACGCCGCGTATATTTTCGTTTTTGTCGCGGCGGTTCTGGCTGTGGCTCCGGTTCTGGCTCCAGCTCGGCAAATTGCTCCGATGCCTGCTCTGTCTGGAACTCATGTACGGGCGCAGCTTGTGCGATAAGCTGCGGCGGCGGCTCGATAATCTCAATCTGCGGCCCGCATTTCGCCAATGCCATCGCGCGATGCGTCTCGTAAGTTTCTTCATCGAGATCGATGATCGCGGATTTGCCAGGAAGAATCGTCATCGGACGCCGCTTCGTATCGTATAATACGCGCGGGGAGGGCTGATCGTTCGTTACGCGGCAGAGCATTTTTTGCCCTCAAAAAAGAAGGGGCGGCGGGCTAGGACGAACCACCCCTATAGTTGGGAGGCTTACGAAGCGTAGTTCGATATTCCATCAACATAACGAACCGCCGCAGGCCGCCTAATTTCGACAGGACCGAGCCGGAAGATGCCTGGAATGTCGAAGCCGAGCGTCGAGGTCTGCCACACAGGCAGGAAGCGATGCATCATTGGAATATGCAGCTTCAAGACCTGCGGGTCTTTTCTGTAGACGACCATTCTGCCCTTGTCGCCGCCCGCGCCTGCATTATCGAGTTGGCGCACAGCACGGATCGTCAATTGCTGGCCGGTCGTTTGCGTGTAGACATTGTAATTGCGCAGCCAATCAAGCACGCAGATCGTCTCGCCAGCAGTGCCCATGCGCTTTGTCGAGACAACTGCCATCGCCGGAACAGGCAACAGAACGGTATCAGCCATCTCAACCGTGCGCGAGGCCGTATAGACGCCGGTCAGCGCGTCATTTACGTCTTTCGCGATCTGATCGCCAGTCTTGTCGTCCCATGCCGCTGATCCGCCCGTGCCTGTTGCTGGCGCGGTGATCACGGTTACAGACGTATTGTTAATCAACCCTTGCCAGTTCTTCGCGCTATCGCCGGAAAACGCTTTGTCATCGATGAATTCCTCTGACGCGCGACGCGCTGCATCGGCACGTTCCGCCGTCAGATTCATTCCAGGGATCATCATCGCCTGGCCGACTTCCTCTAGCGTGTAGCCGTAGCCGATGCCCGCCATTTCGACGCCAACCTCATAGCGCGAACGCTGGATATCGGCACGCGGCATGTCGGTTCCCTCGTGATGGAACCAACGAGCCAAGCCAACCTTGTCGCTGGTGTAGTACGAAATGGATTTTGTCCATTCCGGTGCGCTCGTATCAATAGGGATCAGCGCCCGATATTGGATATCGGGATACTGGATGGCATAAACTCCGGGTTCGATGTAGGCGACTTGCTGAACGACGAAGCTCAACGCCGCTTGCGCATCGATTGCATTGGTACGCATCTCGGTATCTCCTGTTCGCTAAGAAGCGTTTTCGCTTACCTCGCCAGTTACGTGCGCTGTACGCCGCTCAGATGCACGATAGCCAAGCCGATGCCAGTCGTGCTGGTTTCCCAACGCGCGCCGGGGATAGGCCCGGAACCACCGCTGTCATCGAGCACGCCGGTCGTCGCGTTGTAGTAAACAGCGTTGCCGATAGTGACTGCGCCGCCGGTTTGCACCCACACATCGCCCATCGACATCACACCGCAGGTGCTATACCGCTGATAAATGTCGGTGTAGTCGCTATCGAGCGTTGCAGGAACAAGCGTAATATCCTTAACGCTGATGCCGACAAACGTTGTCAGCGCACCGCCAAGCGCAACTCCGTTATCAGCAACGCCCTGGCCAACGGCGCGGCCAAATGGGATGCCATTGGAATTCTCGACAATCTTGGAACTAACGTCGCGTTGGCGTTCGGTCGCGATCATGCCGGGAACCGCCACAGCCATCCGATTGAGATAAGTAGTTTGGGTAGCCATCTTGATCTCCCTTTGCGAACTGCTACGGGGTTCCTATTGCACTACGCGCGCTGCGGGGTTTTCCACGCGTTGCGCGCGTCATTAACCATTTTCTCGTAAGCGACATCACGAGCATCCTGCGAGGAATGTACCGAGATGCCATCGCTGAGCGCGCGATCCATCGCGTTGCGCGGAGCGCCGGTCGGGCCGAGCGCCACAAGCGATTCGAATGACGCGCGCACCTGATCCGCCGTCCAATTCTTAGCGGCTGCGCCCATCTTGGCATCAACAACTTGGCGGCGAATCGCCTCGATGTCGTAAGCGGGCGTGAATTTGTCGCCGAGCAACTTTTTCGCCTGATCGGTTGCCATCACAATCGCCTGCAATTCTGCAGCCGTTTGTTCAGGCGTGCGCGCGCTATCCTTTAACTGCTTTTCCAGAGTCGCGATCTTGGCATCCTTGGTATCGCTGTCTTTCTTGATATTGCTGATCTGCTCGTCACGCAGCTTGATCGCCACGTTTGCCTCGTCCAGCGCCTTCTGTTGCTGATCGAATATTTTCTTCTGATCATCGAGATGGCGCATAACGATCTCGGCATCGCGAGGCTCAAGAGAAATCGTCAGCCCGTCCACGGTGAGTTGCTTCGTCATGGCATCATCTCCTTCATCGCCAATTCTCAATGCGGGACCGCCACGCGCCGTATTCACCAACGCGAGATGGTTTGCTCTGATTTGCGTCTGCACGGCATCGTAAATCTCGCCGTGCGGTGTGCGTCCCTCTTCCAGCTTCAAGTCCATCGTGTAGCCAAGTGACAACTCAGCTTTGCCGCCTTCGTAATCCTTGATAGCCGCCGCATCGCGAAGAATCATCGGCACGCGCACGAATTCACCGTCGCGCACAACGTCCTCGCCAATCTCACCGATGGCGAATTTGCGCCAGTTCGTTGAGTCGACCATCTGCGGAGGGTGATTGTTGGTGATCGGGCGGCCAGAATATGAGTGCATCGATTTACGAGAGAACACTTCATTCGACGGGCGATAGACGCGAAGCTCTTCCTTGTCGGCAACACCGAGTTCTTTGCCCTTGTAAATCTGGATGCCAGATCGCGCGACGCGCGAGAACGCAATCATATAGCCTTCTGGCGTCTTGCGCGGGGCATATTCGCCGTCCATTACGATCTGCGCTGGTTCATAAATCGTCAGCGGGATGCTGTCCTTGGCATGTGGCGGATCGGCCGCATCCATTGCCCCGCATGTGCAATCGGCGTTATCGCCAGTATCACAAGCGTCGCAGCCTTGATCATGCTGCACGCCGTCAACAGTGCAACCAACTGCATCCTTAGAATCTTTTAACTTTTTAAGTGCTGCACGCCCAAATCGCTTTACATAATCTTCCATGACTGTATCGGTCGGCAAAGCATTGGCGTGCTTGATATCATTAGCACTAGGGCCACTTTTGCGGTCGCCCTCAAATTCGTAATCAACTCCACCCGGCTTGGTATCCTTCTTATAGCCGGGAGGACGATACCCACGACGCAGAACAGCGGACGAACCACCACCGCCACTTGAACTAAACTCGCCTGTATGTGGATCGTGGTTCGGATTGAAATCGAAGATTATTTGCGCCGCATCAAGCAGCGCAGTCTTCAACTCTTCCGGTAGTTTGGGCTTACGAGCGTCGTCAGGCAAGGCGCGCTACGGCCTCCAATGCCGCGTTATCCACGGCGCGGAAGCCTGTGTGGTCGTTTCCCAGGGCTTGCGCTTGCCGTTGAAGAACACGACACGCGCATTGGCAGGCAATCCTTGAAGATGTACGTCGCGAGCGTAGCTATAGACGCCGTGCTCTACATCCCATCCCGGTGCTCTGCCCTCAAGCCGAAACGAAATCCACGCTTGATCCGAGCCGAAATACTGCGCTTCCCTGGTCTGCTTTGGCGATGTGACGGGATCAAACTCGTCCCACAGCCATTGCATACGTCCCGCTCGGAACATGAACAGCGAGCCGTTATAAACCACGGGCCGGAAGGTGCCAATACCCTTCCAGGCCACGAAGTCGCCGTCACGCTCGAACAACGGCACCAAATCATTGCAAATGACGGTATCAAGATCGATGGATGCAACGCGGCTATCGTCAGGGATATTCATCGCCTTTGTTACCGCGCCGCTGAACAATTTCAGGCGGCGATAACAGCTAGGCAGCACCACCCCGCTTGGGTTGGCTAGCCCTGCATGATCATTCCAGATCGGGAATGTCTCGCACTCGACGTTCTTAGGGTCATCAGTGATACAAATCAGCCGATAAGGCGCGACATAGTGCCGTTTCAGCATCGCCGCGAAAACATTGACATATTTAGGCAGAAACACCGTGCGGTAGGTCGGTGAGAACCACTTCCATACGACGAATGTGATCATCGATCACAGCGTTTCCTCATGGAACGGAAATGATAGCACGCGCGGCGGACCAGACAGGGAACGAGCCAAGGGACGCAATGCAGCATCCTCGGGCTGTTTGCGCTTGTAATGCGTCGTGGAGGAATCGCCAACATATTCGTGCCGTACCAGCCCGACGTTCGCCATGATGCGAATCGGAGCTGTCGCCGCACAGCGCCGCCGATAATACGAATCACTCCCATAGTAACCGGACATGCGCTCGTCGTAGCCGCCGATTCGCCAGTACATTTCCTTGGTCATGAACCAAGAATTCGGATGCGGATGAATCGGCGTCCCGTTGTGCTCTTGCCGCGAGAACCGATAGATCGTGCTCTTGTCATAATCACCTTCTTGCAGCCGCAGAATCGAAGTCAGCGGGACCACATGATCCATATCTGTCAGTAATAGCCACCCCTCATCGGCATAGCGCGCGCCGACGTTGCGCGCCGCGAGCCAGTTCCAACGTATATCTTTATCGATGCGAAACAGTCGAATCGGAAACGGCAACTCGTCGTCGCGCCATTGTTTGAGAATACGAATGGCTGGCGTATCCGGCGAGCAATCATCCACTACGATCAACTTGACAAGTTGGCAAATTGGCTCGGGCCATTTACACCACCCTATCATTTGCTGCGCGAGAAAATTCGGATTGTCGTAATACGGATAGATCATTGTGACGGACTTGACCGCAAGTCCGTTCTCGATCTCGATCAACGGTGCATCGTCGCAGCCGGGAGCGCCCATCACGCCCGCCCTCTAGCGAAAGAGCCACATCCCAAGCGCCACGCTCCCGAGCAGCACCCCACCATATAGGCAGATGTTGAACAACCAATCGCCGCCACTCATAGCGATCCTTGCATCGTGCGCAGCCTGTTCATGCAGCGTTGACGGTAAAGCGCAGTTTTCAAATGCTGACAACGCTTGTGCCGTTGATACCATTTCCACTCGGCTTCTGCGCTTTTTTTGCCTGCAAAGCTCGCAATGCCGCCCGCGACGCCAAGTGCGATTGTCGCGCAACCGGGCAACAATGCCAGCGCGCCACATAGCGCAAGCGATGCGATGATTCGCTTCACAAAAAAACCAAATCCAAAAAAGTATAATCAGTGCCGCCCGCTGTCTTGGGATAAAACAGCACATCGCCCGTTAGCGGCAGCGATAGATATTCCTGACCGATGAAATCGATATCGCCCTCAGTGCGAAACATCACCTTGGGTAAGATGATCTGCACTTTCGGACCCTTACTGTTCGTACCTTCCAGCTTCACCGCGCGATAGACGATATCCGATTGCATCCGATAGATGCCGCCACCAATGCTTGTCGCGCCAAGCGCCAACATCACTGATTCGGCATGTAGCTCGTCGGCATTGATCGTCAGCCTGCAGGACTTGGTGTTGAGTTGGCTATCGTCGAGCACGCGCCCTCCGGCCGCCGTCGAGGAAAAGTGCTGCAGGATATCCATGCTTGGCGCGACAGAGAATTTCGGGCAGTTGCCAATATGCGCCCACGAGGTCGAATCAACGGCGGCGGTATAGACGTTGCCGCGACCGATGAAATAGTTGGCGACATTGGGAGGGGTGCTAGGCATAGTCAGTTCCCCTTGTTGCTATCGTCGCTTGCTGCATTGCGTCACGTCCGGATGCGCGCGTGCGTAAGCACGAGGAACCCACTTGCCGGTGATCGATGATGTGCAGCGATAAAGCAATCGCGCATCAGCCTGGGCTACCTCCAAGAGCAAGAGCCAAGCCAGCACGAACAGAGCTAGGCAAGCAAAACGAGCCATAGTAACAACATGCCCGCAACAAATGCAGTCGTCAACGCGATTGCAAGGAGGCGTGCCATGTCGTTCTCGGGCCTGATCCTCGGGGTCATAAATGTCGCTATCGTCGTCGCAATCTTCCTGTTGATCGGCGCGATCATCGTGTGGTTTTGCTCGTGGATGCAAGTCAACGTGCCAGAAATGGTGCGCAAGCTTTACCTCTGTGTCGTGCTGCTGATCGCGCTTTACATGCTTGTCGCACTTTTACTCGGTATTCCGACGTGGCGCGTGGTACGATCCGAATTGCCAATTGCGCCGGAACCGAGACACTGGCAACCGCAGATCATCGCTCCGGAGCAACATTCATAGGGAGACAAGGACATGCCGCTGACAAAAAAAGGAGCAAAAATCAAAAGAAATATGACAAAACAATACGGTAAGAAAAAAGGGGCACAAGTATTTTATGCCTCGGCCAGAGCCGGGAAAATCCGGGGCGTACATAGAGCGCGCACCAAATGAGCGACGATGGTTTCGCAGGGATGATGCTACTCGTCGGCATGGGGGCACTTCTCGCTGGCATGTGGGTGCTCGGCGGGATCGGCTGGCTATTCATCGGCCTTAGTGCTTGCTGCATTATTCTTGGAGTAGCGCACAACGCCAACGTGCAGCGGAAAAGGGCTCAAGCGGAGAAATTGAACGCTCTAAGAGCAAGCGAGGATCGTGACGAGCGGTGGTCACACTAACCAAGGGGACCAGCGCGGAATGGGCGGCGCAGACAGGCCGTGAATGCGGGCAATGCTCGTTATGCTGCAAGCTGCTGCACGTCAGAGAACTAAATAAACCGGCGAATCAGTGGTGCCAGCATTGCCGTCCGGGCAAAGGTGGCTGCTCGATTTGGGGCAATACGCCAGACATCTGCCGACTGTATTTCTGCGGATGGCGAATCACCCGCGCCTTCGGTGATGAGTGGTTCCCACTGAAATCGCATATGGTGCTTTCGCTCAACCGCCAAACGAAGAACGGCGTGCAGATTTTGATGGTAACGGTCGACCCACAGCATCGTGAGATATGGCAGCAGGAACCGTATTATGGGCAATTGCGGGAATTGGCCCGACGCGGGATGTTATCAGCCGATCCCATGATCGTCATCGTGCGCGTCGGCACGCAAAGTTGGCATCTCGATTCCTACGGCGAGCGTAGGATCGCCGATAACGCAATGATCGTACATAGAGGAAGGCAAACATGCTTGCGCGAACCCGAATCAATGCCGCAGACCTCGGTGTGACCGAAGCGCATCTCGATGCACTAGAACGCTGCCGCGATGAGCTACGCAGCGGGCGCATACGGCATTGGCAGGGGCGGCTCGATCTGACGCATGTCGAAGGAGAAGAAGGCTATTTCTTCAGCATGGCGACATGGCACCGTGCGTTGCATCGCCGCATACGCCCTGCTGAATTTACCGAATGTGGCTCGGTATGCTGCATTGGTGGCTGGACAGCGTTCTATTGCGGTGCGGAATGGGAATATCCGACACGACCACATCATCCAGCGCTGCACGAATTATTCAATATGTCGAAATATCTGGACGACATGTCCGATCGGCTCGAAGTGATGCGCCGGGTAACGCCATTGCAAGCCGCTGCCGCCATTGACGACGTGCTCTACGGCGGCGGCTGGCCGCGATGGGAGGATCATCTCAAGGAGAACGAACATGGTGTGCTTCCTGCCACCCGAAAAATACGATCACGAGCCTAAAAAACCCTACACGATACGCTATGGCTGGTGGCCACGGCCATATGCGCGCATCGGCGGCGACGTGATTCATATGCCAAACAAGATCATGAAGCAGTTAATGTATGCGAATCAGACCTACGAATGTCTGATTCGGCACGAGAAAGGTCATATCAACGGCTGGCCCGCCGATCACCCAGGCATGATCGTAGCATGACCGAACAACGCGGCCATCTCGATATCGGGATCGATACCGATCTCAACGGAAATATCCGTCTCGAATTCGGCACGCCTGTTACTTGGCTAGCAATGCCGCCGCAACAGGCGCTTGAATTCGGGCAACTGCTAGAACGCGTTGCGCTTGCGGTATTGCGGCAACGACATTAAATGCGCCACTCGAAATCCGGTGGCGGCTCTAGCCGTTTCGACTGCCATTCGAGATAGCCGGAAATGCGCTCGGCGAATTGATAGCTCTCGGCAAGACGCAGCCAGCTTTCCTCAAGCAATCGATATTCGCGCCGCGTCATAGGATCGCCCGCGCAGGTGGCGATTCGTCTACAACACTCCGCGTGTTCTAGCGCGTGACGCGCTTGCTCCGTAATTCGTGCCAACATCGTAAAGCTCCCGCCATTGTTGCCGTCATTGCCATGCTTCCTTGACCCATGGCCACATCTGCGCAGCGATATGATTCTTAGGCCGCTTGCAGAGCACGACACGCGCTCCTGCCGCCTTCTCCTTGACTGCGCCAATGTTCGATATCCTCGGAAACCACGCCCGAGGGAAAGTTAGCTGATTCGGTAGTCGTTCCCCAATCCAATCCTGATCACCCCATAGTTCACGCGTTACATCTGAATTCCATTCGGTATAAAGATCGGCATGACTGCCTGTCGCGAACGTCATAACGCTCGAGTTGTAACGTTTGACGACGCGCTTGCCGTTGCTGCCCTGAAATACGCCCTCGTCGGGCACCAGCGTTAGTGTCGAATCCATGCCGTATGCAACGAGCGGCCATAAATCGGAAAGCACAAGCACATCAAGATCGAGATACAACAAGACCTGCTCACGCCCGAGCGCCCACCAATGCGCGGGATTGAATAATTCTAGCTTCGACCACCACCCCGGCCATCCATGCGGCGTCGGCACGCGTATTGTCTCAACATCCTGTAATACCCCTGGTTGATCCGTAAGACATATAAAGCGGTGCGTTCTATCAAGATGCCGACGCACCATCTGCCGTAGCTTGAAAACGTATTCAGACGTGAATGGCACGTTTGCCTGTACCCACACACAGGCGACGATCATTCCGGTTCGTCCTCCCATATGCCCTTGTCTGTACGCTCGTCGGCCAGCGGCGGCGGTTTCTTACCGACCAGACCATGCCGAATCAGTTCATTGCTGCGGTAATCTGGCCCGCGCGAGTGATCTTGTCTGTCCATTATCGGACTCAGATGCTTGAAATAGCGCCCCTGCTGCGGCGTCACGAACGGTCTATTTCGTCCATGCACGTCACCCTGTTTGAGCAAGATACCGCGTAATAGCTCGCCTCGCGTCGTCTGCGCACGACCAATCCATATCGGCGTATAATCGTTGAAGTGACAGAATGCAGCGATCACCGAACGATCAAGCAAATAAAAACAATGCCCGCCGTAACCCTGTGTGGGGCGGTCAAACACAATATGACCATTCGATTTGCATAGCTCGTGCAGCGTTTGCCAAACCTGATTCTGATTCCAGATGTGCTCGCCTGTACCAAAATCGGTTACGATATCAAATCGTTCAATCAATTCGCTATCCGGTGTGAGCATAACCCTATGATCACTATTCACATACAAAGCAAGATTTAGATCAAAGGGGACCGCACCATTAAGTCCGTTGGCGTCAATGCTCATATATCTGGCACAACCTTGTGCCTGATACCACTTACGCGCCACTATGCGTCCATTCTTTGTACCAACAAACTGATCCCCTAGCTCGCACACCGACGCATCCGCAAGCGTCAGATGGCGAGCCATCATCTTCTGCATACTTGGCCGAATACCCATTAGACGAGCGCGTTGCTTTTTTCTAATTGCGCCGCACGAATCATGCCGCGATTCCATTCCTCAAGCACGGCTTCGATATCTTCCTGCACACCTTGCAATTTCCCGTTGGCTAATTCGACAGTCGTTTCGCCATGCTCGGTAGTGAGCGGCTTTCTGATCCGCGCAACGGCACGCGCATAGAGATAAACAATGCCACCCCCAGGCTGCGTCAACTTCATCATCGCCGTATTGCAACAGCATAGAAGCGCGGCGCGTGCGGGAGGTCAAGATTTTCGGTTTCAACGCTCGGCTTGGCGTCGAAAGTCTGCCACGTATAAGCGTGCCGATAACCGCTCAATGCGCGCATAACCCCTTCAATCTGTACATCATCAATGACGAGAACATCGCCGCTGCGCTGCAAGCGAGCAAGGTGCGCCAACTCGGCGTTTACAGCATCAAACGAATGCTTGCCATCGATGAAGGCAAAATGAATATGCAGCAATTGCAGCCGTAGCAGCCAGTTTGCCGCCTCGCTCTGGATGAAACGAATTTTATCGGTGACGTGCTGCCATGGTCGTAATGTTTCTGCCAGCGTCAACAACCCGCTCAACTCAACTACCGTATTGCGCACGGTGCGCTCCTCGGGATCGATCACGTCGAGCGATATCACTTGGCATGCGCTCGGCATAATGCCGCTGTCCTCGATGGCGTATTGCATCATCAGTGCGGAAAAACCTTTGGCTGTACCGATGTCGAGGAACACGGTTTGCTCGTGCTGCACATGCCGTTTCAGCACTCGCGCGAGCACGCGACGCCCCATTGCATAAACAATTCTCCCATGCTGCCAACATGCGCGATTGCGTTTGAGCGGGCACGCCAGCACGCGCGCCGCCTGTTCAAGACGCTCACGTTCTATGTGAAAGCCGACTGACTGCTCGAATTCATCGATGATCGGATATTGAACGCGGCACTCTGCCTCGAACGCGGCGTTATATAACGCCTCGCGAGACGCGAAGTCTTCTGCTGTGGCTGTCATTGGGGAATGAAAACTACGTCGCTGTGAATCATTTCGGTCTGAATATAGCCCAACTCGCGTAGATAGGCGAAGATATCATACCGCTGATAACCACGTTCCTCGAGCGAACTATTGATCTCGCACACGACAACAGGTCGATGCGCGGCAATCGTCGCCTGCGCGCCCTGTAGCGCAAGCAATTCATCGCCTTCGATATCGAGATAAAGCAGATCGCATGAATCAACCCCAAGATCGTCAAGCCGCAACGTCGGAATGAAGCCGCCATTCGCCTCGACGCGCGTCATGCCGGGATGCAGCACACGCTTACCAGCACGCAACGCCAGCACCGGGCGCACCATGCGCTTGCGATCACGCCCGATTGCCGCCTGCAGCTTGATGACGTTGTGCTCGGGGACGTTGATCGTCAGCGTATTGAACAATTCCGGCGACGGCTCGAACGTGTAGACGCAATCGAATTTCTTGCTCAACCATTTCGGAAACACGCCGTAACAACCACCCGCCTGTACGGCTATACGTTTCGACCGGCAGTATGTCTCGACTACATGCTTGCACGTTTCGAGATCACGCTCGTTGTATTTCAGTTCGATGGGATCGCCGATCACCCTGGCGGCACCATAATTGACGGCGACCACTCGCGGCACCAATCCTGCGCATCTACTTCGGGAAACTGCGATATGATGACCGTTGATGGCTCATGCAATCCCGCCTGTGTGAAACGAGCAAAAACCGGCAACGGCGGATGGGCCGCGCAATACGATTTCTTACCCGGCTCTGTTGCCGAGATGAATGCACTACACG
>Ga0126375_10000096_pt1 | contig 18152 bp, 28 predicted proteins | sample PanSoiMetPlot_14_FD_109577 | JGI IMG/M metagenome (GOLD analysis project Ga0126375, IMG submission 109577) | Tropical forest soil microbial communities from Panama - MetaG Plot_14 | ecosystem: Environmental > Terrestrial > Soil > Tropical forest | place: Panama | collected 2016-02-17 | reverse complement strand
TATCTCCGGAGTTAGTTTCTCATTGTCTTGCAGGTGTGGAAGAGTAAGTGTTGGTTGTGGAGTCTGGAGTCTATCTGTTTGTCTTTATCTTTGTAGGGGAAATGAGAAAGTCCGCACTCTCGGAGTGAGAATGCGGACTCCGGATTCATATTTACTCCTCCAGAATTTGCTGAATCTGGCCTGCATCTGATTCTTGTACGATCTTTCGTAGCACTTCGATCACTTCATAACTAGCGATTTCCTCAGCCTGATATTTGCTAGTGACTCCGAGTGATCGTTGGAAGGCTCCTACTTCAACGCGAATGTGATAATCTCCGTCGATTTCCCACAGTTCGGCGAGTTTGCGTCTCATGATTTTTCAACCTCATAATGACGAGATTCTGCCAACCTGCATTGAATAGGAGTTCAGAATTTGGACTGAGATGCACTCCGCACAGATTCTCGTGTTCTCCTCCATTGGCATACATGAGAATGTACTTTGCAGGAATGAGACAGGTTGCAAATCTGCCTTCACATGGAAGAGGTTTCCTGCTCCGAAGTTGTTTCAGGACTTCGTTTGGAATCCTCGTGCCGAGAATGGTATGCCGTGGAATGCTTCTCTTTGCCCGCAATTGTGAAGAAGGTTGCTCCACATTCGGCGCACTCTGAGATTCTGATTCCATGGAAGTGTCGATCTATGAGGTAGGCTGCTGCGAAGAAAATCGTTGCAACACTTGCTGCAAGTTCCCTGAAGGCAACATCTTCGTCAGCATACTTATGCTCTGGCTTATCAAGACTATCGCCATTCTCTCGCATGGCCAATCCTCATCACAGGTAATGCATTCGATTTTGTCTTCGGCAATCTCCACAGGCTGGTGGAGCTTTTCGAATTGAGCGAGACCGCGTTGAGCTAAGGTAGCTCTCTGTAGCTCTTCCATTGTTTCTCTTTCTCTTTCAAGCCTGAAATAGAAAGACCCTGGCTCCTTGTTGAATGCCAGGGTCTTCAAAATGCTACCTGCGGCGGCCTGGAGGCGTCTGTGTGGTTTCCTGGCTACCCTGAGTGCTGTCTGGTTCTACTGTTGTCTGTGGGCTCTCTTTGGGGCCATTCTGACGGGATGCGGCTTCGGCAGCGTTCTTCGCAGTGATATCGAAGCTCTTCACCCTCACCACGTAGTGTTTTGGATCCTGGCCCTTGGGCAGATTGGTCTCCTGAGGGATCCAATCAAGCAGCCTGAAGGAGACGAAGGCGGCCGCATTGATGCGTCGTTTGAAGTTTCTCTGCGACTCGTCATCTGGCCGAGTCATTCTCCAGCCTGCTCCAAGAGGCACGGTTGAAATCTTCTCGGCCCACTCGCGGTCGATCTTGTCTTCCTCTTCCTTTGCCTTCAAGGCAGCCATCTCTTCAGTAGAGATGAATCCTTCGAAGCTCATGATTCACCTATCCTTTCTTCTGCTTCCCAGTAGACACTTCGTCTTTTGGGGTTACGTTTTCGACGTACTTCGTCAGGATCCAGTAGGTCTGTCCCTTGTGTGCTTCTGAATCCCGAGACTGGAGAGTTGCTACGAACGGTTTACCTCCATTCCTTCGGAATTGTCTCCGTACCTGCTCGATGATTGGAGAGTTGTCGGAGAACATCATTCCCCATGATTCATCTCCAGGCTGGTCCGTGTCTACGCTGTACAGAATCGAACGAGCAGGCGGAAAATTCGATCCTATCTGTTGCCAGGTCTCATCCGAGAGTCCGCGAATGATGAGCATTTGTCCTACAAGGTCTTCCTTGCTCCACTCGGGTTGGACTCCGAAGCTCGACTCTACGAATTCTGCAACCTCCTCTCCTGTCGCCAAATACCGAGTCCGAACGAGCGGTGGCGGTAACGAACGGTCTTCCATACTGTCTCTCTCCACTGGGAACTATCTTCCCACTTACATTGTACTGCGACTGTCTATCAATATGTTTTTCTCATTGTCTTGCTGTGGGGAATCAAAAACTCCAGTGTCAAATTGTGACACTGGAGTTTGAGAGAGCGAGTCTACTAGTTAGTAGTCGTCGTCGTAATCGTGTGGCTCCATATCGCTCAGAGCGTCGGCCCGCATCTCGGCAGTGTGAGCCTCCCAGTTATGCTCTGTACGGTCGCAGCCGCACACTGGACACATCCTCGCACGCTCCATCTCTTTGAGAAGTCCATTGCGTACCGGACACTCTCCTTCGCAATCCACGTGTTTGACGAGGTGTGCGTAGTGGAGAGGAGAGAGGAGGCTCTTCGCCTCCTCCATGTCAATGATGTAGTCCATTAGAACGTTACCTCCTGAAATTCGTGGTGCATCGTGCTTCGCAGGTCAGTCTGATACTCGTCTGTCATCAAGTCATCCTGACCTGTCAGGCAGACTGCGATGACGTAGCGAGGATCGCGATTATCAACTTCGTTGGCCCACTTCAGAGTTGGCTCAATCCACTTGTAGAACTTCTTGCCTGAGCCTTTGGTGCCATCACCTTTCACATCATCAATCTCTCGTTCGAGAATCTGAGTCAGCAATTTGTCATCTGGTCGATTGAAGTGGATCGTGTTGGAGAATCGACTGGAGAGAGCCCCGTAATTCATCTCGCGGAATCGATCCCAGTTATTGACTGTCGCAATGACGATGCACTTCATCTCCTTGTGAATCTTCGTGCGAGCAGTGGTCTTCCGAAGCTCTCCTCTCGTATCCATGATGCCAAGAAGAGTGGAAGTCAGGTCCGCATTGCCTTTCTCAATCTCCTCAATGATGATGACTCGCGGCATCTCTACGAAGTCATCGAAATCCTCTTGAATGCCCGCCTTGGTGGCTGCTGTGGCGTCAATCTCGTAGACGGAGCCTGGCGGAAGAGCATCCTTGAAGGCACGGCAGATTTCAGTCTTGCCGCATCCTGGCGGTCCCTGGAGAACGTTGTGCACTCTCTTTCGAAACTCAGTCTGCTCCGCGAGTTGGAGTGTCTTGGCTACTCGTCTGATGTGGGCATCCACTCCGAAGAGCTTGTCGAAGTAGGTCATGTAGTTTTCAGGCAAGTGCATCGGAGCGTAGCCAAGAATCGCCGAATCAGCCTCGCCACGAATGCCAGCTTTCTTGGAGACATCAGACTGCTCGTATGGCATGCCATCGATGGATTCGACAACGAATGGTTTCCCTCCGAACGAGGCTCCTTTCGCATCCAGAGCAGCAGCGGTGTCCTGAATCTCTGCTGTTGGATCGTGGCGTGGATTCTTGCCGTGCAGGTCAAAGAAGATGTGGTACTTGCGCGGACCTGTCATTGACTCCGTCAGGAACTCGATTCGATACCATTCCGTGGATTCTTCGGAGGTTTGGCGGAGGCTGAGTTTCCAACCTCTCTGAAGACGAGCGCTCGTATTCACGGCGCTGATCATCTGATCAATGAACTTCTGAAGAACGTCATCGGAGAGCGTGCGACCAGCCTCTTTGGAAACGTGAATCACGCTGTGCACACTCTGAACACTGTTATCTACCTGAGTCATCGGACTTCCTTTCTTTGAATCGCGCATAGCGCGATTATAGGAAGAAAACAAGGGGAAATCGGGAGTTTCGAAGTCACAATCTCATCACAAAACTAATAGCCTGCCTATCAAGCAAGCTACTAGTTTCTCTTTCTCTTTCAAGTCCGAAAGTCAAACTCTGGCCAGGAGTCTCCTGAAGCAGGCTGGACACATGAAGTGGATACTCTGACTCTTCACGGATTGGAGAACGATGACTTTTCCGACGAGAGTTGTGGCGCAGTACTCACACTCCAGAGTTTTACTCCAGAGAGCAAATCCATTGAGTTCTGGAATGAATGCGCCAGTATCTCTCAATTGCTCGACTGAGAGTTGTTCAAAATCTTCCTTGGCCACCCGTAACAATTCCTTCCCGTTCTGTCTGTATGTCTTCGGAGTCTGGATCCATCTGGATTGGATTTGGTCTTGTGAACGAGTGTGACTGTTTTTCCACAATGCCCACAGACAGCCTTCATGCCAACCTCCGGAACTCGTCTTTCTTTCTGTAGTGTTCGAATTGGGTGAAGAGCCAGAGTCTCATGTCCACTAAATCATCACCTCCAATCCTGGCACATCTTCTCGCCAGGAAGAAATAATCCTTCTTCTGAATGTAGCCAGCACACTCATAGCAAGCCGCCCAATCGCTTGTGGAGTTCAGCAGGTCCTGCTTTCTCCCGACTCTGGAGAATTCAGGTATGACTACTGCTCCTATGTCGAAGTTCTGGCAGGGATAAAGCCATTGCACGGCTGGACTTCCGCAGAAATCACACTTCATGGAATGACTCTCCGCCCAGGTTCAAACTCTCCATTGATCCATCGGACGAAGCACTCCGCGAAGTAGTAGTAGTCTTCGATAGATTTGTCTGCCAATTGAGAGTTCATGAGAACTCGCCAGTACTCATCCAGCTGTTGCTGGAGTTGTTTCTTCTTCACTCTGCCTCCTGTCTTTCCGTCAGCCAGATAACGAATTCGATGAATCTGGCAATGTGTGGTGAGAGTTCTCCAGAGGTTCTCATAGCGTATTGGGCTCCACGATAGAAACCAGCATTGAACAGAGTTCTGTTCTCTGTGGTGTCTCCAATTCCATGCCGAGTGATGTAGGCGTAGTACATGGAATCAGATACTCTGGAGAACTCTCGACCAGTGAACATTAGCGCTCCGCTTCTGTGAGCATCTCCTGTAGCCTCTCCTCCGTAGTGATAAAGAATCGCTCCAATCCTTCAAGTGGATCGATATAGGAGAGGAGAACGCTGCCAGGGTGAAACTCTCCAACTGTCAATCCGACAGGCGACCGATTGTTGATGAAAAAGAGTTTGCCGTCCAATACGAAGGACTTTCGAGTATTCATGAGAGAAGTTTGTAGAGTGTGTGGTTGTCGAAACGTCCAAGCATGCGAGCAGCCTCTTGGAACTCTACGAATTTGTTCTTCCAGTAGTCATCCTCTGGAGCGTCAAGTCTCTCACAGAATTTTGAGAGGTTGAGTCTCCAGGCTGCTCCGCCGAGAGCCGACATGAATAGACCGATATCTGTCTCTGTCATTGATCTTCCTGTCTATCGAAGTATGAGCCAGACGATGGTGAGAGAATTTATCAATGTCCAGATTGCAAGTATGAACATTGCTCTGTTCTGTAGTCGGAGTATTTTAGTCTCCAGCATATGAGAGGCGAGATGAGCCTCCGCAGCTTTCACGACTTCTTCTGTGCTGACTTCCTCCAATTCTGTCATGGATTCCCTCCGTCTAGATTTTACTCTACTCAGCAACCAAACTTACTTTCTCTTTGTCTTCCCAGTCCACAACAAAATCTCCTGAGCCGAACTGTGATATACGGAGGTTTTGTGGATCTACGGAGACTTCTTCCGAGAGAGTAAGTGGAGTTGGATTCTCACTTGGCCATATCCACCCATCCTTATCAGCAATTCTGCCTGGAGGCAATTCGAAATCTAGCTTGGATTGATAATCAGTCCAAGAGCAGCGGAGGGTTTTATCGTGCTGAATCCAAGCATCGTATGCTGTGTTGAATCGACGTTTCCAGGCAGTGATGGAACCTGTCCGACTCCACTCTTCTGACGCAATCTCCCAATTCCACTCTTCACTGATAAATCCTCTGTGAGTATCTTTCAGGAGTCTGCCATCGGAGTCTCTGGAGGTGGAATAGGCAAACCCATTACCCAGAAGCAAATAATTCTCAAACTGTTTTCGTTTCCATGCTCCCAATCGTACATCATGATAATCCAGCATAAGAGGTTTTGTTGATGTGACAGAATCAGTTGACACCGCAATGATCGCTTCGGGGTGTTGGAAAATAGCGTCCAAGAGCATAGCGCGAGTTCCACTTGTAATCATCCCAGCCCATATGAGATTCTGGTATTTCGGTACAAATCCTTTGGTCTGTGCGAGTTTCCCGTAGCCTGCATTCATTCCGATTTTGAGAACTTCAGCAGCGAATGGTTGAGTGGATTTCAACTCTTGCCGTCTGTTGTAGTAAGCCTCAATCCATCCGAATGGTTTCTCATCGCAGCCAGGAATGATCCGATAACCCTCCAGTATCTCTAGAGTTGGATCTAATCGGAGTGCTGCTGCTACTTCACTTCCGTAGTACCACCCAACTCCACTGGAGTGATACCGAATGTGTTTGTGTGAGCGATAGGGGAATAATGCCCATCGTTGTCCAGTATCACGCCACTGAACGAGCCAGAGTGAATGTTGATCTGGAGTGTATCGTCTGGTCCATTCAATTCGACAGTGAGTAAGACAAGGAAGTGTGGACATGATAAAAGGGTAAGCGGAATTGATGTCTGCTTCGTATGCGACTTCGAAGAGTCCCTGGCGCGAGAAGTCAAATCGTCCTCCGATATACGCTGATTTGAACGGAGAGTGGAGTACCGCTTGCTGGAGATGCATGTAGTCTTCTATGTGATTCGCAAGGAACATGGCGCTAGATAGATTTCCTGCTCCATGTGGGCTCTTGAGATGGAGTCCAAGTCCTACCCATTCACTTCGTATCTTTTGAAAGACTCGGATTCCTAGTTTGCCCTCCAGAGCGTTGTAATCTAAAGTCTCTTGAGTGATGGGACCGAACGTGGAGCGAAGACCTTTCATGCGCTCTAAGAATGCTTGCTCTTCCGGAGTCGCAACTTTCCATGTCTCCGTTACTGTCTTGAAATTCACATTCCCGAAGAATCCAGCTATGTCATAAATTGTCCTTCCTTCTCCTTCAGTGTTTGTCTTTCTATTGTGGTGTCGAATGTAAAAGTATTTATGAGGTATGTAGACAATCTTGTAGTCACCCCAGTAGGTCTGGTGACGTTTGGCGTGGAGTCGTTTCATGAACTCTATACCAAGGTCACGGAGGATCATCTCTACGTCGTAACCGAATCCGAATGAAATGATGACATGATCTTTCGGAATTCGGAGAATAAACTCCAGACAATCCCTAGTGGAGAGTTGGCCTATTCGATCCTTACCAATGATGCTCTCATATCGACCATCATCGTAAGCTACTCCGAGTAGAGCGTAGTTCTGCTGCTGGACTCTCTTCTGAAGAAGCTTCTTGATTCGGAGTTCAGGAAGTCCATTGTTGCCTCCTTCTCCATCAATGAAGCATACGCTCCGCTCGTCCATGAGAGCGGCTCTATTTGGCGCTCTCCATTTACGTTGAGCACTCTGCATCTCCGGAGTGATCGCTTTTCGAAGCTCTTCCATTGTGAGAACTTCGAATGGCTCTGAAGCTACCGGAGCGTACTTTAGTTTTCTATGGATTCGTCCGAATGGAATTTCACCAAAGTCGGATGCTGGAATGATTTCAAAGTCCAAACTCCACTCCTGTCAGGTTGGTACGTCTCTCTTTCCCTGTCTTTCGACAGAGAAAGAGAGGCGGTCCTAAGTGGAGGTATGAGTCTTATTGGACACCTCTCACTATGAAGTGAAGTTTGCCTGTCCTGACTCAATTGATAGAGATGGCATGTGCGCATCGTAGCTTGACAAAGTGGCATGCGAATTGCTGGGGACTCTGTCATAGCAGTTGTAAGTCTCAGTGGCATGCGAGAACGCTGGGGACTGAACTTACAATGTGTCTGCAACACTGGGAATCTTTTTATCTCTCTATCTATCTTCCGATGTATCTCGGAGTCTATCTAGGAGTCTATCAATCTTCCAATCAGACAGTGCATGTGGACTCAGGCTCCCACTGCTCCAGCATGCGGCTCCACTGACTCCAGTGTACCACCGCGAGGCGGCAGGTGGTACACTCTGGAGTGGAGGCTCACTCCGACCGGTCTCCTGTCCCGCGTCGAAAGAGCCGCCCGCGCGCCGAGAACCTGAACAGTGAGAGAGTCGGCTGGATCAGCAGGTGCTGTGACACCTGAATCTGATTCACTGCAAGCCGAGAGATTGCCACCGTCCGAAGCTCCACTCGGAGGTACCCGTGCAAGATCGAAACTCCTCCACTGTTCGGGAACTCGGGAACAAGAAAGATAGATAGAGAGATAGTCAGTAAGGCACTTCAACTGAGGGAGTTGGAGAGAGACTGACTATGATAAAACCTGAACAAATTCCATCTGGCGCTGAATCCGATGTCACGATAGCGGCTCCGAATCTCCGCTACAGACAAGACCTTAGTAGGCTCATCCCTGTTGCAGGTGATGAGCCTACTTTGTTGATACGCGCCTTCAATCTCGCTGTGGGCTCATTGATGACAGTGAACACGGACACTGGAGTCCCTGACTACTGGAGTGTCAGTCTCATTCCAGCGGCTGGAGTGAAGCTCGCTATCTATGTTGGTCCACAAGCAAGTGGAGACCCAATCTGGTTGACAGGAGGAGGGTACGCAAAGATTCCAGGATTGAGTGAATTCATCACGGTCGTGTCAAACACTGGCACCTGTCAGGGTAACGTCATCGCCGTTCGGAAGTACTCCGGAGTAGAAGTGCTTCCAGGCAACCTAGCTTAGTTTCTCATGAGATACATAGATAGAAAGAGAAACAATGAGTGAGACACCTAATGCGACTGAGAACAATTCAAGTGGAAGTGATTCGAACGAGGTTAGTGGAGAATGGCTGAAGGCTCAATTCGCATCATTCCAGACAGCGCTAACCAAACTGGGAACGGATCTGGAAGCACTGAAACCGAAGAGTTCAGAATCATCCCAGCCTCAGAGTTCGACTCCTCCTCCGACAACGGAACTCCGAGCGAGTCAGCCAAAGACAGAAGGAGAGCAAAACGGGCGGCGCTCCGTGCTACGGATAGGAGCAATGAGAATCAAGAAGTAGCGCCGGAACCTGAGAAGAAAACTCGACGAAGTAAGGTAGAAGTCAAACACTACCTGAGTGATACTCAGGCTCTTACGAATGCCAAGTTTTATCTGAGCGCTCTTGAGATGATGGCTACGTCCATCTCCGGACCAAACGGAGAGATGACAGAGTTTGAACGAGCCATGATGACTCCATCTCTCAAGAGAGTTCTCGGCAGAATTCCAATCGAAGCTCTGGAGAAAGGAAACATTGTCCTAGACTCTGTGTTTCTGGTCGGCGGGATGACAATGTACATGAATCACGTTACTGGAGGTATCCGTTGGACTTGGCCATGGAAGAGAGACCAGAAGAAAGGAGTTCAAACCGACACTCAGGCTCCGGCCGCCGCTCCAATGGAGAAAGTTGTCCAACCTAAAACGGGAGACTTGGACGGTCTCGCAATCCCAGTACCTGAAGTCTTCACTCGCTACATGAATGGAAACATTTGATGGCAGAAGCTCCACAACCAGCCTCACAACCTCAAGTTGTTATTCTCTCAAGCACAGAAGACAACGTCCTTCAACCCGATGCTATGAGAGGATCCGAACATTTCTTAGCTGGACTCCGAGTCCGAGACATGGAAGAGGAGAGAAGGAAGAAGGCAAGCTAGTTTCTCCTTCAGAAGATAGAGAGAAAGAGAAACAAATAGATGGCTGAACCGGAAGTGATCGTTCAAGCTGATCAACGAGTTGTCGCGGTAGGAAAGACCGGAAGTGGCAAGTCTTTTCTCATGCGGTTTCTGGTTCAGCAACTCCATCGAGCAATGGTCTTGGATCCTAAAGCCACTATTGATCCAAAAGTCTGGGGACTGGAGTGGGCTAACGAGAAACAACTTCGTCAACTCCACAAGGGAAAGTCTGCCAAGATTCTCGTTCGTGCTGACACTCTGGAAGAATACGGATACTGGCTTCAGGCAGCGTGGGACATTGGTCAGATCGTTGTCTATATTGACGAGTTGTACGCTCTTGTGGAGTTCGGCCAATCGAAGCCTCCAAAGATTCTCTCTCGTATCTACACACAGGGACGGGAAAAAGAGGTTGGAGTATGGGGCGCAACACAGCGGCCAAGCTGGGTCCCAATGTTCACTCTCTCGGAGTCAGATTGGTTTTTTGCATTCCGTACCCAACTCCAGGATGATCGTGCCAGACTCGCTCAATTGATGGGAGAGGAGGTTATGAATCCTATTCCTGACAAACACGGATTCTGGGTTTACAACACGGAGTGGGATTCTCCGTATTACGTTTCTCAATTGCAAGTTCAGACATCCAATATGCAAGTGGATGCTGAGACTGAGGCAGACGTAGCATGACTATGGATTTCGCGGACGTCAAACCATCTCTCCTCAATTGGACCGTTGTAGGTCTCATGGCTGTAACCTTCATCTCGTTCTGGAAGTACATTCTCGCACGCTTCAACATTGGATTTGGGATCGGCGAGCTTTTCGCGTCGATCTAAACTCCAGTGACTCCAGACAGCATCACAGTGTATGTCAGAAAAGGATTGGAGCGTAACGAGCGGTTTCTCTCATTTATCATTCCCACTGGCTTCACTCAATCAGAACTCATGGAGTGTGGTTGGGCAGTAGACGGTAATCAAGCTCTTCGCTCCATAAGCATTGCAGAACTCCACAGAAAAGAAATCCAGATCCTTGAGTGGTTCAGACAGAAAGGGTACTCAACTCTTTTCTGTTAGGAGCCTTCAATGGCTGGCGGTTTCGTTGCGAATACTCGCCGTAAGATCATTCAACTTCCGCAACTTTCTCGGCCTGTAGGCGGAGGAACGTCATTCATCAATCTCCCGAAGACCGGCCTGCTGGCGGTCCTCCACCTTGCAATACGAGGGACAATCTCCGGAACCTTGACGGTTCCCAATGCTCTTGGAATGGCGAGCATCATCACAAGAACGAGAGTCACTCTCAACTCAGGTATTGATCTTGTGAACTTGAGTGGTGGTGGCTATCACTATGGGCTCCGAGAGATGATCGGATCGGAGTACATTGATGCTCTCGGTCAGACCAATGCTCGCTCAGCAGTGACAGCAACAGCATTCAATATCGACGAAGTGATTCCAATTGCGATCAATGACAGAGACCCTCTCGGTTTGATCATGCTCCAGAACGAGCAGACTCTGGTCACGTTGTACGTCGATTGGAATGCTGACGCCAACGTTGCAACAGGCGCAACAATCACAGCAACAGTCACTCCATATCTGGAGTTGTTTACTGTTCCTGTCGATCCTCAGGATTATCCTCCGCTCAACATCGTTCATCAGATTCTGGAGGATCAGCAGCAAGTCGCAGCAACTGGAGACTTTACCTACAACTGGCCAAGAGGTAATACCTACCTCCAGATTTTCCACGGACTTGGAATCGGAGCAGCAGGTTCTGATAGCTTTTCTCGATATCAATTGAGAGTCAATCAGTCAGACTATCTGCAAAACACAGACATTCCATATTTGGATGTGGAGTTCCGTGCCAAGAGAGGTAGAGCCCGACCAGCAGGCGGAGTCTTCGTTGACTTGCTCGCATCCTCCGGTCTTGGAAACTTTGGATTGACACGAGATGTGTTCAATTCAGCATTGGTGACAGACCTTGCAAGTGTCATCACAGCAACGGCAACCGGAACTCTGTACACCGTTCGTCGTCAGCTTGTCGTCCTCCAGTAAGATTGTCGTTTGTCGGAGATGCCGAGTGATTTGGCCATGTCTCCGGAAGCAGGAGACTATTCTTGCCACTGCGAAACGTTCGATACAGGACAATCAAACGCGGCGGAAAGACAATCCGACTCGCCTACTCCAAACGCACCAATAAGGTGAGAGAGGCTAAGGTAATCAAGAAGTCCAAATGATGTCTACACTTCGCACACTCTCCAACTACGGAATGTTCCTCTTTGGACTTTCCGTACTGTTCTCTCTCGTTCTCTTCGTGATGGCTTGGTTCAGAGGCTGATATGGCAACGTTGAACATTGCTGATGTGTACGGAGCCAGGAGTGCGGCAGGAGCAGGACAGTCCAATCCAAGCGTACAAGTGACTGGACCGAATCAAGCCTCAGTCACAACCTCAGCACAAGGAAACAACGTGCCTGTAGTTACAGGTAACGCTGCAGCATTTAGTTGGCTTGGATTCGCAGTTGCCTTGGTACTGCTCCGACTCGCATTAGAGGCTGGCGGTGAATCTCGATAATCTGGAGAGCTTCGCTCTGATTGTGATTGGATTCCTGGCAATCACAATCGGAGTGTTCGGCAATGTCAAATGGAAATCCGTACTACTGGGATGGCTGGCTATGCCGTGAATGCAATCTTCATTCTCGTTCTTGTGTTTCTCTTCATGTATCTCGCTGCTACAGGCAAGTGGCAGAAGATACTTGATGTTGTGAAGAATCCTCCACCATGAATGCTGAATTCTTCCAAACGAATTTTGGAGGCTATCTCCTCGCTGGCGCTGTGGTACTTGTGGAGTATGCCGCTCTCACAGCATTTGCCCCACGATTGGCCACTCCGATTCTCATGGTCACGGCTCTTGGAATCATCCTTATCTGGCTCAGAAGATCGACAGCCTAGTTTCTCTTTCGGCAGTGAGAAAGAAAGACAAACAGACAGATAACTCCATAGTAGGAGAGTCTGGATGTTTGGCAAGATCGTTGAGGGTACGATTACTCTCGTTATGGCCTTTCTCATTCTCGCCAATGCTGACAACTTTGGAACAGCAGCCAAGGCGGCAGGCGGAGTGTATGTGGATGCTGTGAAGGCTCTTCAAGGTCGGTAACATGCCTCAGAGCAAAACTGTTTCTCCTCCACAATTCTCAGGCAGCGTGTCAACCAGTACTCCGCCTGGAGTGATTGTCTCCGGAGGAAACGTCGAAGAGTCCACACAGAGACTTGCTGGCATACTTGGAACTCCGATGAAAGTCGGACCTTCTGTCTTTCCAACTGTGCCAGCAGGTTTCAACTCCAACCTTCATTACTATCCTGGACTCTCGTATTCGTATCGCGGAGCAGCCATGATTGAAACCCCATCACATGGCCAGATCCTGTATGCGACATACGATATCCAGAACATTCAACTCACAATCAGAGGAGCAGTCTCTACAGACGTTATCGCACAGTGGCAGATGCTTCTTGCATCTCCAGCCTCTATCATTCCTGGCTATTGACATGCCACAAACAGCCACCATTCCTACTGGAGGAGGAGGTGTTCAAAATCTCTCTACTCCAGTCAAACTTGCTCTGATTGGTGGAGTAGCAGGACTTGCATTCTTTCTCTGGAGACGAGCGCAAACCTCTGCTCCATCGACAGGAGTTACGAACTTTGGAATTCCGAATACTGCCATCATGCTTGGCTCACTCCAGCAAGAGATGCTGGATTTGAAAGGTCAGGTCGGAGCAGGTGATATCGGAATTGAGAATCTGGTTACAGGAGGCTTCGAAAATCTCGGCGCTCAGATTGATGCACAGACTGCAGCCATTCAACAGGGACTGGGCTCACTGCAAGTCAATGTGATCAACAATCAGAACGCCAACACACAATCCATTCTCGATAGTCTCTCGGCGCGCTTCGACGTACTCAACCAACTTGTCAGCACAAGCTCTGCAGCGGAGAAAGCAGCGTTTGATGCATTCACAACAGCAACTCAACAAGGATTGGACAGAATCACAGCACAACAGAACATTGAGGCTGCGGCAATCGGAGCCTTGGGAACCAACGTTACCGCTCAGCAGCAAGCAATCATCCAGCGACTCCAAATCTTACAAGTAGAAACTGGAGCAATTGCTGGACAGGTTATTCCCGTAGTCAATATGGGAAGCGGTTTCTTTGTTGGTACAGACCGTCGTATCCACATCGGAGCATTCCAGGGTACCGGACAACCTGGTTGGGGCGGAGGACAGGGAATGATGGCTGATCCTACTTGGGCAGTAGGTTCATCCAGTCCGGATCCAACAGTCTTCCTGAGACCCAATCCAAACCTCCAGTACGCGTATGCTCCGCCTTCACAAGGAGGAGTTGCAACAGCATGAGTAATCCTACTCCAACCGTCTCAGAAGAATCTCCAATGCCCAATCAGCCAATTGTAGGAGTTGCTGCAATTGCAGTACGTGACACTGCACATCAGACTCCAACTCAAGTGATTGGAATGAATCCGAATTGGCCTGGATCGGACACAATTACCTCTGTAGTGGATGCTGCTGACATGCAGTCAGGAACCGGCTATAGAGGTGGACCATTACCTGCTCACTCCATGCATTGGAACGATTACTTTGCTACAACGTTTCTCATCAATCCGACAGGCCGAAGTTATCGATTGAATGCCAATGCGGATCCTTCACAGATAGCAGGCATGATGGCACAACAGCAGAATCTTGCTGGAGGGAATGGAGAGACTCCGTGGGAAACCTTACGAACTCTGCTGAACAATAGTTGGCGTAAAGGTTCGGCTCCGGCTACGTATAAGATCAGCAATCCCTAATGCCCGATACGATTCCATCCAGAGTCTTTCCCTTGCCTGGCTGGAGTGGCACCATAACCAGTCACTACGGAGTTCCTAGCGCTCTTGGTGGAAGTGACTTGATGGTAGCGCCAGGCTCTGTACAACCTGTCGTTTCCATTACGAATGGAACCGTAGTGCAAGTGTACAAAGCTTCACAACACACTGCGGGAGGAAACGCAATTGAAATCAAAGGAGCCGACGGACTCTATTACTATTACGCACACATGCGGGATCCTCCCACAGTCAGCAGTGGAGATACGATCAGAGTCGGAGAAGAGATTGGTATTGCTGACAGTAGCGGAAATGCCTCACCAGATGCTCCACATCTGCACATCGGAATCGGGCATAGCATTCAGGGCGGAACTGGAACTTTTGGCGGTCTTGGTGTTGGGTTCAATGCCGTCGGATTGCTCCAAGACTTGCAAGTTCGTGCCAATATTCCTGCACTTGCAACAGATGCTGGACAAGCTCAGGTTAGAGCAAACCAACCAGCAGGCACTATTCAATTAGATACTCCGACTGCTCCGGCTCCGACAGATCCAATCATAGCCAAGATCCAATACCTCGCTCGACTGCTCTTGAATGCAGGTGTCGATCCTAGTGTCATTCCAAGATTGGTGGCTATCTCTTTGGCTGAGAATGGAAGTAGCAATCCGAATGCAATCAGTAGTACTCATGATTACGGACTGTGGCAAATCAATTGGCCAGTATGGGGCGGTCCGTTATGTGAGAACCTCCAGATCTGTTCATTCTCAGCCTTGATGGATCCAGCCAATAATGCAAGAGCAGCGAAGTATGTCTACGATCATCAAGGATTGAGAGCTTGGGTTACACATCAACAGGGATTGGACCAGCGGTGGATAGCACAAGTCGATCAAGCTCTGAGCGGAGTCGATCTTTCGACACCTGGCGGGATTGCTACTGGAGCAGGAGCCTCTACAGATTGTGGAGAATGGGTCTTAGCAGATTTCGATATCCTGAACCAACACGTTCATCTAACTATGCCAGACCTTGGCTGTGTTCTACTCCAAACTCTTTCCGAGTTCATTGATAACCTCGTCAAGTCATTCTCGGATGCCTTCACACAATGGCTCTACGATTGGTCATTCAGTCTCCTTATTGGAGGCTTGGGAGTCATTTTCATTCTCATCGCAGCCGGCATCATCGCTGGACAAAACCCTCAGACACTCATCGCGGCGGCAAGCTGATGACAGCAGGATTTCTCCTTCTCCTTGGCGCGTTCTTTCTCTGGCTAGCCTTCACTGACAGAGCCAGACCATTCGTTGAAGCAGTCACAGGAGTCAAGTATGTCAATCCCAGCGACCAGAAGAAGTAGTTTCACTTTCACGCTTGAAAGATAAAGAGAAAGAAAGATGGCTCGCGGACAAGTCCTGACGATTCAGAACCAAACCTCTCAGTTGATAGAGACCACATCCAAAGATGAGGCTCAATCCGTAGCAGTACTCAATCCAAATGATGGAGTGGTCTATATCAAGCTGAATCAGAGAGCGGGTCCGACTCCTCCGGAGTGGGATTGGAAGCTACCATCTCAATCCTATGGACTTTTTCCTGGTCCCTGGATTTCACTCGGACTCTACTATCTGGACCAATCTGGAAGTGGCCGCAATGCAGAGTTGAATGTCTACGATATGGTAGACAAGCTCTACATGCCACAGATCCTGGCCATTGGAAGAGCAGTACAACAGAGTGGTAGTACAGTGGATATCTCACAAGGCGCGACGCCATCCAATCCTCCAGCGGGCTCTATTCGATTGTGGGCCGATGGAAGCGGAAATCTCCATAAACTCACTTCCGGTGGAGTTGATGCTACAGTTCTGGATAGTACAAACTACGGAACCTACGCTCTAGGTGGAGACCTGAATGGAACAATTCTCAATGGACATGTCAACTTACTGAGTATCAGTGGCTCCACGTGGACAATTACTGGAAATCTTCATGCCACATCCTTTATCTACACTGGCACTTTGCCAGCAGGTCTCAGTGCAGGTGATATAAGTGCTGATCGTGGCAATGGAACCGGAGCCTACTTCTTTGCAGGAGCAAGCAATCACTACATTTATTGGAATGGAAGTCAATTCGCTCTGAGTGATGCGACTATCCTTCCCAGTCCAATTTACATAGGCGGTACTGGACAGTATTTCTCATGGAATGGAACCTACTTACTGACCAGTCATTCGCTCGTGATTCAGGGAAGCAGTCCAACAGTTTATTTTGGAGATGCATCCCATTATCTCTCACTCAGTGGAGGTATTCTTTATCTCGGACCTTCGACTGTCCCTACCAATGTACAGGGACAGTTTTCAGCCGCTCGTATGGCTTCTGGTCCATACATGCCTCCAGTAGATGGAGATTTAGCAGTCAGACGCGCCGGAGGTGACGCAGCTATTTACTTTTACGATGGCTCACATAATCTGTACTGGACTGGAAGTCTCTTCCAATTGAATGGAGGAAATCTTGTTCTCAGCAATGCTCTATATCCATCGGGACAGACTGGCGCTTACATTTTTGCAGGTGGTTCAAATGCCATACTAGCCAACGCACAGATAGGAGCCTATTCCGCATACAACGGCACGAACATGAATGGATTTCTACTTGGAAATTCATCCAATTACCTTGGCCAGGGTCTCGCGTACTCCTGGCTAACTTGGGCTAGCATCCCTCATGCCAAAGAGTTCGGACTCCGAATCAGTACGATAGAAGATCCACTAGAGCCTGTGAGACACATCACTGGCTACTATTACAATCATGCCAGCATGGAGATGGATAACCGGACTCCGAAACGAAAGGAGGATGGATCGATAGAAGCCACGATGACATACGGATTCGATCCAGTAGAAGTAGCACAGTATCTACCAGAGTGTGTTGAAAATAACGAGCAGGTAGACATGATGAGAATGTACGTAGTTCTCTGGGAAGCAGTAAAATCTCTTGATAAGAGAGTTCTCGCTCTAACAACTCCATGACAGACATTCCAGAAGGGGGAACAGAAATCAAGACAGAAGATTTACTCCAATGCATCGGAGAGCTTTACGTTCAATCCATGATTCTCAGGAGACTTCTCAATGGAAACAGACCAGATAACTCAACTCCAACAGCAACAGGCAATCTTCACTCAGGCTCTGAAGGCAGCAGTAGAAGGTAAGTGGACCGGAGAAGGATCAGTAGAAGCCTATCTGTACGCTCTAGATCCAAGTCTGACAGGTCAAGTGACTCCAAATCCTCCAGTAGTGGAGTCCGAACTCCCAAAATTGTAAGTTGGGACCCAAATTGGCCGATGCCTGCACAAGTCTATAACTGGACATGTAGCATCTGTTCATTCGTTTGGGTTATCCAGTCAACCGGAATCGACACAAGTCTGACTCGCAAGGAAGCAGAAACTCTCATAGGAAATCCAGAGTGTGTCAATCCAACATACGGATTGATGTCAATCCAGTGTTTAGTGGATGCCTTCGCTTCTCTCGGAGTAGCAACTCAGAATGCCTACTGTACATTCCAGCAAGCTTACTCCATATGTAGATACTCAACTGGAGTAATAAATCTGATCGGAATGTATCACTTCATGGCGATACGTGGAGTTCGTGGAGCAAATCTCTGGGTAGCCAACTCCGCATTAGGCTATCGTGGAGTCTACGAAGAGTTATCGGAGTCAGCATACAATGATTTAGGTCCAACTCAATTGCTCTGGATTCCTCCACAGTAAACGTTTTCATTCCATACTCCAGAACCTCCGGTCGAAAGACGCGGGGGTTTTACTTTCTCATTTCCCCTACAAAGATAAAGACAAACAGATAGACTCCAGACTCCACAACCAACACTTACTCTTCCACACCTGCAAGACAATGAGAAACTAACTC
>Ga0126375_10000095_pt1 | contig 18272 bp, 16 predicted proteins | sample PanSoiMetPlot_14_FD_109577 | JGI IMG/M metagenome (GOLD analysis project Ga0126375, IMG submission 109577) | Tropical forest soil microbial communities from Panama - MetaG Plot_14 | ecosystem: Environmental > Terrestrial > Soil > Tropical forest | place: Panama | collected 2016-02-17 | reverse complement strand
TTCGTAAAGCTTGTCGTGCATCTCCCAGAATTTGCCCTGGATGCCGGCAGCTTCCGCCGCCTGAGCGGCCAACAACGCGTGGTCGTGCATCGTTACGAGCGGTAATTCGCGAAAGATTACACGCAGCCGTTCGCCATATTCGGTTTCGATTTTTTTGAGTTCGGGATAGTACGACCCGCAGGCGCCACACTGGAAATCGCCGAACTCTTCCAGCGTTACGGGAGCATTCATGTTGCCGCGAACATGTGGAGGCTCAGCACCCTTGACCTCGGCCGCCGGATCAGGCGTGGAATTATTCGCATTTCGCGACTGTTGTGAAGAGCGTAAAAGCAGCCACCCGCCGGCTAAACCAATAATCAAAACAACCGCAATGAGCACAAATGGTAGAAATCGCTTCGCGCTCTTCTCCTGATCATGCAGAGGAATTTCAGTTGCGGCCGCGCCGGCGTCGTTGGTAATCGAAGAAAGCTGAGCGCCATCATCGAGACAGACTCTCATGCTGTCATCTTTGTATTTGCGTTTGCACTTGGGGCACTGTTTCATAACAAACCTGGCTATTCGAACTTTCGTCAAAAATTCTGTTGCCTAACTCCGTTTTGGCGATTAGGCATATCTTGCGGCACAACTTTCGACGGTTACTCAATGGTGTAATCAACCGTCTTCTCGAGGCTGTCGTTAATGTAGACTTCAATCTGATATTTTCCGGTGGGCCAATCCTTGTTCAGCGTCAGATGACCAGTTACCGTTTTCTCGAATGAATTGGTTGTGTAACCGCTGGTCTTGATTTCTTCGTTCTTCGAGCCGCCCGCGTCTACAGCTTTCCAGACAACCTTCACCTTCGTTCCCTTCTTGGCTTTGTTCAGCTCAATTACACAGTAAACTGTTCGATCACCAGGGGCGAAGGTCGTAGTTTCGTCTCCGGGCCTGTTGTCGTTGGCTTTCGCCATGTAGGCCTTGTCAACATAAACATCGGCATCGGCGCGGCGCGTAGGCTGTGGAGTCGCCCGATTTTGGTTGCCATTACTGTTTGAATTATTAGAATTGTTCGAATTTCTCGAAAGATTACATCCGAGTACTGTAAAGATCAGCAGCGCAGTAGCCGGCCAGCCTCGATGGATTTTCATCTGAGTGTCCTTTCTATTTGGGAACACAAATCGGCATCAAGGGGCATTGGTCAACGGGCTTAGGCCACAGCAGCGAGGGCGCCAGCCAGAGATCGGAAGACTTCACGGCCATCGCTCGATCCGAGCAAGTCTTCGCAGGCACGTTCCGGGTGCGGCATCAATCCCAGAACGTTGCGCTCGCGATTACAAATGCCCGCGATGTTATCACGCGAGCCATTGGGGTTAGCGGGTTCAGTCGGATTTCCGTTCGCATCGCAATACCGAAAGATAATTTGCTGGTGGCGACGTAAGTCTTCGAGGGTTGCATCGTCACAGACATAATTCCCTTCGGCATGTGCAATCGGCATACGCAGCACGGTACCCGTTTTTAACTCCTGAGTGAAAGGCGTGTCAGTGTTCTCGACCCGAACAGTTACATAGTCACAAATGAAATGCAGATCGCGATTGCGAATCAAAGCGCCGGGTAAGAGCCCGGCCTCGCACAGAATCTGAAATCCGTTGCAAATTCCCAGCACGAGATTGCCTTTGGCCGCGAACTCTCTGATTGAATTCATCACCGGAGAGAACCGTGCCAGCGCGCCTGCGCGCAGGTAATCCCCGTACGAAAATCCGCCGGGAATGATGACCGCGTCGTAGGTGGAAAGATCCGTGTCGCGGTGCCAGATAAAATCGACGGGCTGGCCCACATGTTTTGAGATCACATGATAGGCATCATGATCGCAATTCGAACCGGGGAAAACGACGACTCCAAATTTCACTTTTTGTCTCCCAAATTCTGCTCTGGCAAAGCCGTGACAAATCGGGAACGGCCTCTGGCTTTTAAAAACCACCGAAGCCCCCGATTATTCGGCCGCACTCCAGAGCTTCACTTTTCAATCTCGACCCGAAAATCTTCGATGATCGGATTCGACAAAACATCATGGGCCAAACGCGTTGCTTGCTCGCGCGCATTGGCTTCGGTTACTGACTGGTCCAAAGAAATTTCGAAGTACTTTCCCTGACGAATATCGCTGACGCCATTGAACCCCAACAGCTCAACCGAGTGTTTGATCGCTTTGCCCTGGGGATCGAGCACGCTTGGTTTTAGGGTAACGTAAACTTTTGCTTTCATGAATTGTTTGTTCAGTATTCACCGTGACACGGATCAGACTGACACGCCACGGCTGCCCGTCCGCCACGAAGAACCGAAGATATTACGATAAAACGTTGCGCAAGCAGTAGCCAATATCATAGTATTTGCGCCGTCGTCAGACGGGTTTTTGATTTTCATAGAAAGAGGACGGCAAATGTCATCTCCATACCAAGAGCCCGCTCCGGCATCCGGCGCCCCCGGCGGGAAGACAAGTTTCATGGGCCTTGATTCAAACGTCGGGGCCATGCTCTGCTACATTGCCAATTTTCTTTGCTGTCTCGGGCTGGTTCTGGCCATCGTTTTTCTCTTCACCGAGAAAGAGAATCGATTCGTCAAGTTCCATGCGGTGCAGTCGCTGTTCCTGGTGGGCCTGCAAATTGCAGCCGGGATCGTCATCGGAATTCTGGGCGCGATCCTCGGCCTGGTTCTCAACATGATTCATATGGAACTGGTGGCCTGGATCCTGGTACTGGGATTCCGATTCGTCATTTTCGCCATCTTTATCATCTTGTGGATCATTGGTGGTATCAAGGCGTACGGCGGCCAATGGTACAAACTGCCAATCATTGGCGAGTTAGCCTGGAAATCAATCAACAAGTAATCGCAAAAAAATTCTAACCTGAAACTTTCCCGACAGGAGGAACAGTAATGGACACAGGCAAGTCTGCTCTAGGTCTCGATGGAAATCTGGCCGCCGCGCTGGGTTACCCAATCGGAATCATCGCCATCATCTGCCTCATCATGGAGAAGGAGAATCGCTTCGTGAAGTTTCATGCGTTGCAATCGATTCTCCTGCACGTTGGTTTCATCGTGCTCGCGATTGCTGTTTGGATTATCGGATTCATTTTGGCAATCGCGGGCATGGCGGCAGCAGCTGCCAGCAACAACGGCGCGATGGGCGGCATCGTTGGGATGCTGTTTGGTCTGGTGTGGCTGGTGGTTATTCTTGCCTACCTGGGCGGGCTGATATTTGCAGCAGTTAAGTCCTATCAGGGAGTTGAATTCAGGCTGCCGATCATCGGCAACATGGCCGCCAACTTCGCCAAGTAAGCCAATCCGGCACCGCGGAGCGGTAGCAGACGGATCAAAGCATGGACTCACGTCCACCCCGACCTTTGAATCCGATTGCTATCGCTTCCGGTTTTTTGCGCTACGCGAATACCCGCTTAAAAATCACTTCGACGTTTCGCAAATAAGTATCAAGAGAAAAGACGCGATCGATTTGATCCCTTGAAAGATGCGCGGTGATGTCTTTGTCCTCTGCCACGAGCGCTTTGAGATCGCCACCTTCGTCCCATGCTTTCATCGCGTTTCGTTGCGCCCACTCGTAAGCTTGTTCGCGGGAAACTCCCGCCTGCGCCAACGCCAGCAACAGTTGTCCGCTAAAAATCGAACCGCGCGTGGCGTTCAAATTCTCCAGCATACGCTCGGGATAAACCACCAGACCTTCTACCAGCGATGCCATCTTTTGCAGCATGTAGTCGATCGCTATGCTGGAATCTGGAAGTACGACTCGTTCCGCGGAGGAATGCGAAATGTCGCGTTCATGCCAGAGCGCCACGTTCTCTAATCCAACGATGCTGTTCGCGCGCACAACTCTCGCCATGCCGCAAATCCGTTCTGAGAGAATTGGATTGCGTTTATGCGGCATCGAGCTCGATCCTTTCTGGCCTTGTTTGAACTTCTCCTGAGCTTCACGAACTTCGGTACGCTGCCAGTGGCGAATCTGCAGCGCAAACTTGTCTAGCGACGAAGCAATGATAGCCAGGGTGCAAAGATATTCAGCGTAATTGTCGCGCTGGATAATTTGAGTTGAAACCGCCGCAGCCTTCAATCCCAACCGCGCACAGACCTTTTCTTCGACCTGCGGATCAAGATGAGCAAATGCGCCCACGGCGCCGCTGATTTTCCCTACTGCGACAGTCTCGCGCGCTTTGTGAAGACGCTGCTGGTTCCGGCGCATCTCGTCATACCAAAGCGCGAATGTTAGACCGAACGAAGTGGGTTCGGCGTGAATCCCGTGTGTCCGCCCGACTTGTGGCGTGTTCTTGAATTCAAAGGCGCGCCGCTTGAGGACGTCGAGCAAAGTCTCGATCTTTTTTAGGATTATGTCGCATGCGTCGCGCAGCAGCAGCGCATTAGCCGTATCGACCACATCAGACGAGGTGAGACCGTAGTGAACGAACCGCGATGCCTCGCCGATTGATTCGGCCAGGTTTGTCGTAAACGCGATGACGTCGTGATCGGTAGTCCTTTCGATCTCGTTGATGCGCGCGACCGAGAATTTCGCTCGTCGCTTAATCTGTTCCACAGCATCGCGCGGAATCGTGCCCATCTCTGCGTGAACTTCGCAGACAGCGATCTCCACATCCAGCCACTTTTGAAATTTGGTCTCTTCAGACCAGAGCGCACCCATTTCGGGCAAGGTGTAACGATCGATCATGGTTTAGTTTCGGATTTTGAGTTTCGAGTTTTGAGTTCCAGGTTCCAGTTGCTGCTCAGGTCTTTTTGAAGTAGTCGAATCTTGAACTTGAAACCCAAACTCCAAACTCGAAACTTACTTCGCCCCACTTGACGTCACATAATACTTGGCCAGGTACCAGTGGCCGCCGTGCTCGATCAGTACTACGGCTTCCATTCCGGAGGCGCGTTCGAAAACGGTTTGATAAAACGCCGTTAAAGAGTGTCCGGCAACGGGCGCCGTGGATGTCTGCTCTTCGCGCGCGGAATGCAATGCACGTGTTCGAACTTTGCCCATGTTATCGCGCACAGTTTGAAACTTGGCGCGAGATTCGTCCTGCGTGACCTGGTTTCGCCATTCATCGGCAGCTTCCTGATACACCTTGTCATACCGGCCGGCGTCGATGTCCTCGAGCACGGAATCGAGAACCGATTGCGCATCTGCGGGAATTCCACTTCGACGCGCACCCGCACTGCATCCGGACAGTATAAGATTCAAGACGAGAATCAATGCGGTCAAAGCGAGGCACAAGTAGCCCGACCGTGAAGCACAACTCTCCATTGTGAAAGATTTCAGAAAACCGGCGGTCATACGCGTTGAATGGCGCGAATTTCTCCTTCGCCTAACGGTCGCTAAATCTCAATCCAGGCCGTAGGTTCTTTTGGAAAAGAGAGCGTAACTTTTGTGTCCCCGGCAAACAACGGCGCCCGTTCGTGCAAAGCCGTTTCCGCAGTTATCTTGGCCAGATAAGGATTATTCGCACGCTGGGAAAGATGTGCGAGAATCAGATGACCGGCCTGACCGTCAAATCCGTCAACCAGCCACTCGGCCACGTCCTCGTTTGAAAGGTGGCCCAGCCGCGAAAGAATTCGCTGCTTCAGTTCCCACGGATAATCCTCGACGGTCTTGAGCATGTCGCGGCTGTGATTCGATTCAATCACAATCGCCGCACAGCCGCGCAGCCGTTCGGTTATCAGTGTCGTAATGTGGCCGAAGTCCAGCAACGTCGCCACCTTCACCCCATCGTGCGTGGCCGTAAAACCAAAGTTATCAACCGCGTCGTGCGGTACTGTAAAAGGATGGAATTCAATCTTGCCAATTTGAAAATCACGGCCTGAATCGATCTCCACCACGCGATCTCTTAACCCGGCGGCGCGGCGTCCGGGCTCGTCATTCGCGACATTGCGACGTTCGGAGACGTACGCATCTCGGGTTTTGGCAGAGATAAAGACGGGACAATCGAGATCTTTCATGAAAACCCGCAAACCGCCCGAATGATCCCCATGTTCGTGTGTGATCAGAATTCCGTCGAGCGTATTTGGATCTTCTCCCAGGACGGACATTCGCCGCGCCAGCTCGCGTGCGCTCAGGCCGGCGTCAACCAGAACTCGAGTGCCGTTGGCGACTAATAAAACGGCATTGCCCGTCGAGCCGCTACCGAGTACCGAGATTTTCATTACTTCGGAATTGTACGACGAAATTAGCCGCAGACACACAGAGGCACTGAGAAAAATCTCAAAATATTTTTAGAAGGCAACACCCTCTCTTGATTTCACTGTGCTCTGGGACTTTGTGGCAAGTCAGATTTCCAAACGGGCACGATCAACTTTAAAGCCGTTTAAGTTTCCCAGCGCGCCGAGGGCCAGCGTTGGCGTGGTAAAGCAGCTTTGCGCCACTCGCTGCACGTCTTCACGCGTTACCGCTTCGACGGACCGAATAATTTCGTCAGGCGCGATCCGCCGGCCGTGAATAATCTCCTGCCGGGCTAGCGCGCCGGCACGAGCGCTGGAAGATTCCAAACTCAACAGAACAGATGAAGTTGCCTGCTCTTTTGCCAGCTGTAATTCATTCTCAGAAACGGGCTCGCGAACAATCCGGCGCATTTCGTTCATCGATAAATCGAGTACCTGGTCTAATTGCGCCGGTGAAGTTCCAGCATAGATCGTAAACATGCCCACATCCGTAAACGTGTTGCCGCCGGCGCCGATTGAATAGGCCAGTCCTCGGTCTTCGCGGATCGATTGCCAGAGGCGGCTCGAGGTGCCGCCTCCGATGATGGTTCCCAGCATGCTTGCTGCGTAACGGTCCTCGCTTTTGGCGGACGGCCATGGGGCGGCTACGATTAAATGCACTTGCTCCAACTCGTTTTTCCCCTCGATTAAAATCGGTGCGGCGACTTGAGGTGAAGCCGAAGCAACCTCAGATTGCTGACCGTTATTAACGGAGGCAAATGCTTCGAAAACCAGATCGACGATCTGGCTGTGAGCCACGTTACCGGCCGCCGCGATTACCAGATTTCGTGGGGCGAAGTTTTGTGCGTGAAATCTGGCCGTCGTGGCGTGATCGAACGAGGAAACGCTCTGTTCGGTGCCTTCAATCGGCCGGCCCAACGAATGATCCGGAAAATATTTCGCGTGAAACAACTCAGTGAGCAACTCATCCGGCGTGTCTTCGATCATCTTCATTTCTTCGATGATCACCTTCTGCTCTTTAAGCAGATCGTCTTCATCAAAGCGCGGATTGATCAAGAGATCGGCTAACAAGTCGAAGGCCCTGGCTGTCTCGGTATCCACTACTTTCAGCGCAAATCCCGTCATTTCATGGGTGGTATAGGCATCAAGATGGCCGCCCAGACGGTCTGATTCGGTCGCGATTTCGTGCGATGAACGCCGGCGCGTGCCTTTGAACAACGCGTGTTCGATAAAGTGGCAGACACCATTCAGGTCGGGCGATTCGTGGCGCGAACCACGCCTTACCCAGATGCCCAGGCTCACCGAGCGCAAGCCCGGCATGTGCTCGGTTAAAATTGTCAGACCGTTCGGAAGACGGGTTGTTTGGACCTGATCTATCATGCTTAGAAAAACGGGGTGGCTCAGCTTTCCGGTAGTCCCATCGTAACACGTGAAAAAGTAGCCGCAAAATTCACTGCAATTGCGGTGCTAAAGCTTGACATGCTGTCAGAATGTAACGGAAAATTACATGCATTCAGACGGGTGACTGTCTCCCTTCGCCCATACGGTTCATTTGGCGTTTAGGGGCCGCAAAATGCGCCGTTTTAGGCATCTTAAAGAAGCAAATTGGGAATCGAACGGACGTTAAATAAAATTGGGTAAGCCTCATTCCTGCCCTGCGACACTCGGTTTTCGAGACGGAGGTCCGGCCGCAATGAAAATATTTCTCAGGTTCTGCGCATTCGCGATGGTACTTGCCCTCGCTTTGGCGTTGAATGTCACACCGACTATGGGCAGAGGCGCCCGCGGGCTCGCCACGATTACGGGCACGGTTCGCGACAACAAAGGCGCCCCGCTGGCCGGCGCGCTCATTCAATTAATTCGTGCGGGCGCAAAACAAGCTTTGAAAGAAACCTTCACGGCTGCCGATGGTTCCTTCAGCGCAAAAATCCCTGCGGGCCGATACTCGCTCCGCGCCATCGCCCAGGGCTTCAGTGAAGTCCTGTTTGAATCAGTTCAGGTTAATCCTTCGGCTGAAATTGCTTACCGATTCAATCTTGAACCGGTGAACTCGCCAAAGACTCTCGTCAATCAACGAAGCGACAGAGACAACGTTAAATGGACACTGCGGTCAGCACAGAGCCGCCGCTCGATCTTCCAGGCAAATGAAGGCCAGGATTCGACGATCGCAGCGGTTGAGCAGGCAAACAACGCGGATAACGAAGTTACCCAAACCGCCACGGACGGACGTGGTCACGTTCGTCTACAGGGAGTCGCCGAAACCTATTTTGCAACTTCATCCAACCCGTTTTCTTCAGCGTACGAAGGTGTGAATTTCGCGCTTGCGCTACCGGCCTCTGAAAGGATTGATCTCATTTTCGCCGGCCAGACTGGGACTGGCGTTGATGCACCGCAACGTTTCGAAACGACTGCGCGCCTGCGGCTCGACGATCGACACCGGGTGAGCCTTTCGGGTGGCGGAGCGCGTTTGTTTGGGGTAACTGGCGGAAAGTCTGCTGAACAGAATCGTCTCGGTCAATTCTCGGTGCGGGCGGTCGATGAGTGGCTGGTGCGAGACGGCGTCGTGGTAGTGCTGGGCGTCGATTATTCGCGATTTACGGGAGCTGGCGGCGATTCGGCGATTACACCTCGGATCGGAGTTCAGTTTGATGCGAATGCGCGGACTCGAGTGAAGGCTGCTTATGCGTCCGGCGGTGACGAATCAACGGTGCAAAGTTCAGTGAATTTTGAGGACGGTCCCGTTCTGTTCAAACATCCGGCGATGCAACCTGTCGCTTTTGTTGGTGGCCGCGCGGTTATGGGGCAAAGCCGTCGACTTGAATTCGGAGTTCAGCGGGTCATCGATCACCGTTCGAATGTGGAAGCCACCGCCTTCCTGGATATGACGAATGAGCGGGGCGTGGGTCTTATGGCGATCCCACTCTCGGCGTTTTCCGGTGAACCATCGGAGGCAATCACAGAAGTTGCCAATCAAAACGGTTCGGCCCGAGGCCTGCGGGTAGTTTATTCGCGACGTCTGAATCATGTCTGGAGCGCATCTGCCGGTTATTCCTTCGGTCGTGGACAAAAGCTTTCCCCAGAAGGTATCACCAACCCCGCTGATTTGTTCAGTAAGGGTTTCTTTCAAACCGCTGCTCTTCAAGTCGCGGGCGACTTGTCCACCGGCACGCATGTCCAAACGGTGTTTCGGTTTTCACCTCAGGCGACCGTGTTTGCAATCGATCCGTTTGCCGGGCGGCTGGCTGTTTACGATCCATCGCTGAGTGTCGAGGTAACGCAGGATCTGCCGACGTTTGGCCTGCCGGTTCGCGCTCAGGCGATTATCGACGCCCGCAATCTTTTTGATTTCCAATCACGGACCAGCAACGGCGAGACCATGCTCGAAGCTGGCGCGTATGCACGTTCGGTTCGCGGTGGGATTCTGGTTCGATTTTAAGTTGCGCAAACAGCGGCGCTTCCTACCAGCCTCTAGTCGCCCCGCTGTTTCAGTCGACGTCCATACTTCTCCAAATTCTCGGACGAGAACGAAAAGATGGACAGCTTGAAACTCAACCCCGCCGCCTTGTAGTCGGGAAGATGGCTGCAAGTCAGGCAACATTGTCCTTCGACCTCGAAAAGCCTTCGTCAGGTGGTTGGAACATCGGTTGCCTAAGTCCCAAGCGGTTTCGTGTGTTTCTAAAATGAAGGGTTCAGTGCTAACCGGAAAAACATGGTTGCTGCTCGTGACGGCGGCGGTGCTGATTGCTGCCGGAGCACTCAATTTTTCGCAGAGGCTCAGCCACCAGGGACCACCGTGGGACGGTGTTACGTGGGTCGACAGTTCTCAGGGAATCATTGCCAAATCTATCGAGCCGGGCTCGGCTGCGGCCAGAGCGCGCATGAATCCCGGAGACCATTTGCTGGCGATTAGCATGACTCCTCAGAAGTGCGAGGACGTGTCTCGTGGGGTTAGATGCGATCCGGTTGTGGCTTCTCAACATGTGCAGATGTATCTGGACCAGGCGCACGTCGGGGGCGAGATTCACTACCTGATTGAGCGGCCTTCTTATCCTCCCGAAACTCGTTATTATTACGCTGACCTTGATAATCTCGGCGCAGTTAACAATCTCACTGCGCGTGACCTCTACATCAATTTCATCGGCGTTGTTTATCTGTGCATCGGCCTGTTTGTGATCTTCCGGCAAGGGGGACGAGCTCCGTTTGTCCTGCACTTTACCGGGTTGTGCCTCGCGGCTTTTGTCTTTCATTTCTACACGCCAATCGGCACTTACCGGGATCTCGATTTGGCGATCGGTTTTCTGCGTAACGCCGGGTTCATAATTTTCGCGCCGTTGTTTTTGCATTTCAGCGCGATTTATCCCGTTCGCTACCACCTCTTCGAAGAGAAGCGCTGGCGCGCAATCCTTCTCTATGTGCCGGCATTCCTGCTTTTGGCAGTCGCCATGGTCGTTTTTCTGCACGATGAGTTAACCAAGATTTTTCCACATCAACTACTTGATTATTCACCGAACTTCCTGGCTCGCTTCTACAAGGCATCGTTCATTCACTTCACCATCGCTTTGATCGCCAGCGCAGTTATGCTGGTACGGCGCTTCATCATCAGCAAGAACACGGTTGCGCGCCAGCAATTGAAGTGGGTCGTCTGGGGCTCAGTACTGGCAATTGCACCTTTCAGTCTCCTTTACGCCGCCGGCTACATCATCGGCGAGACCGCTGGAGCTTTGACTGATATTGCGATACTACCGTTGATTCTCATTCCGCTCTCATTAGGCTATTCCGTCGTTCGCTATCGCTTAATGGATGTCGAGTTGGTGGTGCGCCGCGCGGCTGTGTATGCCTTCACGACCCTCGCGATCACCGTTGCGATTGGCTCGATCGTTTACTTTGTTGGCGGCTACGCCTCAGGTGGGGCGTCCTCAGCGGGTGAAAACACTTTACGCCTGATTCTCTCGATAACTTTGATGGCAGTTATCGTGATGATTGCCGCGCCGGTGAAGAACTTTATACAGGAGCATGTCGACCGCATCTTCTATGGCCGCCGTTATGATTTGCGACACAGCCTGCTTGATTTTGGCCGTACGATCTCAGCCACGACGGCGCTGGATCCTTTGTTGGATTCGCTCATCAGCCGTTTGCGCGAAGTCATGAACGTCGAGCGGCTGGCAATCTTCATCGAAGATCAGTATGCGTCAGGCGGGTACCGTGTCGCCCGCACCGCAGGGCTATCCGCCCCCATGAGTGTGCCCGCAGATTTTCGAGAAATGATTCGCACGCGTTCGGCCGAGACCGGGGTGGTGCGCGCCGACGATCTGGACATGGCTCCCGAAGGCGAGGGGTTTGTGCGCCGCGTCCTGCACTATTACGTGCCCTGTGTCGTGCGCGGTCGGATGGTGGCCGTCATTGGCCTCGGGCGATCAGCCGATGGCGCCTTGCTCTCTTCCGAAGACGTAGAGATCCTGCGCACAGTTTCCGGCTACATCGCTGTCGCCATTGAAAACAGCCTGCTTTACCAGGAACAACAAGAACGCGCCGCAGAACTGGAACTCCTGAAAGAGTTCAACGAATCGATCGTCGAGTCGATTAATGTCGGACTCATGGCCGTCGATTTGGATGGCCGGATTACCCGGCTCAATTCCGCGCTGGAAGAGATCTTTGCCATCTCCCGCGAAGAGGCAATCGACAAGCGCGTCGAAGAGCTGTTCGCCGACGACTTTGCTGACGTCCTGCATCAGGTCTTAGGACCGGAAGGCTGGAAAATGCAGCAAACGCGACAAATTTATAAATTGCACACGGCGACGCGCGTGGGACGCTCACTGACGCTCAACATTGCACTTGCTCCTCTCTGGGGCGATTCATCAGACCAGACAGGCGCGCTCGTCGTGTTCGAGGATGTTACGGAGCGCCTGAAACTCGAGGATCAACTGCAACAGCGCGAAAAACTTTCGTCCATCGGATTACTGGCTGCGGGCGTGGCGCACGAGGTGAACACACCACTGACTGGCGTGTCTTCCTACACGCAAATGCTGCTGAACATGCTGCCGCAGAATGATCCGAAACACGCCCTGCTGGAAAAAGTCAGGCGCCAGGCTGATCGAGCCACCGACATCGTCAACAACCTTTTGAATTTTTCGCGCACTGGTGGCGCGGAGGAGTTCACCGCGGTCGATGTTCACCGCGTCCTGGATGATACGCTCCAACTGCTCGAACCACAGTTGCGCCGCAGTCAGATTCAGATCATCAGGGATTACGGCGAAGAACTGCCACATGTTTATGCCAACGCGGTCAAATTGCAGCAGGTTTTCACAAATCTCATTCTCAATGCTCGTGATTCAATCTCAAATGGTGATGGCCGTATCACACTGGCAACCCGCAACGGCGAAGAGGGTTTGCTGACCGTAGAGGTGGCGGACAACGGTATCGGCATCGCCTCCGAAGATGTCACCAAGATCTACGATCCGTTCTTCACCACGAAGGGTGTCGGTCGAGGCACCGGTTTAGGACTGGCCGTGACCTATGGCATCGTCCAGGAACACTCAGGCCATATCAGCGTCTCGAGCACTCCCGGTATGGGCACCACATTTCGTATCACGCTTCCCACCCGCGACCCGCACGCGCGAATGGTCGCGGCCCGCTAATCGCTTTGCGGGCTTCTTCATCATTAGCTTTTTGTTATTCTTTTCAGTGATAATCCGTCCTTCGTATTCAATCTCAGCTGAATCGAATTAGCTGGGGAGGTCTCTGTTCGCTCATGGCTAAAAAAGGATCAGTGCTCGTCGTTGACGATGAAGAAATAATGCGTGACGTGCTCGAGACGTTACTCTCGTCCGATGGTTATCGTGTTGATTTGGCGAAAACCGGTGAAGAGGGCCTGGAAGCCTATGGCAAACGCCCTTACGACACGGTGCTGCTTGACGTTTCTATGCCGGGCATCGGCGGACTGCGCGCGCTTGAAGAGTTTCTCAAGCTGGATCCTGAAGCGGTGGTAGTGATGATCACGGCCTACGCCACCTTTGATACAGCCATCGCTGCCTGGGAAAAAGGCGCGTTTGGCTGCATTCGTAAGCCGTTTCAAAACGAACACATCAGCGCGCAGGTCGCGGCCGGTGTAAAGCGACGGCGAAAGGAAGAGGAACGGCGATCACTCAGACAGGCGATGAGCCGCGAGGTTGATCGCGGTGCCATCATCGGTCGTTCGGACTTGATGCAAGAGATTTTTCGCGTGGTCGAACAAGTGGCGGCTGCCAGATCGACGATCCTGATCACCGGCGAAAGTGGGACAGGCAAGGAATTGATCGCCAAGGCTATTCACGAAGCCAGCCCACGCGCCAGCAAACCTTTCGTCACTGTCAACAGCTCAAACATCCCCACTGAACTGCTTGAATCGGAACTGTTCGGTCACACGCGTGGCGCTTTCACCGGCGCGGTCGCAGCGAAAAAGGGCTTGTTTGAAGTCGCTGATGGTGGCTCGATATTTCTTGACGAGATCGGTGATATTCCGCCTGAGACCCAGGTGCGATTATTACGAGTAATTCAGGAACGTGAATTCACGCCGCTTGGTGACACCAGTCCTCGCCGCGTTGACGTGCGGATCATCGCAGCCACGAATATAGATTTGAAAGAAGCTGTGCGCCAGGGTATGTTCCGCGAAGACCTGTATTACCGTCTTTCGGTCGTGCCGATTGAATTGCCACCGCTGAGAGACCGCCGCCAGGACGTCCTGCCATTGGCCCAACATTTCATCCGCAAATACAACGAGGAAAACGCACGTCAGGTGTCAGAGCATGTGGCTCCTGAGGTCTTGTCGCTGCTGGAGAATTATTCCTGGCCCGGAAACGTGCGCGAACTGGAAAATGCCATTGAGCGCGCAGTCGTGATTGCGCCTCATGACGAAATAACGCAGGAGTGCCTGCGGCCCGAAATTGCTGATCCACAAGCCGCGCGCGCAGTTGTGCGGGAAGGCGCCGGCGCGTCGTCCGCGATCGACGTGGGCCGGGGAATAAATTTTTACGACGAAGTAAGGCGGTTCGAAATCGATTTGATCCGGCGCGCGCTGGATCAAACCGGCGGTCATCAATCGCGAGCGGCGCGCCTGCTGGGCATGAATCCCACCACTCTTAACTCCAAAATCAAGACCTACAACATCAATCTTCGAGCCTGAAAGGCCGCGTCTATTTAACCCGACGTGCTTTGGATCGCGGCCTTTAAGTCGAGAGTGCGGATTATTCTGTGAAGGTTGTTGGGATGAATTCCCAGCGCTTTCGCAGCCTCCGTGTAATTGCCTTTGGCTTTTTCAAGCGCATTCATTATCAATTGCCGTTTCGCATCCCTAACTGCGTCATAGTACCCCGCACCCGTCTGAGTGGCGTTATCGACGGCGTTAAGCAGCCGTCGCGGCAAATCATCCGGCCCAATAGTTTCCGACGAGCCCAGAACGACCGCGCGTTCGATGGCATTCTCCAATTCGCGCACGTTACCAGGCCAGTCATAGTCTTGCAGCACCGTCCGGGCGTCAGGCGAGATTCCATTGATCGGACGCTTGCATTCTCTTGCGTACTTCTCAGCAAAGTAACTCGCCAGCAAGGGAATGTCTTCGCGACGCTCTCGCAATGGCGGCATGGTTACTTTCACTACATCCAATCGATGATAAAGGTCAGGCCGAAATGTTCCGGCCCTGATCGCTTCTTCAAGGTTACGATTTGTCGCGGCAACCACTCGTACGTCCAACTTTATTGATTGCGTGCTTCCGAGTCGCTCAATCTTGTGATCCTGAAGAAACCTCAATAATCGGGATTGCATGGACAACGGCATGTCACCGATTTCATCGAGGAAAACTGTCCCGCCATTGGCGACTGCAAGCTTTCCGTCTTTCTTGGTGATCGCCCCGGTAAATGCCCCTTTTTCGTGTCCAAATAACTCACTCTCCAACAATGTTTCAGTCAGCGCCGCACAGTTGATAGGAACAAATGGTTGTGCGGCCCGCGGACTGTTTACGTGGATTGCATGCGCCGCTAATTCCTTGCCCGTGCCGCTCTCGCCACAGATGAGGACTGCCGATCTGGCCGGGGCGACACGTTGAATAAAGCGATATATTCCCTGCATTGCGGCGCTTTCGCCGATCATGTTGTGCTCAATTGCCAGCGTTGATCTCAGGCGGCTGTTCTCACCTTCCAGCCATTCCATTTGACGAGCATTTTCCAGCGACACTGCGGCTATGCCCGCAATCCCTGCCATCAATTGCAGATGATCCTCGTCGAACCGCACCAATGGATCCGTCGTGTCGAGATAAATCACTCCCAGAATTTTTTCAAAGACGATCAATGGGACGCACATCAGTGAACTTATCTGAGCAGCAACGAGGCTTTCAGCAGTTCCCAGCGTGTCGCTGGTCTTGATGTCATTAGCCAGGATGGCCAGTCCTTCCTGGACAACCCTTTCGACGACGGTGCGGCTTACCTGAATGGCATATCCCTCGCTCTGACGATGCTTGCCATAGACCGATGTGAATTCTTTATCGCCCTGGGTGAGAAGAATCGCGCCGCGCTCGACTGGCACAATTTCAAAAATCGAGTCAAGAATTTCGCGGACCAATTCACAAGTCCGCCGAAGTCGGTTAATGCGCGTGGCTATCCTCAGCAGCGCAGATAGATCGCGCGCGGCGCGCTCGCGCTGGGGAAAATGATCCAGTGCCCGTTCAGATTGCAGGAGCAGAGATTCCGAGTTGATTATCTTTGAAGTTTCGGAAATCGGGTCGGAATCGTATAGCCGCACCAGCTGCCCCGAAGGTGTTTCCTCGCCTTCTTCAACCAGAAACAGCAGCGCTATGTTTCCGACGCGAATTTGATCAGCATGACCGAGCGTTTGTTCCTTGACCGGGATACCATTCACGAATGTTCCGTTGTAACTATCGAGATCGGAAATTCTGAACTCGTCCTGCACCTTTCGGATTACGCAGTGACGCCTGGAAATAGAAGCGTGCCGCAGAGAAACTGTGTTGTTAGACTCGCGCCCTATCGTCGCTTCAGCACCTGTTAGTAAAAAAGTGGCGCCTTTTTTTGAGCCATTAATTGCAACCAGCCGTGGATTCATAGAGAAAGGGTTGGGCTATCTAACTTGCAAACGACCTTAAATGCTTGCAAACATATCGCAAGTGATACCCCTACTATCACTTTTGATATAAAAAAGCTAGTGAGGACGCAGCACGAGTGGATGAAAATTTCATCCCTAAAAGCGCTAAACTTTTTACGTGGCAATGTTTAAAGCGTGTGACAGTAATTAGCGTGGTTCGCGGCATGCTAATCGCACTAGATAAAAAGCGTTAGGGCTCTCGAAACAAGGCGGGCAACAAGCGGAGAATCACAAGAGGCGCCTTCAACGTGCTTGCCAAAACGTAAGGCGACTCGAAAATATCCCCACGCCGACAAGGTGGCAGCCAGCAGCGCCTATACCAGCAGAAGTTCCTGCTAGCTGAAACCAGGCAGCAACCCGAAGTCCCACCCTTCGGGTTGCTTGTTTTTGGGCTCACGAAAACGCACTTCATCTACCTCAAAGAAAAGAACGCTGGAAGAATTCGCTAAGTGCGCGTATTTTTGTGCTGCAGTTCTCGAATTCTCGATTTCGGGTAGAGTTGTGCGACGAAGAAAGATCGACGGTTGCCCAATAGCCGGCGCTCTCCAATTGATTGGAGATAAGTGGACGATGCTGGTTGTCCGCGATCTTTTTGCCGGACCCAAGCGAACAACTGAACTACTCGAGGATCTTCATCCGATCAGCAGTCGAACTTTAATGGGTCGTTTGCGTGAGATGGAGCGCGATGAGCTGATACTCCGCAACAACTACGGCGGCCTTCCCCGCCGCGTCGAATACGAATTGACCGAGCGCGGGCGAAAGCTAATTCCGCTGCTTGATGCATTGATGGACGCCGGCCAGGCTCTCGAGTGCAATGATTGTGAAGATCGTAAAGAGAGCGCCGGCTACTACTGCGATTTTTGTCCGGCTCGTCAAACTTCCCTGGAGTTTATCCCTGAGCCTGAAGTGATTAAGCCCATCGAACCAATCCGACGACCTAAGGATGATTCCATCGTCTTATTGTAGTCAGCCTTTCTGATGGAAAAAATTCACCCGCCAAGCTGAAAATCACACATGACTACTGCCAATAGCTCCGCCCGTAAAATACTTTGGTTATATCTGATTTCGGCACTGGTTTCTTTGATCGGTCTTGGTGATGCGATCTATTTAACGGTGCAGGACCTCACCGGCGAAAGTTTGCGCTGCACGATTATCTCCGGTTGTTCGGAGGTGCTCAGCAGCAAGTATGCTCATGTTGGTCCTGTCCCTCTGGCTACAATTGGCGCGATTGCTTACTTTATTGTTTTCAGTCTCGCTGTCCTGGCGGCGTTCGGTTACGGTTTTGCACGGCCGCTGATTCTCATAATTGTCATTCTTATGTTCCTGGCGACACTGTGGCTGCTTTATTTACAAGCGTTCGTCATCCGCCACTTCTGTCAGTATTGTTTGCTGTCCGCTGCCGTGACGACTACCTTGGCGGTACTGGCGATAATCGCGTCACGTCAAAAACCGCGTACACCGACCGTTCAACCTGGTCAATAACAAACGGATCAAAGCTAAACCCTCATCAGCAACGTTTCCGATCTCTGCTCACCTGTGAAGCGAAGGCGAAGAAACCTCTCGACCTCCTCAAAAAAGTCTATTAAGCTCCACCGCACCTCCCGTGCTTTTCAAGTAGCGGCAAGTATAGGAGACACGTATCCATCGCGTGGCGGCGACAATCAAGGAAATTCTGGACAGGCTGAATTCAGGCGACCACTGACCCGCCAGGAAATTTCCATGTAAAGTAACGGTTTGCTGCTGGCTGATCGAAGAACTGGCGGGCCGTCGTCGCTAAAAGAATATTCCGGCGTCGGCGGCCCGTCGTACTTAGTGTTTTTGTGCGGTCGTGCAAAAACGCGGACTAGCCTGATTTCACAAGCTCCGACGCCTTGCCACATCCAACTTCTCGCTGATAATCTTGGCAGTCACCCACTTAATTCTGAAAGGAGTCACCAAGGAATGAAGAAGCATTTTGC
>Ga0126375_10000094_pt1 | contig 18335 bp, 15 predicted proteins | sample PanSoiMetPlot_14_FD_109577 | JGI IMG/M metagenome (GOLD analysis project Ga0126375, IMG submission 109577) | Tropical forest soil microbial communities from Panama - MetaG Plot_14 | ecosystem: Environmental > Terrestrial > Soil > Tropical forest | place: Panama | collected 2016-02-17 | reverse complement strand
TAGCAAATCAAATCGTTCGCTGGATGCCATCGGTCGACGCGATTCACGTCAATCCGGGGCTCTTCGCGTACGTCTACTTCCTCGGCCTTCCTGCGATCGTTCAATTCGGCATGTTCATGGCGCCGTTCGGGGAAGGACTCAACGCGCCGCCATCCAACGAAGACATTGGTCGGGTCGCGGCCGCGGTTCTCGCGAGCCCCGAGGGCCGCATCGGGAAGAGCTTTCGCCCGACCGGGCCGGCGCTCATCTCGCCGCACGACGCTGCAGCCGCCATGGGGAAGGCGCTGGGTCGACCGGTCCGCTACGTCCCCTCCTCGTTCAAGCAGTTCTCGAAAGCCGCCACGGCGCTCGGGGTGTCTCCGTTCGACCTGACGAGCGTTCGTCATTACGTGCAGGAGCTTGCTGGCGGTACCTTCGCTGTCGGTGCGCCCACGGACCATGTGGAAATGCTCACCGGTCGCCCCGCGGAAGATATCGAGACCATTGCCCGTCGCTATATCAAGCATCCAGAATTGATCGCCCCCGGACTGCGGGCGGGCACGAAGCTCGGCGCATTCCTCTTTCTCGCGCGCACGATGCTCACGCGGGCACCCGACTTCGATCGCTGGGACCGGGAACAACTTCGCCCGTCGCTCAACCGGCCGCTCCTTGCCCACCAGAACACGGCTTGGCGCGCCCACGCACAAGCGCAGCGCCTCTATCTGCTCGATGAATCAGCGCCCGCTCCTTCGGATTCAGGTGAGCGCGTGCCGCAAGGCGCCCTCCATCCGATGTCATGACTCAAACTCGAAGGTACCGCCTGCTATGCCCAATCGCTCGCGCGCTGGATCGCCTGGGCGATCGCTGGGCCCTCCTGGTGCTGCGCGATCTCCATGCCGGTCCAGCTCGCTTCGGTGAGCTGCTCGATGGACTTTCTGGCATCGCTTCGAACCTGCTCGCGAGTCGACTCGACGAGCTCGTCGAAGGAGAGCTCGTTCGAAAGGCGTCGGGTCCCCACCAGGTGCCGGTCTACGAGCTGACGCCGCTCGGGGCGAGCACCGCCAATCTCCTCTACGAGCTGGCGGCCTTTGGCTCACGACTGCCACCCGACCCGGACCGTCGCGAGCCCGGCAACCGGAGAACGGTCGCCGTGACGCTCAAAGTTGCCTGCAGCCGCGTCGTCGACCCGGAGTTGACTCTCCACGCGGAGCTTCGGCTCGACGGCGAGCCCTTCGCGATCGATGTAAACAAAGGCCGCGTCGATATCGTCGCCAAGCCTGCAGTCGCACCACAGGTCATTCTCGAAACAGACTACGAGTCGATGGTTGCGGTGATGGACGGTGTGATGACGGAGGAGGACTTTGCGAGCCGCGTGAAAGCCACTTCGACCGAACCAGCTGCGGTGCAGCAATTGCTTGCGCTGCTCTCGGCGGCCGTTCGGCGCATCTCTGCTGATGCGCCACCAGAGGAGGTGGCTCCTTACTCGGAACGAGCGAGGCGGGCCCGAAGAACGCGCCGGCGGCACTGACGCGCTCAAAGGTTCCGTCGACTTCGACGGCGTCGACAAGGTCTTGGAGCTGGTTGGGACGGTCACGCTGGCCGACTTGCTTCATTGTCTTGCTTGCTAAGTATTAGCGATGATGCTAATTGTCTTCCGCATGGCGAGACGGACCTCGGTGGCCAACACGCAAGCGGTCTTCGAGGCGCTGGCGCATGGCGCTCGGCGCAACATCCTCGCCATGCTCGGGCTCCGCGGCGGCGAGCTGCCGTCGGGGTATCTGGCGGCGCGCTTCCAACACAGTTGGCCGACCACGACGCGCCACCTCGCCGTGCTCGAAAAAGCCGGGCTCATCTCGGTGCGCCGCGTGGGGCGGAGCGCCTTCTACAGCCTGAACCGGCAACACGTGCGCCAGGTGGTCGAGGCCTGGCTGCACCATCTCGATCCCGTCGGGCCCGAACAGACGTGGGCGCCGTCCGGCCCGCGCTCGATCGCAGCCCTGCGCCAGAAGAACCACCGAAAAGGAGCCGTCCGATGACCACCACCCGAACCGAGACCGACAACATCCGCAACAACACCGATACGCCCAAGATCTTTCGCGTCACGCTCGAAGTCGCGAATCTCGAAGCGGCCACGGCCTTCTACACCCGCCTGCTCGGAACCGACGGCAAGCGCCACCCCGGCTCGCGCCACTACTTCGACTGCGGCGGCGTGATCCTGGCCGTGCTCGACCCGACGCCGGGCGGCCTGACGCCGATGCCGAGCCCGAAGTCGCTCTACTTCGCCGTCGAGGATCTCGACGCCGTTCACGAGCGCGCCAAGGCGCTCGCGGCGCTGGCGCCTTTCAAGGTCCACGGACAACCCGCGGGCGAGCCCATCAAGCGGCCCTGGGGCGAGCGTTCGTTCTATGTCACCGACCCGTGGGGCAACGAGATCTGCTTCGTCGAGGACGGCACGCTGTACACGTGACGGCGACCATGCCGATGCGCGAAACGCGATTCGAAGCCGAGCTGATCGAAGGGCACAAGGGCGTCACCGCCGTGATCGTCCCTTTCGATCCGGAGGAGAAGTGGGGCCAGAAGCCGCTGCGGCTCGATCGCCGCCGCCACGGCTGGCTCGTCACCGGCACCGTCGATGGCGTGCCGTTCGACGGCTACATCGGCGAACGCTGGGGGCGCTTCTTCATCATCATCGAGCCCGCCTTGCGCAAGGCGGCCGGCGTCTCGGTGGGAGACCCGCTCGAGATCGTCGTCACGCCGACAGCGGCCGAGCGAGCGCTCGAGCGCGCACGCCAGCAGTGCAAGGTAACCACGGCGCCGAAGAAGCCGCGCGCCGACGCGATCGAGCCACCCTGCTAGCTGCGAGGTTGCGAGTCAGGCGGGTGTGGATCACCACCGAGCGGATCTGACGTGAGCAAATTCCTCGATGCCGATTACGAGCTCTCTGCACTCGGCCTGTCCGTCGAGCGATGCGAGTCGACCGGCGGCCGGGTGTTCATCGTCGCCCGGCGAGTCCCCATCACTCGGAGCGAAGGCTCGACCGTGGAAAGCGCCGAGAGGGTGTAGCCGGCGACGGCGATCCACACCGCGAGGAGCAAGATGGGGTAGCCCAGTACGCGATCGTTTTCATGCCGGCCCTGGCTTTCAGGTCAGGGTGTGACCGTCAGGGTCCCGTTCATCAGCCGCGCGCCGTGGATCGAGCAGAAGTACGGAAACGTGCCGGGTGTGGCGAATGCCATCGGCGACGAAAGGCCGCCGGACGGCACCTCGAGCTCCGCAAAGGCCGTAGGCGTGGAGCTCGACGTCACCGTGTGCAGCATGCCGTCCGTCGATTGCCATTGCACGGTGCTTCCGGCCTTGACGGTCGTCTCTACGCCCGTAGCTCCCACACGCCACGGGATCACCGTCGCACCCGCTACCGGGACGGTCGAGGAGCTGGAACCGCTCGAGCCATATCCTCCGCACGCGGACAGCACGGCGACGAGCGAGAAGAGAAAGGGAAGGACAGCCAGCCTGATCGGACGCTTCGCATTCAGGGTCATGCCCCCGGAGACTGCGCCGGGGCCGATCCTATTCCGCGGTCAGGCGCGGTCCCTCTCCATGGAGACCGGGATCGGGCAACCCTTCAGTTTGGGGTGACCGAGGCCGGACCTGCGGCGGCCGTTCGCACATGCTTCTTCAGCAGCTGCGATCGCAGCGACAGGAAGAACGTATCCTGCGAACGCTGCTGGACCAGCAAGGTCGCCGGCGTCGCCTCTGCGCGGGCCTTGTCGCCGGCCTTCTCCTGGGCGATGGCCTGATGGAAGTGGCAGAGTCGAACGTCGACAACGCACTTGCGCATCTCTTCCGAAATTCGGGAAATTCGAGGAAATTCGGGGACACCTCACGCAATCCAATGTGCAACTCCCAATCGGGTTTGAAGCACTCGAAGTTGGCACGATGCATTGCGTATGGTGTCCTCGAGTTCCCGCAGATGCTCGCCGCCTACCTGGCATGGATGGAGCGATTCAAGAGCGACGTGCGGTCGGCGGCCAGCTGGATCACCGCCCGCAGCCGCCCGGCGTCGTACGCGTGTGAGCCCAGCTGCACGGAGTCGCGCGCGGCGCCGACGGCGGACGCGCTCCTACCGGCGGGTGAACGACAGATAAGCCCAGTGCCGGGCCTGGTGGAGACCGTGCGCGCCCCGGGCACGAAGCCTCCGCAGCACCACCAGGTGAACAAGACGCTGACGGGCCGCTTCACCACGCCCCAGGAAATCGCCGCTGCCGTCCGCCTTCCTCGCCGAACCTTCGGCGCGCTCCATCACCGGCCAGTGCCTGCACGTCCATGCTGGCGCATACTTTGGATAGGCGCCGCATGGCAATTGCATTGCTGACCAGATTCCAACGCCGTAGCCCGCCAGAGTAGCCAGGTCTCGAATGATAGAAGTATGGTTCCTGGCCGATGCGGCCGGCGACCCTCTGCGGACTCACGGTGCTTGCGGCGTTCGCATGCGTCAGCAAGACGACGACGACGCCCGCCGAGCTCCCACCGCCAGAGATCACGGGGCTGGGTCCATCGTTCGCGACCGTTGGGGACCCTTACTCCATGGTCATCGCGGGGCATTTCCTGGCCGCCAGCCAGAGCTCGAAGGACCTGCCCACCGCGAAGTTGAACCGCATCCGGGATCTCGCCGGCAACCCGGCGACGGCGGAGGGAATCTCCATCATCCTCCAGCCGGATCCACGGTACGATCTCTCCCAGCGCGTCCAGTACCTCGTCGGCGACTTTCCCTCTCCGGCAATGACGGGCGTGTACACGCTCACCGTGCGCACAACCGCGGGGCTCGAAACCCGCTTCGATGACGCACTGGTGGTGTTTCCGCGAGGCGAACTCGTCGACACCGATCAGAAGATCCTTTGTGGATCGACCGGCGACACGGTGACTTTCCACGGGACTTTCGAGAAGTTCGGGGACATCGTACCCGGGACGCGGATTGCCCTCATCTCGCCCGCGGGAGAGGTGGTATCGAATCGACCGCTGCTCCTGCCCGCCGTGACGGAATGCAGCACGGTGCCGTTCGCGCGAGCAGACGTGGAAATCTGCTCGCGCCTCGACCTGCAACTTCCGCAGGGATGGCTCGAGCGCGCTGGGCGCCTGGGCCTCTGGGTCGCGATGGGGCCCGGGTCGGACGCATTCAGGGAATTGCTCGTCGAACGGAGCGCCGCTCAGCCGGGCCAGTTCCGCGGCCAGGCCGTGGACGACGACCTGACGCTTTCGATCCAGGCAGGTTTCCTGGTGACCGCGAGCAAACTTCCAGTGGTCCTCCTCGATGGGGCCCCCGCGCAGGTACGACCCGAGAACTGCAGTCAATCTGGAATCGATGGTTGGCAGTTCTGCGGGATCGGGTTCGTCGTTCCGCGCGGCACGGCGCCGGGGGACCACTCGTACTCGGCGCGCTCCCTTTCGCACTGCACCGCCTCCGGCAGCGTCCACCTCGTGCCGAAGCCGCAGATCGCGTCCGTTTCGCCTGCGTCGATGTGCCGGTTTCGATTGCCACCTTTCCTGACAATCCGCGGCGCGGGGTTCGAGTTCGCGGACACCTATCTGGACGGAAAGAGCTTCCAATCGGTCGGTTGCGCCACGGGCACGTGTCTCGAGTTCTTTGCCCTGGACGGCCTTTCGGTGGGGATCCACGAGATCGTGGTCAGGAACCGGGCGTTTCCGCGGGACCTCGATTCCAATCCCGCCCCCGTGATGGTCACGCCCGGGCCACCGATCCCGGGGGCGATCACACCCTCGCGCATCTACTCGGGCGCGACGCGGCCGCTATTCGTGCCGCTCTCCAACGTCACCGGCTCGGTCGCCGCGGCGTCGCTCTTCCCCATGTCCGGTCCCCCGAACCCCCTTCCAGTGGAATTCAGCGAGGTGGCCGGGGGAGTGATCGTCACGTACCCAGCCCTGGGCGGGGACAACGAGTACCTCGTGCAGATTTCCGATCAGAGTCCCTGCGAGGGGAACACCAGCCTTCCTGTGTCCGCGATTTCAGATCCCGTCCTGGCGGCCCTCGGGTTCGACCTGCGTACTTTTCCGGTCACTGCCGTCACGGAGGACGGTTCGGCGCCACCGACCCTCGGACTGGTCGACGGCGGTCTTCCTGCCCCGAGCGCGGGCGCCGCCCGCGTTGGTGCCGGGGCGGATTGGTACTTCAACTATGCGACGAGAGCGGGTGACGACCTGGGCGCGTTAAGTTTCGACCTGCAGGCCACCGGAACGGGCGATCGCACGACGGCGCCCGGAATGGTTCTCGTCGGAAGCGGTTTTCGCCTGGAGCGGGAGCTCGTCCTTCCGGACGGAAGTGGCGGGTGGGTCCATCACGAAGTCTCGCTGGTGGATCCAACGGGCTGGACGTACCACGACGTGCTGGGCCAACGCCCGGCGAATGCGTCCGAGCTGAGGCGGATAGATGCAATTCGCATCCTCGGATCGTGGTGGTCCGGGTCGGGTGGGGCGTCGCTCGACAACTTCACTCTCGAGCTCGTGCATTAGCGGCTCTTGCAGTTGCACTTGGGTCTCATTGTCCGCGCGGGCGCACGCAAGTGACTGATCCGAGGAACCTCGAATCGATCGAGAGACCCGTGCGATTCGGCACGCCGAAGCGATATTGAAGCGATCTGGGCTGCCGAAATTCCCGACCGATTCTGACAAGTTTATGGTGCCCAGGGGCGGAATCGAACCACCGACACGGGGATTTTCAGTCCCTTGAAGCCCGTCTCACGTCCGAGTCCTCCTTCTGGGAACGTCCGCCAAGACCCGTCAAGACCCGCCAAACCCGGTACGCCGAAGCACAGCGAAGCACAGTAACCTTTGCTGGCGCGCGGAATCGGCGACACAGTCCATCGAGGCCCAAGCTTACGAGCACGCTCGATCTCAGTACCCGGCGCGCATTGCGGCACATGCGCCCGACCCAGAAATCGCTGCGAGCGGTCGATTGGCGTGCAGCGAACGACCGGGGTCGCGAGCAGCTCAAGCCTCTTAGATCGTCGGGTTGTGCCAGCCTCCAGGAGGCGTGACGTTCGAGCTCGCTTCTTTCGGCCCCCAGGTGCCGGGCTCGTATTCGAAGACATCCGTCTCCGCCTTCAGCACCGGATCGACGATCCGCCACGCCTCTTCCACGTAGTCTTCGCGAGCGAAGAGCATCCGCTCGCCCTGCATCGCGTCGCCGAGGACGCGCTCGTACGCGTCCATGTCGCCGTGACGCGGCCGGGTCCCGACCATTTCGGCGATGCGGCCAACCGTCTCCTCGCCCGGCGCCCTCACGTTCGCGCCGATCGCGAGCGTGACCTCGGGACTGATCCGGAACCGGAGGTGATTCGAATCGACGTGGACGCCTTCGTACATCAACGGCGGCTTGCGAAGGCGGACGAGGACCTCCGTGCAGGTGACCGGCAGGTATTTCCCGGCGCGGATGTAGAAGGGGACCCCCTGCCAGCGCCAGGAATCGATGTAGAGCCGCAGCGCGACGAACGTTTCCACCTTCGAGCCGGCCGCGACTCCCTCTTCCGATCGGTAGCCCCGGAACTGACCGCGGACCACGTTCTCGGGGGTGAGCGGCGCGATCGCCTCGAGGACCTTCACTTTCTCGTCGCGGATCGATTCGCTGTCGGACCTGACCGGAGGCTCCATCGCCAGGTTGCTGAGCACCTGGAAGAGGTGGTTCTGCACGACGTCGCGCAGCGTGCCGGTCTGGTCGTAGAACGCGCCGCGGCCCTGGACGCCGAAATTCTCGGCCATCGTGATCTGCACGCTCTCGACGTGGTTGCGATCCCAGAACGACGACAAGAACGGATTCGCAAACCGGAAGAAGAGCATCTCGTGCACCGGCTCTTTCCCGAGATAGTGGTCGATGCGATAGATCGCGTTCTCGTCGAACGAGGCGAGCAGCGCCTGGTTCAAGGCTTGCGCCGAGGCGAGATCGTTCCCGAAGGGCTTTTCGACGATCACCCGGGCTCCTTTCGCGCAGCCCGACCGCGCCAGTTGCTCCACCACCAGTCCGAAGAGCGCAGGCGGGATGGCAAGGTAGTGCGCGGGCCGCTGCGCCTGCCCGAGCTGCTCGCGGATGGCTCGGAACGTGGCCGGGTCCTGATAGTCCCCGTCCACATAGCGCAACAGGCGGGCGAGCTCGTCGAACGCCCCGGCGTCGAATCCACCGTGCTGCCTGAGGCTGTCTTTGGCGCGGGCGCGGAGCTCGTCGATTCCCCAGCCTGTCCTGGCGACGCCCACCACCGGTACGTCGAGGTGGCCCCGCTTCACCATGGCCTGCAGCGCCGGGAAGATCTTCTTGAACGCCAGATCGCCCGTGGCGCCGAAGAACACCAGCGCGTCGGACTGGCCGGCCAGCGGCGAGATGGTCTTGGCTTGCTTGGTGGCATGGACCATCGTGCGCTCCCTCACGGCACGGGGCACGGCGCGACGTGCCAGATGTCGGCGGCGTACTCGCCAATGGTGCGGTCGCTCGAGAACTTCCCCGAGCTGGCCACGTTCAGGATTGCCTTGCGCGCCCATGCATCCGGGTCGGCGTAGAGCGCGCAGAGCTTGCCATCCGCCTCGAGGTACGAAGCCAGGTCGGCCAGGTGCATGTAATGGTCGTGGACGAGCAGCATGTCGCGCAGCGGTTCGAAGACGCCGCGTTCGCCGCGGCTGAAATGATCAGAGAGGATCAAATCCACCGCTGCGCGGATTTCCGGGTCGTTTTCGTAATGCCAGCGCGGGTTGTACCAGTCGCGGCTCCCCGCCACCTGGTCGGCCGTCAAGCCGAAGAGGAAGAAGTTCTCTTCGCCGGCTTCCTCCGCCATTTCGATCGTCGCGCCGTCGCGGGTGCCGATCGTCAGCGCTCCGTTCATCATGAATTTCATGTTGCTCGTCCCGCTCGCTTCATAGCCGGCGGTCGAGATCTGGTTCGAGACGTCGCTCGCGGGGATCAGGCGCTCGGCGAGCGACACGCAGTACTCGGGCAGGAACACTACCTTGAGCCGCCCGCGCACCGCGGGATCGGCGTCCACCGTCCTGGCGATGTCGTTGATGAGCTTGACGATCAGCTTCGCCAGGCGATAGGCGGGGGCGGCCTTGCCGCCGAACAGGAACGTCCGGGGCGCCATTTCGAGGTTGGGGTTTGCCCGGAGCCGGTCGTAAAGCACCACGATCCGGAGCGCATTGAGCAGTTGCCGCTTGTATTCGTGGATGCGTTTGATCTGACTGTCGAAGATCGAGTCGGGATCCAGCTTCGCTCCCACGCTGGTTCCAGCCCATCGAGCGAAAGAGGACTTGGCCGCGCGCTTGGTTTCGAGGAAGGCGCCACGGAAAGCTGCGTCGCCGCAGAGCAGCGCGAGGCGCTTCAGCTCACCGAGGTCGGTGATCCACTCGTCGCCGATCGCCTCGCTGATGGTTCGCGCAAGCGACGGGTTCGCGAGAAGGATCCATCGGCGCGGAGTGACGCCGTTCGTCTTGTTGCCGAAGCGTTCCGGAAAGGCTTCGGCCAGGTCGCGCACGGTCGACTTGCGCAGGAGCGCCGAGTGGATCGCGGCGACGCCGTTGGTGCTGTGTGAGCCCACGATGGCGAGATTCGCCATGCGGACCTGTTTGCTGGGCCCCTCTTCGACGAGGCTCACGCGTTGGACCCGGCCCTCGTCAGCAGGGAACCGGCGCCGGACGTCGTCGAGTAGCCGCCGGTTGATCTCGAAGATGATCTCGAGATGGCGCGGGAGCAGATCCTGGAACCAGGCGAGGGGCCACTTTTCCAGCGCCTCGGGCAAGAGCGTGTGGTTGGTGTACGCGAGCGTCTGCTGGGTCAGGTCCCAGGCCTGGTCCCATCCGAGGTGGGCGTCGTCGAGAAGAATCCGCATCAGCTCGGGAACCGCGATGGCCGGATGCGTGTCGTTGAGCTGGATGGCGACCTTCTGGGGAAGCGCGCTCCATTCCTCGTTGCCGCGCCGGAATCTGCGGATCAGGTCCGCGAGCGACGACGCGACGAGGAAGTATTCCTGCACGAACCGCAGACCCTGCCCCTGGGTCGTGGAATCATCCGGATACAGGACGCGAGTGAGCGACTCCGCCGCGAGCGTCTTCGCCAGCGCGCCGACGAAGTCGCCGTGGCTGAAGGTCTGGAAGTCGAAGAAATCAGGCGTCGCGGCGGACCAGAGGCGTAGCGTGTTGATCGTTTTGCCGCCGTAACCGACTATGGGACGATCGTACGGAATCCCGATCAGCTTCGAGGGACGTCCGATGATGGGGCGCAGCTCTCCTCCTTGAACCTCGAACGAGCAGTTCAGGGGGACTTCGACCATGTCGTCGGGTCGAGCGACCTCCCAAGGGTCCGGGCGGCGAAGCCAGTTGTCCGGCTGCTCGCGCTGCCAGCCGTTCCCGATCGTTTGTCGGAAGATTCCGTATTCATACCGGAGCCCGTACCCCATCGCGGGCAACTGCATCGTCGCCATCGAATCGAGGAAGCACGCGGCGAGACGGCCCAGCCCTCCATTCCCCAGACCGGCGTCCGGTTCCTCTTCGATCAAGCCGAACCAGTCGAGGGATTTCTGCCGGACGACCTCGCTCACCACGGGATCGAGCAACAGGTTCGCGATGTTGTTCGCGAGCGACCGGCCGATGAGGAATTCCATCGACAGGTAATAGATGCGCTTCGGGTTCTTCTGCGCGTAGGTCTGTTCGGTGCGGATCCACCGCTGCGAGAGAACGTCGCGGAGCGAACGCGCGATGGCCTCGTAACGCTCACGCAACCTAGTCGCGTTCGGGTCGGCGACGTTGTCGAAGAGAAGGTGCCGTTCGTAGAAAGAGTCGGCCGTGCCCGTCAACTCGATCCGGCCGCCATATTGCCGGCGCAGCTCCTCGAGCTCGTCCTGGCGGGTGGGTTTCCGAAGCAACGCCGCTCGTCTCGCCGTCATGCCATCTCCTATCGCGGGGCCGGGATCGACGTCGTGCACCCGCCGACTTGAAGTGTGCACGTCCCGTGCCTGCCAGCTCGCTCTGCGGTCTCGCCGATCTCGACACGTTCGTGCCGAAATTCGCGCCAGGCGGTGCCTGGGAAAACGACACGGCGATCGTGCACGGCCGGGTCACTGCGGCGCGCCTCGGACGACTCTCGACGGAACCCTCGACCCGCAGCGCGCTCGCCCCTTGGCACCTCGATTGCTCGGGGAGCGTTGCGATTCGTGTGAGGAGGCGATTGAGCCCGGTTCGACAAGCAAGAGCGGATGGCGCTACGATCCCGATCATGGACGTGACGCCGATGCCGCCTGGATTCGAGGAGATCCGGCGCGAGGAACAGGCGCGCGCCTTTCGTACGCTACTGCGCGCGCGCTACATCGCGCACCCGGTGTTCCTGGCGATCGTGCTCTACATCGGCCTGAAGGACTCGAGCTGGTACCGCGCGATCGCGATGATCGCGGCGATCGCCGTGATGCTCGGAGCCATGGTGATCGAGACGGTCCTCATCCGCAGAAAGGGCATTTCGCAATACCGGATCGGCTACCGCGATTTGGTCCCCCTGGTCCTCGCTTTCCTGTTGCTGGCGGTCGTCAGCGGGGGAACGCGCAGCCCGTTCATCGTCACGACGCTCGCCGTGTTGGTGGGAGTCGCCATCTTGCAGGGACGTCGTGTGGCCGTGGTACTGCTCTGCTGCTTCTTGGCTTTCGTCTGGGGGCTCGTCCTCATTCAGGGCCGGATTCCGTGGATCATGCCTTCGGTCTTCGTGGACGCAGCCGGCCGGCAGACGTTCGCCTATGACGTCGTGTTCGCCGCGGTCGTCAGCGTCATCGCCGTGGTCATTACCGGGCTGGGCATCACCGTCGGCAGCATGAGCGACGCGATGCTGGCCCGATCGCTCGAGGCGCGCGGCGAGGTCCTCCGCATGCACGCCGAACGACTGACCGACCTGACGACCTTGTCCGGCGAGATCGCGCACGAATTGAAGAACCCTCTCGCCAGCATCCGAGGGCTCGCGCAACTGATCGAGGCGGATCCGTCCCGCGCCCGGGAGCGACTCCGGCTCCTGCAGATCGAGGTGGACAGGATGCGAGCGATTCTCGACGAGTTCCTCAACTTCTCGCGTCCACTCGTGCCGCTCGTGCAGCAGACCGTCGATCTGGGCGAGCTCTGCCGCGGCGTCGTCGCCCTGCACGAAGGTCTCGCCGGCGCGCGCCACCTGATGCTGGTAGCGCCTGGAGACACGCTCCAGGTGCGCTGCGACCCACGCAAGACGAAGCAGATCCTCGTCAACCTCGTGCAGAATGCGCTCGAGGCGACCCCCGACGGAGGCGAGGTTCGCGTGGCCGTCGGCCGCCAGAACGGGTTCGCGACCGTCCAGGTGATCGATACGGGTTCCGGGGTCTCGTCCGCGATCGGCGACCGCGCGTTCGAAGCAGGAGTGACTTCGAAGGCCGCCGGCTCCGGGTTGGGCCTGACCATCGCACGGACGCTGGCGGAGCAGCATGGCGGGAGGTTGCGGCTGTCGAATCGCGACGGCGGTGGCTGCATCGCCGAAGTGTTCCTGCCCATGCAGGAGTCGGCCGCACGACCGCAGGGACTCCGGACATGAGCGCGCGAGCACTGGTCGTCGACGATGATTCGACCGTTCGGTACACGTTGCGCGGCATGCTGGAGCTGGCCGGCGTCACCGTCGAGGAAGCTGCCGACGGCGTCTCGGCCCTGGAAACCCTCGAGACCAGTGTATTCGACCTGGTCATCACCGATGTGCGCATGCCTCGCATGGGTGGGTTCGAGCTGCTCGGCAAGATCCGCGAACGCGGGCCGTCCGCGCCTCGCGTCATCGTCGTCACTGCGCACGGAACCGAGCGACACGCCGTGGAGGCGATCAAGAGCGGCGCCTACGATTACTTCCGCAAGCCGTTCGACATCGACGAGCTGAAAGCGGTCGTCGGCCGCGCGCTGGAATCGGTCCGGCTGTCGGGAGAGGTCGAGCGGCTCTCGGGCGAGCTGAACCTCTCCCGTTCGCTGATCTTCGCTTCGCGCGCCATCAGCGAGCTCGCGGTGCTGGTCCAGCGGGTGGCGCCGCGCGACGTGACAGTGCTCCTCACCGGGGAGAGCGGAACGGGAAAGGAGCGCGTCGCCGAGGCCATCGTCGCGGCTTCTTCCCGCGCGTCGAAACCGTTCCTGCGCTTCAACTGCGCCGCACTCACAGCGGAGCTGGCAGAGGCGGAGCTGTTCGGCCACACCAGGGGCGCTTTCACCGGAGCGGTCAAGGCTCGGCCAGGGCTGTTTCGCGAAGCCGATGGAGGGACGATCCTCCTCGACGAAATCGGAGAGCTGGCGCCGCTGACCCAGGCGAAGCTTCTCCGCGTCTTGCAGTCCGGCGAGATCCGGCCCGTCGGAGAGGATCGGGCGGTTCGCGTCGACGTGCGCATCATCGCCGCCACGCACCGCGATCTGCTGCAGCTCGCAACCCAGGGAACGTTCCGTGAGGACCTCTACTACCGTCTCAAGGTCGTGCATCTGCGCATCCCGCCGCTGCGCGAGCGTCCCGAGGATGTCCCTGTTCTCGCGCGCCACTTCCTGAGCCAGTACTCGAAGCGTTTCGGAGTCGGGCCGTTCCAGTTGACGCCCGCGCTCCTCGACCGCCTGAGCGCCTACGACTGGCCGGGAAACGTCCGCGAGCTGGAGAACGCCATCGAGAGCGCGGTCGTGTTGGCGCGCGACGAGATCGACGACTCGGTGCTCCCGATGCCTCGATCGACGCCCGTCCCCGATGTCCCGGCGGCTTCGGTGGCCGAATTGAAGGACCGCGTCGACGCATACGAGCGCGGGCTGATCGTCCAGGCGCTCGAGGCGAATCGGAACAACCGCAGCCAGACCGCTCGGGCCCTGGGTCTGGCGCGCGCCACTTTGCTGTCGAAGATGAAGAAGTACGGGCTGGCCACGGGCGACGAATCTGCCGAGGCGGCTGACGGCGACGCGCCGTAGCTCTTGCGCGCCCGTCTTCGCCGTCATCTTCTGTGGAGGGCCGCGATCGCGAACGCGAACATGGCCAGGAAGAGACCGCCGAGGAAGATGTCGTAGGTCAGCCGCAGCATGTGCCCGCGCCAGTTGAGGATCCGCCGCGCGAAGTAGGTTGCCTCGAGCCTGGCCTTGCTCAAGGCGGGAACGTCGCAGGCGAGGCTTTCCATCTGTTCGCAGTACTCCTCGCGGCTCATCGGCAACTCGTTCGCGAACAAGAGGAGGTTCTTGTCGTGCGCAGCGGAGCCTTGCTCGTCGAGGTGGCCCACCAGACGCTTGAGCGAACGCGGGGCGCGCATCGACAGGATGGAGATGAGGACGGCAACCAGGTTGACGGCGAGCATGAGCAGCGTCGGCACGAGGAAGTGGGGATGCGTGTCGATGTGCCGGAGCAGCAGCGCGACGGTGAGCGAAATCATGATTGCGTTGACGTGCACCATCGTCGCGGTCCGGCGATCGGCGACGCTCAGGAGCTTGAACTGGTTCCTGGTGATGTCCGTGCAGAGATCCTCGACGGTGTTCCCCAGGCTCCTTTCCGCCTTCTCCGCTCGGGCGGACTCCTCCGCGTCCTCCTCGCGCTGTTCGCGCAAGAGGTTGTGTAGCTTCACCAGGTTCTCGGCGCGGCCGCGGTTGTACTCCAGCTGGGCGTAGCGCGTCCTGAACGGATGCTCCTCGACGAACCGGATGCAGCTCTCCGTCCACTCGAGATCGGACAGGCGAGCGCCTCCGCGCCGCTCGTTTTCGAGACGCAAGAGCCTCAGCTCGCGCAGGTAGTCCTTGCCGGCCGTCGGCACGAGCAGAGCGTCGTGGAGGACTTCCTGCGCTGCGTTCTCGAGGACCCCGCCGTCGGCGGCACGCATGCATGTCTCGACGGCATCGGCCAGATCCGCCGGCTCACCTTGGGCAGCGAGGAACTGGCGGGCGACGGCCGCGCTCTCGACGCCGTTCGTGTGCGGCCCCTTGGTGCGCCCCACGCCGTGAAACCAGGCGGCGAATAGCGCGATCCGCATCTCGCTGTCCGCCAGGCCGCAGCCCTTCGCGATTTTCCTACAGGACCTCGTCAGCTCGCGCGTCCGATCGTACCCGTAATACGTGAGCGCGCCGTCCCGCGACGCGTCGCGGAAGAGCGTGAACACATGATCGGCGGCGTTGCGGACGAGGTCCTTGTCGTGCTTGCTCATGGGACGGATGCACAGCAACGCCGGTGCCACGCTCATCGGACGCGGAAACCTCATAGCGGACCGGGCTGCGCTCCGACGGTGGGCCGGAGGGGTGCCGAAATCCGTTGCACCCCCTGTCAGGTCTCTAGAGAGCACCTGAGGCCACTTCGTCGACCTGGATCGTCGCCTCGCTCCAGGAAGTTCCGCCGCGCACGCTGGCACAGCGGGTGCACATGCCGGCCGGGGTAGCGCGACGACTTCAAAGATCGCGGCGAGGTTCCGCATGGTGACTGAAATTCCGAACTGGGCGGTTGGTCAGGATGAGGTCCGGTCGTGATCCGCGCGTTCCCGATCGCCATCGCGACGTTGCTGTCGGCTGCGATCCCGGCCCACGCCGACGACAACGACGCCGCTGCGCCCGTACTTTCGCTCCAGCAGGCCGTCGACCTTGCCTATCGCCAAAACCACCTCCTCGCCAGCACGGCGCGCGGCGTGAGCGAGGCGGAGGAGCGCGCGGCCGCGATCCGCACGCGCCGCCTCCCGGCGCTCCGCCTCGATGCGTTCGGCGGTCGCCTGCTGAACTCGCTCGATTTCTCGATCCCCGCCGCTGTGCCCGGAGTGGTCGGCGCGTTTCCCGCCAAGGACGGGGCCCTGACCGTGCCGGCGTCCTGGGGTGCCGCGACGATGCTCAGCCTGACCCAGCCGATCACGCAGCAGTACAGGCTCGGTCTCAGCCTCGACATCGCGCAGCTCGATCGTCAGATCGCCGAGGAGGACTTGCGGCGCGAGCGGCAGCGCGTCGCCGCGGAGGTGCGGACCACGTACTACCAGATCTCTGCCCGGGAGGTGGGGATCGTCGCGCTCCGCGACCTCGTGCGCGCCGTCGAGGAGCTGGACGCGGTCACCTCGCGATACTTCGGCGAGCGCCTGGTGCTCCGCTCCGACGCGCTCGAAGTGAAGGCGCGCCTGGCGCGCGAGCGCCAGCGTCTCGAGGCCGCGGAGAGCGAGCTCGCGGCGCACCGCGAGCACCTCAACCAGCTCCTCGGGCGCGATGTGCTGGAGCCGTTCCGGGTGGCGCCGCCCTCCGCGCTCGCCGCGCCGGCCGCCGCGCTCACCCTCGAGGCTTCGCGGGAGCGCGCTCAGCGATCGAGGGCGGAGGTCCGCGCCGCGTCGCTGCGCACTTCGCAGGCGGACACCCAGCGCCGGCTCGCGACCGCCGGTTGGATCCCCGACGTCTCGCTCGTGGCCTCGTACACGCGCCTGATGAATTCCGAGACGACGCCCCAGGACATCGGAACGGTCGGGATCGTCTTCAGCTGGGAGGCCTTCGACTGGGGGCGCAAGTCCCACGAGGCGAAAGAGCACGCGCACGCGACCGACCAGGCGCGCGAAGGTCGCCTTGAAGCAGAGCAGCAAATCGCGGTCGAGGCCGGACAGCGCTGGCGAGCGGTGAGGGATGCCGCGGCGCTGCTCGAGGCGACGCAGCTGGAGGCGGACGCATCCGCAGCCAGCCTCGACACCGACCGGAGCCGCTACCGCGAGAACGCGGCCATCCTGCGCGACGTTCTCCGCACCGAGGCGCGGTTGTCGGGCGCCCGGCACGACTTCACCGATGCGCTCGCCGGCTACTGGTCGGCGATCGCGGAACTCGAGAGGACGATCGGCGATGAAAACTAGAAAAGTGCTCCTGGCCACTGCCTGCGCGCTGTTGGGCTGCGCGCAGAAGGCTCCGCAAAAGCCCCTTCCCGCCGTCCGCGTCGAGGTGGTGACGTCCGGAACGGGCGCCAGCGGCAAGGTCATGTACTCCGCCGTGGCGCAGCCGACGACGACGACGCCCCTCGCATTCCGAGGCCCCGGGTACGTCGTCCAGATCATGACGGTGCCGACGCCGGGCGGCGGTGTCCGCGCCCTCGGCGAGGGCGATCGCGTCCGCCGGGGAGAGGTAGTGGCTCGCCTGCGCGACGCGGAGTACCGCGACAAGGTGGAGCAGGCGACCGGACAGCTCGCCGCGGCGCGGGCGGCGGCGGAGAAGGCTCGGCTCGAGTTCGAGCGCACGACGCGCCTGTTCGCCACCCAGAGCGTGACCAAACCGGAGATGGAGACCGCCACGGCGCAGGCGAAGGCGACGCAGGCACAGGTCGGCGCGGCCGAGGCGGTCCTGGAAGAAGCGCGCGTGGGGTTGCACGACACGGCGCTCACCGCCCCCGTCGACGGCGAGGTGATCAAGAAGAGCGTGGAGCTGGGCGCGTACATGGCGCCCGGAATGCCCGCCTTCGTCGTCGGCGACGTCAGCAAGATCAAGGTCGTCCTCGGCCTGCCTGACGTGGCGGTGACGCAGGTCAAGCTCGGGCAGCCCGTCTCGGTGAGAACGGAAGCGCTGCCAGGTCGCACGTTGACGGCGCGCGTGAGCCGCATCGCGGCGGCCGCCGATCCCATCACGCGCAACTTCGACGTCGAGGTCGAGCTCCCGAACGCCGACCGGCAATGGAAGCCGGGGATGATCGCCTCCGTCGAGCTGGCAAGCGTTGCGCCGGATGCCGCGATCCCCCTGTTGCCGCTCACCGCGTTCGTCCCGGCGGGAGGTGAACGCGACCGCTTCGGCGTCATGGTGATCGAGGGCGACGCGGCGCAAACGCGGGCGAAGCTCAGGCAGGTCACGCTGGGCGACGTCATCGGCAACCGCGTCGCGGTCGCCCGAGGGCTCACCGCGGGTGAGCGCGTAATCACCCAGGGAGCAGCGATGGTGAAGGACGGCGAGCGCGTCGAAGTGATGCCGGCGGAGGAGCCATGAGCCAGGAGCACAAGGTCGAGTCAGGGCGGTCCAACATTGCCCGCTTCTTCGTCAACCATCGCCAGGTCGCCTCGGCGCTGCTCGTCCTGACGCTGGGCGCCGGCATCGCCGGCTACCAGAAGATGCCCAAGCGCAAGGACCCGGACATCCCGGTGCGCATCGGCCTCGCCATCTGCCCCTGGCCGGGGATCAGCGCGGACAAGGTCGAGGAGCTCGTCACGCGCAAGATGGAGACGGCGGTCTCGGGAAACTCGAAGATCGAGAAGATCGAGTCGACCACCCGCGACGGCGTGGCCGTCCTCCTCGTGCACCTCGACGAGAGCGTCAGCGACACGGTCGAGCAGTTCGCCGACATCGGGCAGCGCGTGACGCACATCCCCGACCTGCCGGACGGCGCCGGGCCGGTG
>Ga0126375_10000093_pt1 | contig 18568 bp, 15 predicted proteins | sample PanSoiMetPlot_14_FD_109577 | JGI IMG/M metagenome (GOLD analysis project Ga0126375, IMG submission 109577) | Tropical forest soil microbial communities from Panama - MetaG Plot_14 | ecosystem: Environmental > Terrestrial > Soil > Tropical forest | place: Panama | collected 2016-02-17 | reverse complement strand
CAACTGCGCGATCATCTCGGCCGGATTCCAGTACGCCCACACATTCTGGATCTTGCCGTCAGGGTTTATCTCAAAGACGTCGATGCCTTCAAACCTCACTTCCTTGCCGCTGCTGCTGGTTCCCTTCCCCGTCCATTTCACCGCAGCGCCGTTGCCGGCGACGAAAATTGACTCTTCTTCCAACGACACGCTCTTGAAGGGCTTACAAATCGATTGAAGGAATTCCCGAATACTGTCGCGCCCCTTTATGGGCGGCGCACCGACGGGATCGCTGGTCGTGCCATCCTCGGCGAAAGTATTTGCGAAAGCTTCCGCGTCCATTGCCCGAATCGCCAGAAAATAAGCGCGCACCGCGCGCGAGACTCTGTCCGGTGAAACTTGTGCACTCATGCTGTCCAAAACCTCCGTTACGATCGGGCTGCTGCCCCGCCCGCTTGTTTTGCGCGTTCCTTCTCGATTAAAACTCGGCGCAGAATCTTACCCGAAAGCGATTTCGGAATCTGCTCAATAAATTCAAGTTCGCGAATTTTTTTGTGCGGCGCTACGCGATCGGCCACGAACTCCATAATCGCCTGTGCCGATGTTTCCTGTTTTGCGACCACAAAAGCCTTTGGCACCTCGCCGGCCTCATCGTCGCAACATGGAATAACTGCAACATCCGCTACCGCCGGATGCGTGAGCAGAATCGCTTCGAGTTCTGCGGGCGCGACCTGAAAACCCTTGTACTTGATCAACTCTTTGACACGATCGACGATGAAGAAGTGGCCATCTTCATCCGCGTACCCAATGTCTCCGGTGTGCAACCAGTTATCCGAATCGATCGTACACGCCGTGGCGTCGGGGTTGTTCAAATAGCCTTTCATAATCTGCGGCCCGCGCACACAAATCTCGCCTTCCTGATTAGGACCAAGCTCATTACCCGTCGCGGGATCGACCAACTTACATTCGGTGTTAGGAGCAGCCGGACCAACCGAGCCTAATTTCATCTTCGCGGGATCGGACGGACTGCTGTGCGTAACCGGGCTGGTTTCAGTCATTCCGTAACCTTGCCGAATCCCACAGCGTATGCGCTGCATGCATTCGCGCGAAAGATCAACGCCGAGCGGGGCCGCGCCCGAGAAAATCATTTTCAGACTGGATAAATCAAAGTTGTCGACCATCGGATCCTTTGCCAGCTTCAAAACGATGGGCGGCACGATGTGCGAAAGCGTGACGCGATATTTCTGGACTGAACTCAGGAATTGTTCAAGGTCGAACCGCGGCATGATCACTATTGTCGTCCCCAGGTGAAGTCCCATATTCAGCACGACCACCAAACCGTAGATATGAAACAGCGGCAGAACGCAGAGCAGGATGTCATCGCGATGAAAATAAACGAGCCCGTCCATCTGGCACATGTTCGCGACCAGATTGTAGTGAGTAAGCATGACGCCTTTGGCCAGGCCGGTAGTCCCGCTCGAATACGGCAACGCTACCAAATCCTTTTGGGGATCAATCTGCACACGGGGAACGTTGCCGTCACTTTCCAGCAATGTAGCAAACGGCGTTGCGTTTTTCGCGTCACCAAAGGTGAATAGTTCCTCGACGCCGGCTGCGCGGGCGGCGGCAATCGCAGTCTCAATGAATGGCGGCGCAGTTATCAGGAGACGCGCGCCGGCATTCTTCAGTTGAAAGGCAGCCTCGTCGGGGGTGTAAAGCGGATTGATGGTGGTGCTGATTCCGCCGAGCATTGCGACTGCGTGAAACACGATCGCGTATTCGGGACAGTTCGTGCTGAAGATTCCAAAGACGTCGCCTTTCTTGAATCCTCTTTGGTCGAGACTTGCGGCCACGCAACGCACGGCCTTTTCAAACTCCGCGTATGTCAGAGACCGGCCGGTGGGGCCATCAATCAGGGCAATTTTGTTTTGGAGCGGGGCCGTCGAATTGAAGATGAAGTCGGTGAGCGAGACTTCAGGAATGGTGACGTCAGGATATGGTCCGCGAAAAATCATTCTTATGTGACAGGTTTGTGCGTATTGATTGCGCGAGCACAGACCGGAATTGTGCGAAATCGCTCCGTAGGGACGCGATGTTTATAGCTTAGGACCTTGAATCAGATCAAACGCGATTAGTCGATGACCCGATGCAACTGCTGCCTGGGCGGCGGTCCATAAATATCGAGCAGCGAACGGCGCTTCCGTTGTATAGTGAGGCAGTTTGGACTTTCATCAGCCAAATTTTCGAGGATAAAGTAATCAGGCTGAAGTTTTGACGCTGCGCCAGCGATGGAGTCAGCACCGCTCAACGTCATCTGCTTTGCCACCTTTTTCAAGGGTGGAGACTTTATGCGCACCTGCAAAGCTGAAGGGTGCAACGTCATCCTTGTAACCAAAGAAAAAATGCTTCAGGAGGATTGGCCGCGCGACGTGCTCGATGAGGTATTCGCGCTACCGAACGATGCGCCGGTCGAACTGTTTCTCGATTTGATTAGTCACATTGCCAAAACCAGAAAACCCGACCGAATCGTCGCGCTGGAGGAGTTTGACGTGGTGATTGCCGCGTTGGCGCGAGAACATCTTTGCCTGTCCGGGATGAGCAGCTCAACGGCAAAAACTTTCCGCGACAAATTCGCGATGGCGGTCAAGGCGCGCGACGCAGGTCTCACCGTGCCGGAGTTTGTGGCCGCGATCAACGATCAGGAGATCGCTGAATATCTTCAGCGCGTGCCCCCGCCCTGGATAATCAAACCTCGTTCCGACGTTTCAGCGATAGGAATTCGCAAAGTCGAAACGCCTGACGAAGTCTGGAAAGCAATCGAAGAATTGAATCAAAGAGAAGCGCTACGAGAACGCGCCTCCTATCATTTGCTGGCGCGATTTATTCCGGGCGAAGTTTTTCACGTCGATTCGCTGGTTGCTGCCGGCAAGGTTGCTTTCGCCGGCGTCAACAAATATGGCCGGCCACCGCTCCAGGTGGCGCACGGCGGAGGAGCTTATATTTCACAAACGATCGACCACGATTCTGCCGAAAAGAAAAAACTCCTCGAGATCAATCGCCGTCTGATCAAGGCAATGAACATGGAGACAGGCGCGACCCACGCTGAGTTCATCAAGAGCGAAGCAGACGGCGACTTTTATTTTCTGGAAATTGCGGCGCGTGTTGGCGGCGCTTATATTGCGGATGTGCTTGAAGCCGCATCCGGGATCAATCTGTGGCGTGAATGGGCCCGACTCGAAGTAACTGATTCAAAGAGCCGACACCGGCTGAAGCCGGGGAAAGAATACGCAGGCATTATCCTTTCGCTGGCTCGCCAGGAATTTCCGGACACTTCAGCCTACAACGATCCCGAAATCTGGTATCGCGTCAAGAAAAAAAATCACGCGGGTCTGATTGTGCGCTCGAAAGAGCAGGAGCGAGTCACCGGCCTGCTGGACGATTATGGCCGCCGCTTCGCCGACGATTTCATCGCGGTGCTCCCGCCGTTGGAACGACCTGAGTAGGAAATCGACTCGAGGACTTGCCTCAGTTCGCAAATGTCTGTTCCAACCAACTGGTATGAAGATTTTTTTCACGGCGTAACGCTGGATCTATGGCGAAAGGCCATTACGCCGCAACAAACCAAAGCTGAAGCAGAATTTCTCTTGAAGACTTTGCAATGCGCCAGAGGCGCTCATGTGCTCGATGTGCCCTGCGGCAACGGAAGATTGTCGTTCGAACTGGCAAAGCGTGGACTGAAAGTGACCGGACTGGATATTTCCAAAGAGTTCATCGAAGAGGCTCGCGCATCGACCGGTAATTTCGCAAGTAACAAAAAACACTCGAGTGCCAGCGGGGATGGTGATCTCATCGCACCCAAATTTATTCTCGGCGATAAGCGCGCGATCAAAGGCACGCACGTTTACGACGGCGCCTACTGCTTCGGAAACAGCTTTGGTTTTCTCAATTACGGAGACATGGAGCAGTTTCTCAATGGGGTTGCTCGCGCTTTGAAAACCGGCGCTCGCTTCATCGTGGAAACCGGAATGGCCGCAGAGTCATTCCTGCCGGACTTTGAAGAGCAAACGTGTCATCAAATTGGTGACATCACGGTGACCACCAAAGAGCGATATAACGCGGTCGAAGGTTATATTGATAGTGAATACATCATGGAGCGCGAAGGAAAAGCTGAGTCACGCTTTGCGAAGCATTGGATCTATACGACCGCCGAGATTCAGCGAATGCTGCGACGCGCCGGATTTGAAATTCTCGATGTCTACGGTTCGCTGAAATACGAGCCTTACAAATTGGGATGCCAGGAACTTTTCATTGTGTCAGACCGACCGTGAGCGAGGGCGCACTTGGCCATCGGACACATAAGATCACGCGAGTCGTGGCGCCATAGCTTTCCCTCACGGTCGGGCTTCTGACACTTTCTTCAGTGGCCAGATCTCGACGGCAATGGACTCAGCATAGTGCAGCAGCGGGCGGGCTGACGGCTGAGCGATACCCAACGACTCAACCATCGTCGACTGGCAACTATCAGAGGAGGCGGCATGCAACCTCCAGGGTTCGTGAAAGATGCGCGATTGATACAACCTGTCACGGTAATAAGCGTAAAGACAGTAACGCTCGGTAAGAAAGAACTCGATTGAACCCGGTTTTGATCGCGGTAGCGGCTCGGCTACCGTCCAACTCATTTCCAACGCGGCACGCGGAAGGTTCTCAAATCTCTCAGAGTTTAGGTCGACGGAAAAGCCCTTCGATTCCGAAGCAAAGAATTGCGCGTAGGTTCTCATGTCTTTGCGCATCGATGAGTAATTAACCGTATTTCCTTCGTGTTTCAGGCTCATCGTCGCGATGAAATAAGGCAGATGGTAGAAAGTGCGCGCAGCCCAAACCGCCTGGCTGTTTGCCGCGTCCAGAGAAAAGAACCACACTCCGGGAACGCCTCGATAATGGACGTAAGTCCGCACGTTCAATTCGTGGAATGCGCTCGTGCCTGGAATCGGCGGCAGGAACGACGCGCGAATTCCCCACATGGTAAAAGGCACGATGCCGATCCATGTTTGACCCTCAAATTTATCAATTGAAAGCTGCGAAGGAATCAAAGGACGAAGAATGCTTTCGTCAATCGGCCAATGCATGAAGAGCAGCTTTCCCCAATTTTGATTCATGAGGGGGAAACCGCCAGGTCGTGTGCGGATTGCCAGACGATCGTCGATTGAAGGTTCGTGACTCAAGGCAGCCAGACCTCGTTCATTCGTTGAATAACAAATCGCGGATGGGAATATTTTTCTGAATGCGGGGCCGCCATTGAAGCCCAACGCTCACTCACTATTTGCATTCTTGCCAGGTGTCGCTTTGCGCGCGCCGGACTCACAAAATTGCTGGACCGGCTGAAACAGTTGGCGGCAATAGATTTCGCCGGATAAACCCACGCGGCGGCATTGATCGAGTTGCCATTCGAGACTCCCTATGAATTCTTTCGGCACAGTGTCGCAGAATCCAGCGGTGGGCTTGCTTGCGTCCAAGCAGGACGGCAGGAAAAAATCATTGGAATTCGCGCTATTCAATCCCGGATATTTCTTGTAACGCGAAATGGCTTCATCAACACAAGCCTGATTGTCGTGATTTCGACCGAACTCCTTGCCTTCGGCGACGACTTCCTTGGCCCGGGATGCACTGATGGCCTGGTTCCTCATCCGGCGCCGGCGTCTATTTTCGAGACCGGCGACCAGCCCAACGACAATGATTGCGACAATAATTAAGGCTTTTACCCAATCTGGCATCTGGATACCTTCGATTAAAACAAGCCACAGATTTATACAGACTCACACAAGATAAGAGCCAAACCTGTCCTTATCTGTGGCTCATTCATGTTCATCTGTGAAAACCAGCTTTACTTCAAATGCTTATCCAGCCAAAAGCACTGTCCTATACCAGAAGGAATTAGCCGGCTTCAGAGAGGACGAATCTCGGCATCGACAGGCCAGCGCATGAACAAGAGCTTGGCCCAGCTTTTGATGCATCAGCGGAATGCCGCGGGGACGCGTTCTAATGGACCGGCGTTCTTCTAACGTTGGATCGCAAAACAGATCATTCACACGCTGGTTATTCTTACACCAATGGATCGTCCGGAAATCAAGTTAGTAACTGTTCGCGTTCTCACTTGCCGCGGTTTTCCGAGCGCCTCTTTCGCAGAACTGTTGTACCGGTTGAAAAAGCTGGCGGCAATAGCTGTCTGCGGACAAACCAACGCGCCGGCACTGATCGAGTTGCCACTCGGCGCTTTTCATGAATTCAGTCGCCCTCGGCACGCTGTCACAAAAACCGGCAGTAGGCTGGCTTGCTTCCAGGCACGAGCGCAGAAAAAAGTTGTTAGACATCGCGCTGCCAAATCCCGGATCCCGCTTGTAACGGGCAATCGCTTCATCGACACAAGCCTGATTGTCATTCCGGCCGCCGAACTCTTTGCCCTCGGCGACCACTTCTTTCGCGCGAGCCATCAATGTATCTTTATTCTTCATCCACCAAAAGACGCCCGCGCCAATAACGGCGCCGACCACGAGCACGACAACGATCGCGATGATAAGCAGGACTTTCAGCCAACCTGGCATGCGGAACCTCCGATTAAATCAAGCCACAGATTTACACAGATTCGCACAGATAAAAACTATGGTCACTAATCGTTTTCTGCTATCTGTGCAAATCCGTGTTCATCTGTGGCTTTGTTTCACTCCTACTTCAAATGCTTATCCAACCAATCAAGCACCGTCTTGTGCCAAAAAGCCGAATTGGCCGTTTTCAAGACCCAGTGGCCTTCGTCCGGAAAATCAACGAGCTTTGATTCTACCCCCATTCGCTGGACCGCCGTAAAGAATTGCAAACCCTCGCCCTCCGGCACGCGATAATCAAGCGTGTTGGTAATGATCAGGACCGGCGTTTTGAAGTTCTGCACAAACTTGTGTGGTGACCAGCGCTCGTACATTGCGGGATTCGTCCACGGTGTTCCTTTGAATTCCCATTCAGGAAACCAGAGCTCTTCCGTCGCGCCGTACATGGAGGTGAGATTGTAAACGCCGTCGTGCGACACAAGCACTTTGTAGTGGAAACGCGGATCATCGTTGTGCCCTTCGATCCAATTGATCATGTAGCCACCATAGCTCGCGCCCGCTGCGCCGATCCGGTTCTTGTCGACGTAGGGCAGGTTCGCAACCATTGCGACACCGTTACTGATGTCGGTGGTTACCTTGCCGCCCCAATCTCCGGAAATTTCCGCGACAAACTTCTGACCATAACCTGTCGAACCACGAGGATTCGGCAGGAATGCAACGTACCCATCGTTGGCATAGATTTGCGGATTCCAACGGTTACCCCAGTTGTCATTCCAGGCGCCCTGCGGACCGCCATGAATCAGCACGACCAGCGGATACTTTCGGCGTTGATTGAAGTCAGGTGGCTTCACGATCCAACCGGCGACCTTGGCGCCCAGCCCACCGTTCCACGTCACTTCTTCCGCAGGTTTCAGATTAAAAGTGGAGATGAAATTGTCGTTGGTAGTGGTCAAGGCCCTGACCCCCGATCCATCTTTATTGGCGCGATAAATCTCGGATGGCTTCGCCATGCTGCTGCGCGAAAACACCAGCGTAGAACCATCTTTGGTCAGGTGAACATCTCCGTTCGCTCCGCCTCCGTCGGCGACGACTTTTTTGATCGGGCCGCCGGTTACAGCGACCGCGTAAATTGGCACTCTGCCACGCTCTTCCGCTGTTAGATAAATTGTTTTGCTGTCGGGAGTGAATGTGAATTCGTCGACGTTTGAATCGAGACTTTCAGTAATCGATTGCGCGCGTCCCGTCTTTCGATCGTAAATCATCAGTCGAAAGCGATCGCTTTCATATCCTGGCGTTACTTGCGATCGATAGGCTATGTATTTGCCATCCGTCGAGTATTGCGGTGAACCGTCGTACCCGTGGTTGCCTGCGGTGATGTTTTTAGCAGTCCCACCTTTCACTGGAACCAACCACACATCGGCATTCGTCGAGGTCGCCTCCACTTTGTCATGATTACTAACGAAGGCGAGTTCGTTCGAATCAGGCGAGAACGCATAGTCGGTTGGCCCACCGAGGCTAAACGGCGGCGCGTCGTAGTCGCCCGGGGTCATATCGCGCGCTTCTCCACCGGCTGAAGAAACCACAAACACGTGGGTGCGCATGCCGTTCTTCCACGCTTTCCAGTGGCGATAGAGAAGCCGATCGGCCACGTGTGCTTTCACCTTATTCTGTGCTACTTGCTCGGCGCGACGTTTATTACAGGCATCGTCATGACATTCCGGATAGATATCTGAGACGAAGGCCAACCATCTTCCGTCTGGCGACCAAACCGGATCGCCCGCGCCGGTCGAGATACTCGTCACCTTCTTCAAGGCGCCGCTCGAGACATCGATCGTCCATATCTGATCGTCGCCGTCGCGCGCTGAGATGAATGCAAGCTTGTCGCCATCAGGCGACCAACGCGGGCTCGCGGATGAGTGTTCGTCGTTTGTCAGTTGCCGCACTTCGCCTCCGCCCAGTGGCACTAAATAAATTTGTGTCATGCCCTTATTTGCGGCCTGGTCCATGTCGGTGATCGTGAAAGCGACCAAATCTCCCTTCGGCGAAACTTGTGGATCGCTAATGCGACGAACCTTAAGCAGCTCGTCAATCGTCAAACGCTTTTCCTGAGCTAACGCGAATGACGACATTGCAAACAAACTTATAACCGCGAAAGTAAATATGCGTTTCATACCTTACCTCGAAAAATTTCGTTCAGTTGTGCGGGAAAGCTGGACGCATTATCGCATTTTTACCGAGCAACCGCGACCGGGTCGGACAATGTGCACCGTGCCAAACAAGCTCGATTGAGAACACGATCCCACAGCAATTGCTCAGAATGGTCTTGAACTCTGAACCGGTTCGACTAGAATCACGAGCGTGGACAACTCTGACAAATCACTTACCCTTCGGCCGTTGACGTCGGAGGATTCACCTTTCCTCGCCAGGCTGTACAAGAGTAGTCGCGGCGACGACCTGCGCGAACTCGGCTGGGATGAATCACGAATCGATGACTTTCTCGAGATGCAGTACCAGGCCCAGCGCATTCTTGATGAGCAGGATTATGCAAAGGCTACTGATCAGTTGATTTTATGGTCCGGGAACCGCGCGGGCAGACTGCTTGTCGATTCGCGCGAAAATGAGATCCGTTGTGTCGATCTTGCTTTGCTGCCAGAATTTCGCAACCGTGGTCTCGGAACAATCCTGATGCGGCGGCTGCAACTGCAGGCGGTCACGGCTCACAAACCACTGCGCTTGCAGGTAATCAGATACAATCGCGCGATTAATTTATTCGAGCGGCTCGGCTTCGTGCGCACGAGTGAAACTGGAACTCACTTTCAGATGGAATGGAAGCCACCCAGGGCGGAGGTCTGAATTCTTTGAGGATCTAATCAGGGCGTGACGGGTTATCGAGAGACAACGGGTTCATCGTTTCCTGGCAGCTTTTTTGGCAGTCTTGCGCGGAGCGGTTCTCTTTCTGGAGGTCTTCGCACGAACCCGCCGGCCTTTCCGGCCTTCGCGCTGCACAATTCCTGCCCTCTCGAGATATTCGTAGCTGCCACGAACGACATTTCGGGCCACGCCGAGTGAGTTAGCCAGCGTTCGTTCGCTGGGAAGCAAACTGCCAATCGCCAATGCTCCACTACTAATCAAGTCGCCCAACTGATCGGTAAGTTGGCGGGTCATCGATTCGACACTCTTTCTGTTGATTCGAATTTTGAGAGCCACTCGATTGTCCTCCGGTGTCTTTGAGTGCCGCGTATTCTAGTGACTTCGGAGATAGGGTGTCAATGAATTCGCTCGTGCCTTGTGCACGACTTCGTTGCCCAGCCGCAGCACCAGTAATCTACTCGATTCGCTTCGGTAAGTCAGTAATGATTTCAACGCTTGAGCGCGTTGTATTTGCGCAGGATTTCAAGTGTGCGATCGATTGGCAGGGCGTCAACGGTATGACCACGACCGCTGGTGGTCCTGGCACGAAAAAGAGAATTGTAAATGGCTTCTTCGGTCGCTTCGATGACGGCGAGAAAAAGCGGTGACATGGCTTCGTTGGAAAGTAGTTGCGTTGGTTGCGGACTGCGGCTGTTCGTGGCGCGAACGCGAACACTTTCGGCGGTAGAGAAAGCAATTGCGTAGTCACCGCTCCCATTCGAGCCCGCGGCGCCGGTACGGGCGAGTCCCATCATTGAGCGAGAGGCCATTCTTTGCAGGTTGCGATGATCGACCGGGGCGTCAGTGGCAATCACGATAATTACCGAGCCGTCGGGATTGCCCGATGGACCGGCGGAATTGCTCTTCTCCAATTCATCCTTCAAAAAATACCGGCCCAATTCGCGACCCACCGGCGCGCCATTAATCGTCAGGATGCCGCCAAAATTTGTCTGCACGAGAACCCCTACGGAGTAGCCGCCGAGGGTCGCCGGGAGTTTCCTTGACGAGGTACCAATTCCGCCCTTGAACCCAAATGCGACAGTCCCAGTGCCGGCTCCGATCGCGCCTTCCTCCACCGGCCCGCTGCGCGCGCTCTTAATCGCGTTGAAAACGTCATCGCGCCCCACGTGGCGTCCGCGAATGTCGTTGAGATATCCGTCATTTGTTTCACCAACCAGCGGATTAATCGACTGCACGGTTTCATTCCCCGCCAGCCCAAGCATGTAATCGATGGTTGCGTCGGCGACGCGTGGCACATTCAGCGTCGAAGTGAGCATGATCGGGGTTTCGATCTCACCCAGTTCATTTACCTGAGTTGAGCCCGCGAGTTTCCCAAATGCATTGCCGATGAAAACCGCACCGGGAACTTTTTCGCGAAACAGATTACCGCCATGCGGGAGAATTGCGGTCACTCCGGTACGAACATTGTCGCCACGAACCAATGTGGCATGACCAACCGTCACACCTGCGACATCGGTAATCGCATTAAGCGGCCCGGTCGGCAACACGCCCACCATCAGCCCCGCATCACGCGCACGAGGCCGCTGTGCATCCTGCCCGCTCGACATCACCTGATGTCCCATCAAAGTGAAAAGGATTAGAAGAAAGACTCGTTTCATCGAATCGCTACAGCACCAGCACAGTCCGTCGCGAAAATGGAAATCAAAGCTGGAATTGTCAGCCACAAAAGTCCTTTGACCAGGAAGAAAAGGAAGCCCCAGAACCCAAGTCTTTTGATCCAGGTTTTCATTTTCATTCGGCAGACTCCTTCAGCAGGCGCGCATAACGATCTCCGCGCTTTCAATTTCACGAACCGCAGGCTGCAAAAACGATCGCACAAAGATATAGATCACCCAGCACTCAACAGCAAATGGAGGAAAGCCTAAAAAGCCCAGAACAGGCATTTCGAAGATCTTGATGTTGCCAAAATAAGGAACCGTGTAGGTCCATTTGGCAATCGCCCAGTAATTAAAGAATTCCCACAGAAAGCCGCATATCAAGCCTGCTGCGCACAATGACCAGAGCCGCCGCCAGTCACCGCGTCCCAGGTCGCCCGCAATCGATGGCCAACCGCGCAAGGCATTCACCGGATCCACGAGAAAGACGAATGACAGCCAGATTACCGGGGCCAACCACGCAGATGGAAAGAGCAGCGGCCAAACCACACCGGTAGAGCCGAGAATTATGAAAAAGATTAACAGCGACCGTGAGAACTTAATTGCCGGGCTGCGATTCGAGTTTTTAAAAAGCGTGACGCTAAATACTTCAGCGGTAACGAAAAGCAAAGGAAAGATCGTCGCGAACGCCCAATCGTAACCGACTCGACGCAACCACAGATTGGGCTCGACATGATGGTAGTGCCACCACAACTCCAAATCAGATTTCCAAAAACGCGGAGCGTTGTAGAGTTCACAAAGCCACCAGGTACCGATTGACACGACCACTATCACGAGCAGCTCAAGTCGATCGGTCATCAAAAGCGACCGCGCCTTCAAAGCAAATACCAGCGCATCGACAAAAAGGATATAGCCCGTCCAAACAATGGGCGTGAACCAGTGACCAACGAGCTCGTTTCCTGACCATAGGAGAGCCTCGGCGATAACAATCACCAAAAACCCGAGGTAACCGTACAGCGGAAAATTTCTGGCCGCACTTGATTTGCTGCTGGCACTGACCATGGTTCATGAGTATTATGTGGCGGCATTAACTAAAGCGGCAATTAGAATTCTGCAGTCGGCGCTGACGGCTACTTAATCAGTCAGAGGCACGAAAGGACCAGACTATGAAATCAATTGCAAGGTTGAGCTCGCTCGCACTTGTCATGGCCGCACTTTTCTCGGCGTGCGTCAAAGGACCGGAAGGCAATGGCGGCAAGCGAGTAAAAGGCACGGGGCCTGTGCGGATCGGTTTCTCTATGGACACTCTGAAAGAAGAGCGTTGGCAGCGTGACAAGGCGCTCGTCGAACAACGATGTAAAGAGGTCGGAGCGCAATGCGAGGTCCAGGTCGCAAATGGCGACGACGCCGTGCAAACAAAACAATGTGACAACCTGCTTACAAAAGGCGTCGATGTTTTAATCGTCGCGCCGCACAACGGCCAAATCGCCGCGTCAATTGTCGAGGCGGCGCACCGCCAGGGCGTCCCGGTGATTAGTTACGATCGACTCATTCGTAATTCAGATGTGGACCTCTACGTTTCGCATCAAGTGGTCAAGATTGGACAAATGCAGGCGCAATACGCGCTTAAAAATGCGCCGAAGGGTAACTACGTGTTGATAGGCGGTTCACCCACCGATAACAACGCGCTGCTGTTGCGCGACGGCCAGATGGAAATTCTGAAGCCGGTCATTGACAAGGGCGATATTAAGGTTGTCAGCGATCAATTCGCGAAGGAATGGAAAGCCGAAGAGGCGCTCCGCATCACCGAAGATGCGCTCACCAAAACGAACAACAACATTCAGGCAATCGTGGCTTCGAATGACGGGACTGCCGGCGGCGCAATCTCGGCCCTGCCTCCTGACCTTGTCGGCAAAGTTCTGGTCACCGGACAGGATGCCTCGCTCGATGCGGTCCAACGCGTGGTTGAAGGCAAGCAGACGATGACGATTTACAAGCCAATTCAGCCGCTGGCTTTCAGCGCCGTTGACTCGGCGATAAAGCTCGCCAGAGGCGAGAAGCTCGACACGAAGGACAAGATCAACAACGGCAAGATTGATGTGCCCGCAATGCTCTTTGAACCGATGGTGCTGGATAAGAGCAACGTCATGCAGACGGTGATTAAAGATGGCTACCAGAAAATGGAGGACGTTTATAAGAACGTGCCGAAGGACCAGTGGCCGAAGCAGTAGATCGGTACGCACGCCTCCGGCGTGCTAACGGTACTTGCTGGACGAATGGAGCACGCCAGAGGCGTGCGAACCTACGATGGGATCTGAACTTCTCGCAATGAAACACATCACCAAGTCCTTCCCCGGCGTTAAGGCGCTGGACGGAGTGAGCTTCGATCTGAATCAGGGCGAGATTCATGCGCTTGTGGGCGAAAACGGCGCCGGAAAATCCACACTCATTAAGATCCTGGCCGGTGTCTATCCACACCCTCAGTATGGAGGCCAAATTATTCTTGACGGTTCTGAGCGACGATTCGCCAACGTCCGTGACGCCGAAAACGCCGGGATTGCGATCATCTTTCAGGAGCTCTCACTGGTTAAGGAACTGAGTGTCGCGGAAAACATATTTCTCGGCCGTGAACCGCGGCGCCTGGGAGTGATTAATTGGAGCGCGCTGTACAGTCGCGCCGAAAAACTGTTGCAGGACTTGCATCTCTCTATTGATTCACGCGCACCAGTCCAAAACCTTGGCATCGGTCAGCAGCAACTTGTGGAAATTGCCAAGGCCCTGTCACAGGAAGCGCGAATTCTGGTACTGGACGAGCCCACCGCGGCGCTGACCGAAGCGGAAGTTGAAACGCTTTTCGAAATTCTCCGAAAATTGCGCGAGCGTGGAGTTGCGATGATCTACATCTCGCATAAACTCGACGAGGTGTTTCAAATAAGCAATCGCATCACTGTCCTTCGCGACGGCCAATCAATTGGCACGGAGCCAACATCTTCATTAGACGAAGCGCGAGTCATCAGCAAAATGGTCGGTCGCGAAGTTGATCAGATTTTTCCGGAAGCTAAACACCCGCATGGTGAAGCAGTTTTCGAGGCCCGAAATATTACCGTCGAAGACCCAACCGTCCCGGGCAAGCTGCTCGTCGACTCAGTAAGTTTTTTTGCCCGAAAAGGTGAGGTGCTGGGAATCGCCGGACTGATGGGCTCAGGTCGCAGCGAACTGCTGATGGCAATATTTGGAGCGCACCCCGCGCGCAAGTCAGCAGAGATAAGCATTGAAGGAAAGCAGATCCAGATAGCGAATCCGTATGACGCAATCAAACATGGTATCGGCTTCGTGACCGAAGATCGCAAGCGTTATGGCTTGATTCTCGACCAGACTATTTTAAAAAACATGACGCTGGCGGGACTGCGCCGGCTGTCAGGCCGTTTCTTTACCGATGAAGATGCAGAGGCCGCAGCAGGTGAGCGCGCAGCCCGCGATTTGCGAATCAAAGCGCCTTCAGTTTACACAGAGACGGGAACGCTTTCGGGCGGCAACCAACAGAAGGTTGTATTGGCAAAATGGTTATTGACTAATCCCCGGGTGCTGTTTCTGGATGAGCCAACGCGGGGCATCGACGTGGGCGCCAAACAGGAAATCTACCACGAGATAAATCGGCTGGCGGCAGAGGGCCTCGCGATTGTTCTGGTTTCATCCGAACTTCCGGAAGTTCTCGGCTTGTCAGACAGGGTAATCGTCCTGCATGAAGGTCGTGTCACCGGCGAATTCAAGCGCGAAGAGGCGACACCCGAAGCTGTTATGTCGTGCGCAACGGGACGACGTTTGGCAGCCTGATCTATGCCAGCTAACCAATGGCGGACTGGGGCCCGCCGCTAAACGATGAACCAACCCATCTCCGGACGTCTCAAACTACGCACGTCGGCGCTGCGAGCCTACACCATGTTGGCAGCGCTGATTGTAATCTGGCTTTTCTTTCAATGGGCAACGATCGATCAATATCACCCGTTCGGTCTTTTTCTTGGCCCGGTCAACTTCTCAAAACTTCTACAACAGATGGCGGTGACTGGCGTGCTCGCTGTCGGCATGCTCATGGTCATTGTGAGCGGCAATATCGATCTTTCGATAGGGGCTGTTGTCGGTCTCGCTGGTGGCATCGCCGCGTTGACTCAAGGGTGGGGATTAGTTCCCTGCCTCGCGTTTGCGATATTAGTTGGGCTGGTAATCGGCGCATTCCAGGGAGCGCTCGTCGCTTACTTCAACATACCGGCGTTCATTGTCACGCTGGGCGGCCTGGAATCATGGCGCGGAGTAATTCTAAAACTCACCAAAGGCGCCACGATCCCCGTCGAGCTTCCTTTCTTTCGCTCGCTCGGACGTGATTTTATCGATCCGCGAATTGGTTTCGTTTTGGCGGCCCTGGGCGTCGCCGGAATAGTCTGGACGAATATTCGCCGGCGGCGCGCGCGACAACGACACGGCTTAACGCCGTTAACTGCAGGCGCGATCGTCGCGCGCATTGCAATCCCCTCGCTTGTTCTGATTGCTTTCATTTTTCTTATGAACAAGGCAGGCGGTGTCCCCATTCCCGTAATATTCCTGCTGGCGGTCGCGCTGGCGGGCGCCTTTCTGACGGCGAACACCACGTTCGGTCGTTACCTCTACGCTATTGGCGGTAATCCTGACGCGGCGCGGCTGTCGGGAATCAATTTGAAGCGCTACGTCCTGGCAGCGTTCTGTGTCATGGGTGCGCTCGCTGGTTTAGCGTCAATTCTGCACACCGCGCGCGTGGGCAGCGCATCGCCCGACGCCGGCACTTTGATGGAATTGGACGCGATCGCTTCCTGTGTAATCGGCGGCACCAGTTTGATGGGCGGTCGAGGAACAGTTTTCGGCGCGGTCCTTGGTGCATTGATTCTCGCGAGCCTGGACAACGGGATGTCACTCTTGAATGTCGAGAACTGGGCGCAGTACGTCGTTAAAGGCGGAGTGCTGGTAGCGGCAGTCGGTTTCGATATGTTCGGAAGAAGAAAGACCTAACATCAACAACTTTAGCCACAAAAAGGCACAAAACGCACAAAACAATTCATTGAGTATACATTGGCTTTTGTGCTTTTTGTGCCTTCTTGTGGCTATATGTTTTCATTGACGTATGCCCGCGCTCATCATCCACGGCCACTTCTATCAACCGCCGCGCGAAAATCCCTGGACAGGAATTATCGAACAGCAACCGGGCGCTGCGCCTTTCCATGACTGGAACGAGCGAGTTTACTCTGAGTGCTACCGGGCAAATGCATTCGTAGAATTCCCAGCTGACGCGACCGGTGAAGCTAAGACGGTCAATAACTACGAAACCATCAGCTTCAATTTCGGCCCGACCCTCCTGAGTTGGCTCGAACAAAATCATCGTGAGACCTACGATCGGATCATTGATGCTGACCGCGTCAGCTCGCCGAAAAACGGTGGCCATGGAAACGCAATCGCCCAGGCATACGGCCACGCAATCCTGCCGCTTTGTAACGAACGCGATCTGCGCACGCAAATTCGCTGGGGGTTGGCGGATTTTCGTTACCGGTTCGGGAGAGAAGCCGAAGCAATTTGGCTGCCGGAAACGGCGTGTAATGACCACGTGCTCGATGCACTGACTGAAGAGGGCTTGCGCTTTGTGATCCTGGCGCCGAACCAGGCCGCGCGCGTTCGCGGAGAGGTCGGTAACGACCGGGTTACCAATAAGCAAGCATGGAAGTCTGTCGATCAACAGATCCTCGATACAAGCATTCCGTACCTGCGCTTTAACCGCGACGGTTCCCATCGATCGATCGCGATCTTTTTTTACGACGGTTCTACCTCTCGTGCGATAGCCTTTGAAAAGATTTTGACGTCCAGCCGTGAGTTTGTTGACCGGCTGGCCCTTGCAGTCAACGGCCGCAAAATGATTACCGTCGCTACTGACGGAGAAACCTACGGTCATCATTTCAAGTTCGGCGATCTTTGCCTGGCACATGCGCTTGAAGAAGAAGCACCCGCGACAGGCTTTGAGATTACGAACTATGCGGCGTATCTCAAGGCGCACCCGCCCACCTTCGAAGTCGAAATCGATAACGGCCCAAACGAAGAAGGAACCTCATGGAGTTGTGTGCATGGCATCGATCGATGGATTCGTGACTGCGGTTGTCAAACGGGTGGCGAGCCGGGGTGGAACCAGAAATGGCGCGCACCGTTGCGAACGGCTTTGAATTATCTTCGTGACGAAAACCTTCCGCATTTTGAAGCAACGCGCGGCAGCCTTTTTATTTACCCGTGGCTGGCGCGTGACGAAAGCATCGCTCTGATTCTGGATCCGCATGCCTCACGCGAGAAATTCCTTTTCGATCAGGCCGGCCGCTGGCTCTCGAGCGATGATCGACGACGCGCGCTTACCTACCTTGAGCTTCAGCGTATGTTGATCCTGATGTACACAAGCTGCGGCTGGTTTTTTAACGACATCGCCGGGATCGAGACAATTCAGATCCTGAGATACGCCGGCCGGGCGATAGATCTTATGGATCAGCTGGGGCTACCATCCGTACTTGAGCGCTTTTTGGAAATTCTATCCAAGGCAAAGAGCAACAAACCCAAGATCGGTACCGGCGCCGATATTTATCGTAAACTCGTTGAGCCATTAAGAAGTGATCGCGTTCAGGAGACGATGACCGCGTGACGAAAGGAATAAAGAAAAGGCTTGGCGGTGGCCCAACAGCAAAAGAGCGCGCACCTCGCAAAGGCACAAAGTCGCGACGCCAGCCGCAAGACTTCTCACCAACCCTCGGCGACATCGACCTGCATCTCTTCGGCGAAGGCAAACACGAACGCATCTACGAGAAGCTCGGAGCTCACTACATCACACACGGAGGCAAGCGCGGCGTTGCCTTCGCTGTCTGGGCGCCCAATGCCAAACGGGTCGGCGTCGTCGGAAACTTCAACGATTGGGACCTGCACAAGCATCCGATGCAACCACTCGGTAACTCGGGAGTCTGGCAGCTTTTCATTCCCGGCTTACGGCCGGGCGAGCTCTACAAATATGCAATCAAGAACGGGCGCAATCAGTACTTCAAAGCCGACCCTTACGCCTCGATGATGGAAGTCCCGCCGGACACTTCTTCGATTGTTTTCAAATCAAAGTACAAGTTTCGTGATCGCGCGTGGCTAACCAAACGAGGGAAACGACAGGCCTGGCGTGAACCGCTGTCGATCTATGAAGTGCATCTCGGGTCATGGCGCCGGGTTACCGAAGAAGAAAATCGGCCGCTCACCTACCGCGAGATCGCACCGCTGCTCGCCGGTTACGTTTTGGCAAATGGATTTACCCATGTCGAATTCCTGCCGTTGAAAGAACACCCTTATGGCCCATCGTGGGGTTATCAGGTCAGTGCTTACTATGCCCCGTCCTCGCGGTATGGAACGCCTGATGACCTGCGCTTTCTCGTCGAT
>Ga0126375_10000092_pt1 | contig 18569 bp, 19 predicted proteins | sample PanSoiMetPlot_14_FD_109577 | JGI IMG/M metagenome (GOLD analysis project Ga0126375, IMG submission 109577) | Tropical forest soil microbial communities from Panama - MetaG Plot_14 | ecosystem: Environmental > Terrestrial > Soil > Tropical forest | place: Panama | collected 2016-02-17 | reverse complement strand
GGCATCGTTGCATTTCAAGATTCTCTTGAAGAAACAAAACTTAATGTTACCCAAACTGCGGCTTACAGATCCGAATTAGAAAAATATGTAACGCAACAAGGTTTGGTAGCAGATGCAACTAGTTTCACAACAGAACAACTTGATACATTGAGAAAAGCATCTCAAGGCGATGTAGAAGCAATAAACAAACTTGGTGCTGCATTAAAAACAATCGGTGATAAAGCATTTCAAATCATTGATGTTGACAAATGGAAAGAAGCAGAAAAAAATATCAAGAAATTCCTTAAAACTCTTGATTTCAGCAAGAAAGGCGAAAAAGCGATTAAACTTGAATTAACAACAGAATTTAAAGCAAAACGAGAAATTGATAAAGCACAACAAGATCTAACTGGTCTTTATCTTGAAATAAAGGCTAACGTTGATTCAAAAACACTTAACAAAGATATAGATACGACTATCGGACATTTACAAAAAGCCCTTGGTAAAGGCGCAAATGTTCAACCATATATCGACCTTTTGAATAATATCAAAACTGCGAAAAATCCAACGGCGGCATTTGTTGGCGCTATCGAAAAATTAACCGGATTAAGTGCGGCGGATATCCTTACGGATTCGACTAAATTAATCGCCGCTTTGAAAACTGCCGATCCTACAGAAGTGCAAAAATATGCGGATAGTCTTGGAAACGTTGGAACAAACGCACAGGATACGCAACAACCATTAGACGAAGCACAACAAGCACTCGTAAAATACGGTAAAGAAGCAAGCGCACAGGTTGAAATCGCGGCTCAAATGTCATCAAGTATTACAACGAGCGTAGGTGAAATGTCAGCAAGTGCCATTGATTCCTTTGGACAAATGGCCATAAATACTACTGCTTCAATGGTTGCTATTGTTACAAATGCCGGAACTATGGCCGATAGCGTTTCAAGTTCTTTTGATACCATGAAAAGTAATGTAACGGATCATGTAGCAGAAATGGACAAAGGAATAAGGCCGCATGTTTCAGCAATAGGGACGATGTTCAATAAAGGAATTCCAGGAGCTTTAGGCAAATCGGATTCGGCTTTTGAAACATTCAGCAAAACTGCGATTTCTGAAATGAAAGCGGCAGACAAAGGAATCAGACCGGCAGTTTCCAATATTGGAACCATGTTTGGTAAAGGAATTGTAGGCGCAGTAGGAAAGGCAACACAAGCATTAAAAGATTTCAAGAAAGCCTTGGATAATATTCCGAACAATACAACAAAAACCGTTACAATTAAGATTAATAGACAAGGAGACACAGGAGGCGGAGGTAATCAACCACAAATAGTGAAAGCACAACATGGAATGCATGAAACACTTGAAAGAGATACAACAATATTGGCACATCGAGGCGAACGGGTCGATATTGGAATAGCCAAACCATCAAGATCTTCTTCATTTTCAATGGGAGATCAAACAATAATCATTAATGTTCTTGATAAAACACTTGTAAATAAATTGAAAAAACAAATTGGTTCTACAGTTTATCAATACGGTGCATAACATGAATTGAGCCAGATTGTTTTATCGCGAACCGATCCGACATATGGCAGACCATTGCAAGTAAGAACAAAATTCACTTCTCTTGACGGTAGCGATACATATTTCACCTTTTCTCCACTTGAAAATATTCGTCAAGTTAATCTTTCATATCTTGATGCGGAAAGAGCAATAAACGAAACTGGAACATTCAATTGCACAATCGAAGATTCTCAAGGATTAATTCAAAAAGATCATCTTGAAAACGCAAGAATAACGATTGAATTTGGCAAGACGCTTTCAAGCATGCAAACCTTTTTCGTTGGACGATGCGACAACTTTGACGATTCAAGACCTAGAACAGGATACGAAGAATATATCATAAACGGACCTTCAAGAAAAATAAGAGCATCGGAATTATTGCTTTTATATCGCAAGAGTGCGGACGATCCAAACAATCCTGCTTATGGCATCGGCAATATCATTATCGAAATGATCAAGAAAAGAAAATGGAGACCATACAATCGAGAAGATATAGAAGAAGTCACCGGATGGAGTCCGGAACTTAGAAGCGATGGAGGACAGATTGCCGACGAATTAAACGATCTGATATATTCAAGAATCGCTGAAGTATTCACGACACCGAACGATTTCCTTGATAGAATGTGCGCATTGAGCGGATCGTTTTGGGATCTCGATTTTGGTCCCGCACCAAACTTTGAAGAAATCCTTTCCGTATTATATCCGTCCGGACGCGGTAGCGGTGTCACAATAAAATCTTCCGATCTTGCCGTTCCGTCGGATAATCCGAATTACACATCGTATATTTGGGGAGATTTTCGTATATCCCATTCTTCAAGTTCCGATGCAAATGTTGCAACACGACTTTATACAACAACAACAATCGATGAACAATCGGTTAGTTCGCAACAAAGCAACCAGGGAAAAGCGACTCTTGTCAATGTTGCAAGAGCGCAACAATTCAAAATATTCAACGACCAAAGAAGAATCACGGGACTAAACTTTATAGTTTCCAAAATAGGGAATCCTGAATCGCCAAACGATCGTGTAAACGGTGATATGGTTTTAGACGGCGGAAATAATCAACCGACGGGAGGCACACTTGCAAGTTTCAATATTCCAATTTCCGATATTAAAACCACTGCAACAAATATCTTTGTTGACCTTGGCGATAAGGTAAAGGTTCGCTTTTTGGGAGGCGAGAACCTTGTTTGGGTGCGTTTATTCCAACGTTCCGGACTTAAAGGCGATCCCGATGGAGATAGCGCAAACACGATTGCATGGCATCATAACGGCCAGGTAAACCAAGCACAAACAGCATATTCGGCCGTATCGAGCAATAACAACGGAGAATATAAACTCAAAGATACCATGACATGGAGCGCTACGAATCAGGGACCGACGTTTTGCTATATGGTTTTATCAAAAATCAACCGTTTGCAAGGACGAACAAATCCATCACAAGCGAAGATTCTTGAATTACGCGAACAATTCACCGATACAAGTTTTATCAACGATATCGACGGCAACAATCTTTATTTATCAAGAAAACTTGCAACAATATCAAAGACCAGGGAAACCATCGGCGGTATTACAGTTACCAATCCAAATAATTTCCTTTTCAAACCGTATCAAGTCATTTCGTTTGCAGACAGTCTTTCAAATCGATTCATGGAAATGGCCGTCCAACGTTCAAGAATCGTAATCAATGCGCTACCAGGCGAAGGTAGTCCGATCGGTGCATTGTTTTCCGAATTAACCCTTGGTGCTTCATTCAATCCAATATTAGGAAGTTGTTCATGTCTTTGATTTTAGTTCTCAATCTCGTTTTCAGGAGCGATTTGCTTAAACCATGAAAGCATTCCAAGTCCAACAACAACGAATTTATCCAAAAGAATTCGATCATTATCTCCAAAGCCTTTTCGATGCCGCAATTCCAAAATCAAAAGTATCAAGACTTTGGTATCTTGATGTAAGTTATCTTTACACTTTTCATTTATCCGATTATCCTTTAATTCGGAAATTCAGCGATATAATCCGTATATCCGAAAGGCTTGTGAAAGAAAACAATCGATATGTTATAAGAAATCCAAAGGCAATCGAATGGCAAGAAATGCTTGAACGTTGGTGTTTTGATGAATACGTCGAACTCTTTGGCAGAAAAATAAAACCGATTAAAATTGTCCGTTCATTCGATAGGATTGTCAATGAATTGATGGAAAGAATCGCTTTATTCATGAAAGGACAAGGTGATTTTCGACCGTTCAAATATCATGCAATTGGAGACGGCGCGGGAGCCGGTGCGCAAGCATCTCCAAGCGACACGTTTTTGATCAATGAACTTGACCGTATTGACGTTACCAAGGATAGAGGCGGTGGCGGCATGACTGTTGACGGTAGCGTTTTCATGTGTGTAGGAAATCATGATCGGAATATGACCGGCGGAAATATGTCAGAAATGGGAATGTTCGATAGAGAAAAGCCAGGAACATTAACGACAATAGATGATCGCATGGGAGATCATTCTATTTTTCCCGCAACCGTTCAACACCTTGTAGGCCAGGACGGTCCGGCGGGAACCATTGTAGTTTATCAATGCTCCAGTTGAATAGTAAATTGAGATTAGAAAGAATCGAACCGGAAGGAGTTGGCGACAAATATCCTTCATATGGTGGCCGATGTCCGGATTGCAACAATCCGGTTTATTACCGTCACGACATGAAATGCCAAATTTGCGACGATAAAACGATTGTCTGGTGTCCGAAATGTTCCCTTGAAAAAGGACAACCGATTCATTGGAGAGTAAGATTCGATTAAATGAGCGGCATTGATTTTCGGGGATTAATTCCAGAATCCAACGAACCGATATCTTTCTTGTTTTCGCAATTAATGAAAAAGGTTTTGCGAACGATGATAAATCAGCAAAACGAAACTGTCGATTCAGATAACGAAGATATATTTTCGGATGGAACCGATATCGATAGCGCGGTTAAATATCATTCCGAATTATCTGCAAGCAACAAATTTTTCTTTAACAAAGATTATTATGCACCATTTGAACCCGATGGCCGAATAGTTCGGCTTTGGTTGAGGGGAACGGGATTGGGAAATACGCTTTCGGATATTTCCGGTTTCAACAATAATGCTACTATTGAAGGCGATCCCACGCTTGTTGACGGAACAATCGATCTTGGATATACAACCGGAACGCCGAAATCGATTGCAATGCGATTAAACCGCGACGGCGGAGATTTTGAAAATCAAGAATATTTGTATGTTGAAGATGATTCCGATATTCAAATAACAACATTAACGACCGGCTTTTCTATCTTTGTGAGATTCCGGCTTTTAACAATGGTGCAACAAGGTTCAAGAAGTCCGACGATATTCGAAAAAATCGACGATTCAACTCCAAACGTTGGCGTTATGTTGCAAGTAAAAGAGGACGACGGCCGGCTTGTATTCATAACAAAACGCGCCGGAGTTACAACGGCAAAGCAAACACCGGCCGCAACAATAACAACCAATACAGTTTATGATGTTGTCTTAACGTTCGCAGTAAGCGGAGCAGTTGCCCATATTTACGTTAATGGAGTCGATCAAACATTAACAAACTTTGGCGGTTCGGTTAATTGGCAAGACGATATTATCAATCATGGACTTTATATTTTCTGTCGTGGACTTGATAATGACGGACCGGACATAAGGGGCGCGGTATCCGGTGACTTTTATGATCATGAACTTTATAAAGAAAGGGTTTTAACTTCAACCGAAGTTTCAAGACGATTTACCAACAAATGGAGTATAAGCAATATTCCATTTGGACAAGTAGAATTAACCGATTATTATGCTACCAAATTTGCGGGCGGTGGAATTGGCGTTCCAGGTGGACCGTCATTTACGACAACTTCATTTAGTCCTGTTAGTTTCCATGTTTAAGGAGATTTTTTGAACTAATATGGTTTTTGATATTCGGGGTCCGTATGACGATTTAACACCCGATTCATTTACAAAAAAGAATTTCATGCAAGTTATATCCGGTCGAGGTAGCGATCTTAATGGCTTAACATTAAATCCAAAGACATACACGCTTGCATTTTGCACATTAAGCGAATCCGGTTTCATTGTCAACCATCTTTATCTTGCGAAAGAAGATTTGACCGGATGGATTGATGTAACACAGTTATTTGCACACACTCATAGCGGTTCTTCGGATGGAGGCGATTTCATTGATATTCTTCGAGCCAATCCAAAAGAAATCGATACTGGATTCATGTTCATGGATAAGGCTTGCAGTTTATTAAAATCAGCATTTGTTGAAACCGTTAGCGGAACTGGTTCGACCGCAGATGATACAACTTCGAACGAATCGTCCCTTAAACTCGCAACCGGTGCAACTTCTGGTAGCGGTGCAACATTATCAAAAACGAGCAATCAAAAGATTGATTTTTCAAAGCCATCACATTTTCAATTTTATTCCAAACTAAGCAACATTGCCGATATTGCAATGAAATTGGGAACCAATTGCGAAACGGTTACGGCATCCGACGATTCAACCGTAAAATATGAAGCACAAATATGCAGAGCAGTTAATGCAAACTGGAACGTTAGGACCGCAGATGGCAGCGCCCATTCCGAAGCCGATACTGGAATTGCATTAACTACAAGTCAAACTTCTGTAAGACTTGAGCATTTTCCCAATCTTTCGCCTGCAAAGGTTGATACTTATATCGATACGGCTAATGCCTTTACAAAGTCGGCATCAAACATTCCAGTTTCGGGTAACAGTGCATTAACCGCTCTTATGAAATTTTCATTAAAGAATACAATTGGATCCGATAGGCAATGTTTCATTTATGGTATTCGTGTGCGATTCTATACGGCGAGCCAATGGAAATAAAAATGAAAATCAAAAATCTTATTCTTAAAAATTGGGATATTCATAAAGACGTTAGAAATTTCGTTCCAAAAGCAGACATGGGTATTAAATGGCAACAAAGCGAAAACATGGAATGCTTTGTTTCTCTTACCGCACGTAGAAAATCAATCCTTGAACAACACGCTTCGCAATTGCCAATCCTTTCAGATAGATGTCGCACATTAAAAAATATTCCAAAATCTCGAAAAATAAACACGTTTAGAGAATATATTTATTGATTTTGATTTAAATGGTCCAAACATCGGATATAAAATTTTACAAATCAAGTGCTACGAATGTTGCCGGAGATAAATTTCTTGGCGGTTCAATAGATACAAGTGAAATCATTTCCGGAAATCCAAATAATTTCTTCGGAAATGCAAGTTATACAAATACACAAATCGGAAACGATCGTTATCAATGCTTGTATATTAAAAATACGCATACAAGCGAAAAAGTCGAACTTGTATCATTTTGGTTAGACGTTCAATCAGGATCGCCATATGCCGACACAACCACTCAATGGGCAAGAGATCCGGCCGGAATTAATGCAACGGCACAAACCATTCCAAATGCATCTACAAGACCGGTAAATGTTTCTTGGAATAATATTGCTTCCGGAGATCCAGGCGTAAACATTGGAACTTTATTGCCAGGACAATATTGCGCGATTTGGATTTGGAGAACAATCAAACCAGGTGCAGTTTCAAGATTAAATGATGGTCCGTTATTCGCATTTGCTTTCACAATTCCTTCCGAAGGTAGCGGTAGCGGTGGAGGCATAGGAGGTGGAACATTGGTTGACAAGTTTGGTCTTAAAATGTTTTTTCAAACCAAATCCGGCGGCGAAGAATGGTATTCTGATAGTTGGGCGAATGGTCATTCCAGAGATTTAACAGCAACGGCTAATCCCGCCGGAATGTGGGATCCGGATGAAGTCGAAAAGGTTGGAGTCGCAAGAATCAATAATATTATTTTTAGAATTAACGGTGATGGAACTGCAACATGTGGCCCAGGAAATTCAGTAACAAGCGGAGAAACTTGTCGTATATTCATTAAAAGAGGACCGTCTGCCGGTTGGTGCAATACTGAACTTACGATGGCCGTCCGAGTGCGTGTAAAAACGCAATCAATTCAAATGAGAACAAGAGCGAATCATCACGGCGTATTGGATTTGCCATATGGATATGACAATACGCACGATACAAGTTGTGGATTCGGAAATTATATGGTCAAATTTGGAAATGATGGGACTCCGCCAGATATTACCCAATGTTGGAATCAAGTTGAAGTTATTCAAGATTTGTATGGTCCTCATGATGGAGGCAATAAAAGTTGGCCAGGATATACATTAAACGTTTGGCAAGGATATAAGACGATAACACGAACCATAGGCAATACTGTGAATGTTCAAGGTTGGTTTTGTGCTGACTTGAATAATCAAGATACCGGATGGGTGAAATATACTGAATTTACTTATAATGGAACCAATTGTATCGTTGATCAAACTACAGGTGTCAGACCGGCCGACATTCAAAGATGTTTGGACGCAGACGGTAGCACATTCGGCGGCGATCAAATTGCCGGCGATATTAATAAAAATACTCTTTGGCTGAATCCTTCATATTGGAATTGGATAAGAATAGATGAAACCGTCCAAGATGTCGATCTTAAATGGGTTTCCGTTCGTGAAATACAAGGCGATTCGTCAACCGGTGGCGGTGGAACCGGCGGCAATCCGCCTCCACCAACGGCAACATGGCGAATGGCAATTGCTGGCGATTGGGGTTGTGGTAGTGTCACTAAGAAGGTTCACGATTTAGCCAAGCAATATGATTTCATTCTTGGTGTCGGAGATAATGCTTATAGTTCGGCCGGTTGTTGGACCGACACATTTAGCGATGTCAAAAGCAAAATGCACTCGGCATTCGGAAACCATGAATATGAAGAAAGCGGAGGGATCGGACCATACAAGACATTCTTTGGATATGATAAAACATACTTTAGTTTCGATTTCCAGAATGCACACATTATCGTTATCGATTCAAACATCAATATGGATCAAGGTAGCGCACAACATACTTTTGTAGAAAATGACTTGGCAGCATATGATAATAATCCAAATACAGATTGGTTGTTTGCAACATGGCATCATCCAATGTTTACCGCAGATTCTAACCATTCACCAAATTATAAGAATTCTGTCCAAGCATTTCACAAATTACTCATGGATCACAAATGTGCGCTCGTATTTTCTGGTCACAATCACAATTGGCAGATGACAAAACAGGTAGCATATAATTCCGGTTCACCAACAAATCCAACAATCGTTAATGCTACTTCTCCGTTTACTGTTACCACACAAGGACTGATATCCGTAATTTCGGGAGCCGGAGGCCATGATTCAGGTTCTTCTCTTTATGATTTGAATAGCAATCCAGGCTTTAATTATTATCAAAATACACATTCACATAATGGAATTTTTGAACTTGTTGCCTCCAATAATGGTAAAACACTCACTTGTTCGTTCGTGGATACCGATGGAAGTAAATATAATACGATAGTGATAAATACGCCTTGAATTTACGAAGGAAATGCTTTATTATGTTGTTCATGCAAAAATTTATCCAATATTCGATAGCGCAATATGTGTTCTGGAGCATTGCCGGAATCCTGAATTCCAGGAAATCCGTGAACCATGTCATAAAGATCAATGATGTCTTGTGCGGAAAACATGATCAGAAGTTGCTTGTGTCCGGTTTGATCGGATTCCATGAATTTAAATTCTGCCATCTTTTCTTACTTCTCAACGTGATTTTACAATGAGGGAATTATTAAAGTAATGCCTACAGATCGCTTCGGTATTCCATATCGTTATCCAAGCAAGCCAAACGGATTTAATTATGAGATGTCAGATAATCCAAAATCCGATAATTATGTCGATTGGCCGAGCGAAATGAGTTTTCCAGGTGGAGGCGTAGTCAAAATGTCTCCAAACGGACCAACTGACTTCGGAATTGGTCGCCATGTTCCCGCTTTTCTGAGCGATAATTGTATTGGTGGTTGTGGAATGGATTTTCCAAGTACCGCACAAAGAGGCTATGCATACAAAGCCGATGATGCGCGAGACGTTGAATTGACATGCTTGGCAAAATTTGATATTCCTTCCGGAAATGGATTTTCGATTTCGGCTTGCACTGGTCGACATTCAAGTAGCGGTTGTTGCCAATCGTTCGCATATATGGGAACATTAGAACCAGGCGATTCACCTCCATGGATGAGATTCCGAAAAGAAACAACTCATCCAAATTATGATGATTCGCCAAATAGTCCTTTCAAACATTCCAAATTTGGAAGTTCAAAAATTTCTGGAAGTGGTCGATATGTTGGATTAAAATTCATTCGTTACAATAAACCCGTAGGCGGCGGTGGCGTCGAAGATAATCATGTCGTTGTAGAATATTGGTTTAATCCAAATCCCGATGCTGATTTAAATGATTGGACAAGAGTGGGACAAGAAGAAGATCAACCAGGATTCGGATGGACAAGTAAACCAGGCGCTTGCGGTGGTGATGATGATCAAGTCGGTCCTTGGAGTAGCGCACAAAACAGATTTAAAACAAATGCAACTTCCGGTAGCATCACATTCAAGGCAATTTCGATGCGGGAAATTGATCCATTCGGAAGTTTTGAAAATCAACCTCCAGGCGGAACAACTACAACATATACGCGAAAAATGTTTTATGCCGTTGTAACAACACAACTATCCGAATTTGACGATCTCATGACTACGATATGTCATGAAACTACGGAAGCATTAAGTGATCCGGATCCGTTTGCTCGATTTCTTAAAGCCGGTTGGTGGGATAATGCTACCGGAAATGAGATTGCAGATATTTGCGATAATGTGAGAGGCACATATGGTGACGGTCTTGTATTATCTGGTTACTGGTCGAATTCCGATAATAGTTGCGTCGTTCCGCATGTGGTGGAAAGTGACCAAGGAAGTTCAAGCAAAATGTCTTCACATTCGGGACCGATTCTTAAAAATGCAGTAATCTATTTGATATTCTGGGGAGATGTATGGCGAACAAGAGCAGTTGCCCCAACAATGACCGGTATCACAACACGAACACAAAACCAAATGCTAGGAACAGATAAAGAATTTTTTGCCAAACTTTCACAATATGGCGGAATAAATACTCCTACATGGGGAGGTGCATGTTTGAATAACTTTTATGCAATTCCTTCGGGTAACGATGTAAATGCCGACGCATCGCATAATGTAATAATCGATACATTAAATCGAAAACTTTTACCGCTACCAGACGAAACGAACGAAAATTTGTATATCGTTATTGTTCCTTGGGGATTGAATATCGTAGATGCAAAATCTTCAATTCTTGGCGAGCATGATGTATTCAAAGGCACTATAAGTATATTCACACCACCACCAACACCAACATGTCCAAGCGATCAACACTGGGATTCCAATCGTGCAATGTGTGTTCCAAATAGCACAACCCCTCCCCCTCCTACGCCGACTCCGCCTCCACCAAGTCCAACAAGAGTGCAAGGATTTTTCAGTCTTCGCTGGGATATCAATGTGAGACGTGGAGCCGGTGCATGTCAGGGAAGCGGTGATTCTGGAAGCGGTAGCGGTGGCGGCGGACCAAGTCAAACGTTATCAAAGGTTTATGATGTCGCAATCGATCAAGATAAAGAACTTTCCAATACTTCAAAATATGATTATAGAATACGACTTGCCGAAAAAGTAAATCAATCCGATTCCGTTCTTGTAGATATCATTCCGCAACAATTCGATATTCCATTAAAAAGAGTTGGAAGTCCAACCGGCAACATATACGCATCAATATATGATTCTTCAAATAATCCAAATATTTTATACACAAGTCCAACGGTTGTCGATGCTTCGACATTAGGAACTTCATTCACAACAAAGATCTTTGACTTTTCCACAAACACAAGAGCATTAAGACTTGGCGATCATATCGGCGTAAAATTCGATACGCACAGCAGCGAAAATTATGTTGTCGGTTCATATGGCGACAATAACACATCACGATCTATAATGTCACAATACGAAAAAGATGCATGGGAAGACAAATCAAGCCGTGATCTTTCATGCACAATATGGCAATGAAAAGAAAAAAGAAAAAGAAAACTTAAACACCGATTGCCTTGAACAATCTTTCCAACACGGCGTTTGTGCTTGCAACGTTGACAAAGTAATTGTAATTTTCTTCTGAAATCATTGGACTTGAAATTCTTCTCAAGACTTGCATTCCGGTCCACATTTCGCCGTCAATCTTCACGGTTTCGGTGTTCAAGATTGCGATTTCGTATTTATTTAATGATTGTTTCATACCTTTAAGTATAGACTTCGGGTAATATAAACCTTCTTACTTCCAAGTCTATACTTGAAGGAGATACATTTATATAACGTCAAGTCTATACTTTAAAGTATGAAATTAGAAATAAATCCAAAATACGTGCCACCGATAGAATTCCGCAATGGTCAAATAAGTTACAAGTTCCACAAGGTCGGACATGAAGGCTTTTCGTGCGTTCATGCGAAAGGTCTTTGTTTTGAATGCAATCAATGGTTAGATCATGTGATGTGTCATATGCCTGGATGGGGATATGGCAAAGATGCAATCATTGAAACTTTAGTGCGACGTGAAAAACGCCTGGGAGGTTTCAAATGAGATCATTATACGAAATTTATCATTTGGAATACAAAGCACGAGATGGCGAAACAAGAATCGAAAAACATCCATGCGACAATTGTCATGAAACTGGAAGCGTAACGACGACTTTATATCGCGATAATCTTGACAATTCGAAAATATGGTATATCCTTTGCGAAATGTGCGGATGGGAGCGAATCGAAAAATGAAAGAATGTTCGTTTAAATGGGAAATCTTGGATTATAATTACGAACCAGAAAACATTAAACATTATACAGGAAAAATGAAAAAATGTCGTAAGAATGGCGTTTATGGCATAAACGGAAATCGCTATTGTTACGAACATAAGAAATTATTAGAATATTGCAGGAAGATGAATTAAAACGAAAATTAAACCAATTCATTTCATTGCCGCATCGATTGCAATATCCATAATTTTGTTATTATTGCAATCAGCACATGCAAGAACAGTTTACGTTTACGTTTGCTGTGCCAATGATGAAACCGGAAAACACACAATCACGGTGAAAAGTCTGTTTACGGGAACGGTTCACAGCAAGACCGTAAACCTTGGCAAACTTGCCGATAAGCAAGATTGGGACGATGTGTTTACATCATTTCATTTAAAGACTGGAAATGTCGGATTCAAAGCATGTGTTGACGGCGGACATTGCAAGAAAACAAGCGGTTCAGATAATGAGGTGCATTTGCATCTATAAAGGAGGTGAAATGAAAACAATGGCAAATAAAACAAGAGGGATTGTATTCTTAATGATTTCTATCGTGTTGATAGGATTCATTGCATATCAAGTAAATAACTACATGACACAACAAGAACAAATAAAACGAAATGCGGAATATGTAAATCAAAAACTATTATCAGCAGAACAACATTTTAACGCAGCAAAGAATTCATTTGATACGGCAGCAAATAGTTTCAATTCCGGAAATTGATATGAAAAAAACGAAAAGAAAATCAAAATCCGAATACGAAGCAAGGTTCAAATACATTCAAGAAATGATTCAAAAGATTGGCGAATGTCCTTTTTGTGGTTCAAAGGATCCGCCATATCATTTTTATGAATGCAAATATGCAAACAAAAGTCTTTATTAATTTTTTTCATCTTAGTTCCCAAGCCCAATAATGAAATATTCGGCCTTATATGGCCGAAAGATTAAGAGTTATCGCAAAACGAGAAGCATTAGGTTTACACGATCTTGAAATTTTCCGAATCGAAAACTTTGATAAAGAAATCAGGATACCAATAACAAAAATTTTAGGAACAGCGGAAGAACAAACACAAATTCCAGTTCAAGATATAGTTATCATTCCGGAAGGAACAACGCCGGTTCCACCTGAACCCGAACCCGAGCCCGAACCTATTCCACCTGAACCTCCAACACCGGAACCATCACCGGAAGGAGAAGTATTGTATAATTCGTTAATCAATTCAAATCTTCACGATGGCAAGGAAAGAACAATTAGCAAAGAAGGAAATATTGCACCGAACGGACTAGGTGTTGAATGTCATGCTTCTGGTAATCCAAGAATTAAAGTCAATAGCGATAAAACATTTTCCTTGTTGTGTGATGCCGGCCACGGAAGATTTTACTTGTTTGTATTGAATTACAATGCAACATTAGAAATCATTTGCGCATTTTGGAATGCAGCCGCCGGTCAGGATCTTTCCACAAAGATGCGTTCAAGACATAACGAAGGATCTGCTTGCGAAAACAGATTCGGGGGATATGGTTGCGCAATCGATAGAAGCGGATATGATGCGAAACGAGAAATATGTCACAACATTCATGATCAATCCAAAAGTGGTAGTTTACCTGGAAAGATTGAAACGCAAAAATATTTCACATTGAGATTTACCGTTAAAGACGATGCCGGAAAAGTAAAACAAACCGCTTCTCTTGATGGAAAACAATTCATGGATAAAATCGATATTGCGCCGAAACCGTATATGATCGACCAAGAAAGTTTCAAAAATCAATCATATCTTTGGATTCGGCAAAACATCACAAGCGGAACCGGAGAAATCCGTATTAAGCAAATACGCGTTCTAAAAGCATAAGCATAATGAAAATCAAAGAAATGAAATTTTCGATTACGTTCAAACCAACCAAAGAATTCGTAGAATGGATGATGAGTTTACCAAGTGCCGATATGCCAATGAATTCAATCAATGATTATAATCGCAATAAATGGAAATAAAATAAAAATGCCTAAGAAAATGGAACAAATGCGAAAAGCAATTCAGAGAGGTGGAAGATCCAAGGCTTCGGCTTATGCAATTGCACAATCGCAATACAAAAAATACAAAGCCAAAAGGAAACGAAAAGCCAAACGCAAATGACACCGACCGATTTCTTTTACATTCTTTTTGTCGAATGGAAGTCTTTCTGCTTGCAGTGTTTCCGAATCATAGAAACCTATTTTGCTGCATTTCGTGAACAACACAAGCAAATTATAAAAAGATTAATATAGTAAATCCTTTCAATACTATCAATGTTGAAAGCGAAAGCCAAGACAATCGGAATATCTTTTCCGGCAAATCTTCTCGACGCAATTGAAAAGATACGGGGAAATGTTCCAAGAAGCACCTTTGTTTGTAATATTTTGGCCGAAAGGCTAACAATCAAAGATGTTTCAAAAGCGAAGAAAAAAGAAAAGGCGGTGATTCTAGCCTAATGCCAAGGTGGAATGGCAAAAGCAAGAAACAAGATAAAAGAACACGCGACGGTTTTGAAGAAGTATATTCATGTGAAAAGTGCGGAGCGGATATCTTTTATTCACACGAAATGAAAAAATTACTGGAACCAAGGACACGATATTATCATTCGGACCTTAGATGTAAAACCATTCAGCAAACGCGAAAGGTCGCACAGCATGAAAAGAATGCAAAGTCATTGAGACCGTCGGTTATTCAGGAATTGCGAAGCGAAATAAGATCATGGTTTGACACGGGAAAAAGCCTTTACGAAATCCTATTCGAAATCATGATAAGACGCAAATTCGAAATCGATCAAGTTAGCACAAGGGAACTTGCAGCGGCATTTTATCCAAGCGAAGTATTGCGTGACTTAAGCGGCGAATTACAACCGACATATACAGCAATCAAAAGAATTCTTTCATTGCTGAGAAGTTTAAGAAAAAATCCGTACAACCAAACAACGCTTGTCTATTCCAAGAAATTCAAAAACGGAGAATGGTATTATTACAATTTGCAAACAAAGGAAGAATATCAACAAGTCGAAAAGCGATTAATTAAGCAGAAAAACGGTATAATTGATACCATGCAAAAGAACGTCGAAATCTTACAAGCCGGTCCGAAAGAACGCAAGAAAAGGGAAGAAGAATTTCGCAAAGCCATGGAATTCCGAAGACGAAAGAAAAGTCCGACCGGCGGCGGAGGTATTGCATAAAAGGAGGGAAAAAGAAAAATGACATTATTAGAAACATTCGAAGCATCAATAGATTCCTTGACATATTCGAAATGGAACGTTCGACGCAATATCGAAACCGAAGAAGAATTTCAAACGATAAAGAATTCGATTGCCGAAAACGGACTTTTGTATCCATTGACAGTAGCAAGAATGAAAAACACAAAGAAACTTGTAATCGTGGCCGGTCGCAGAAGATACAAAGCATTGCAAGAACTTGGATTTAAGAAAGTTCCGGTTCTTGTGAAATTCGATGATGTGGAAGAAAGTCAACTCAGAAAAATAACGTTAATCGAAAACATTCACCGCAAGGATCTTGCCGACATAGAAAAAGGATTCGGAATAAAAGCCGTCTTTGAAGCCGAAGGATATACCGAAATCGATGCGATCGAAGGTGTGAAAGCATTGGACAATTGGTTTAACAAGAATACTGATGGAAAAGTAAAATGGAAAGAATTTTTTAGTAAGAAGTCACTTCCTACTAAAGATTCAAGAGGTCAACATACAAAAACCAAGATGTATGATGAAGGTTTCGCAGAAATTTGCAGATCAATCGGATGGACACCAAAATACCAATATCAATTGTTACAAATAGTTGTCCAATTACCAAAGGAAATATTGTCACTTGCGCAAGACGAAGGATTAAACACTGAAAAGAAATTATTGTTAACACATACAAAACTAAGAAATCATCCGGAAATACAAAAATCATTGATTCCGGAACTAAGAGACACATTAACCAAAAATGCGCCGTTCGTAGTCGATCAAATGGTTCAGGACTTGGAAACAGGATATTTCGAAAAAGGACAAACCGGATATTATTATTCGGGTAAGGAACGAGATAAGATATCAAAAAGACCGAAAACGGAACAAACCGAAATTGGATATTTGAAAGTCATGGGAGCAACACATGCATTTTTGCGCATGTTGACGGGAACTCAACTTCCAAAAGGACATTCGGGCAAATGGACAAAGGAAATGATAGAAAGCACAAACGAACATAGATACAAAATAGTAAAGGCATTGAATGGCGATTTTCGAAGCATCGCTTCCTTATATGATACATTGGAATTGGCTGCAAAAGGGTTGAAACATTTGTTGGAATTGTTTGATTCCGAAATGGACGTTGCTGAGAAAAAGGAAAAACTAAATTCAAGGTGATAAATGGAGGCGAATAAAATATGCCATATTGTGAATATTGCGGATTATCGCAACAAGAATCCGATAACTTGCCTTGTGAATATTCCAGAACTAATAAGCATAGTTTCAAAAGCATTCTGAGAAGTTCCGGCAAGGAATCAGGAGAAAAACAAATTGACTTAGGTAATTTCAAGAAACAAAGCGTTCTTATCGAAAAACAATCGCAAGCGCAACAATTGGATTCGATGAAATTGGCATCGGAAATGCTTCAGAAACAGGAAACAGAAATAACGAAAGAAAAAGAAAAAGAAAAAACCAAACAAGAGGAACCCTGGATAAATATTCAAGTCCAATATAATCCGAACGTCGATTCATTCGGATTACGGTTCAATTGTTTGGTTTGCGAATTCCTTCTGGAATTCAATGCACTGGTAACGGCGCATTTTGCAAACAAATTGCTGGAGGTAGTGGAGAAACCAATTTGTCCTAAATGCGTTTCGATATTCCAGAAATATGAATCGATTCTTAAAAAAGGTCAAGGAGGTGATTCAACCTAAGAATGTCAGAAAAAAGATATTGTTATGATTGCGGAAAAGAAATCATATTCACAAATGCACATCGAAGCACAAAAGGAATTGCGATTCCATGCGATCCGGATACACAATCACCGCATGTTTGCGAAAAGAAACCACAATTCCAACAAGGACAACAACAAAATTTGCAACAAGAAGATCCTACAAGACAAGCACCATTACCGAGACCACAAACGAATCAACCATTGTTTGTTTCAAGGATGAAAATATTCACCGGCAGCAATCTCGTTGATGTAGAACGACATTATAACGATTTCGTTGCAATGGTAGAAACACTTGGAGCAGTAGGACTTGGAACAACAATGACAACACCGGCTTCTGGTGGAATTGTATTCGCATATCATTACAGAATAAATATAGCGCACGTCAAAGGAATAGAAACGAATTGAAAGAAAAAGATATAAACATCTGTCCGGTCTGTCAACATGAGAAAGTAAACCATATCTTTCCCAAACATGGAACGATGACAATGATCGTAAAATGCGTTATACCAAATTGCGATTGCTATTTCAAAGTTGACAATAAAGGCAAATGGAAATATCAGAATCAAATTCCCCAATAACTTTTTATTTTTCGATATTTTAATAATAATTGCGGTTTCGCCATTGTCCAGACGGTCATCGGTTGCAAACGACGCATCGGATACAATGGCAATAAATTTTTTTATGGTTGTCCGGTCGTTGGATTAACGTTCAATTCTGAATAATTGTATATGAGACGCGTATTCACATCTCTTAGTTTTGCTTCAGTTGCATTTGCAATAGCATTTCTTTGATTATCAACCAGAATCTTTTGATTCTTTACCATGATATTCATATCGTAAAGAACGACATTTTGATATTGATCATGTTGTTGATCAAATTTCCAGGTTTGATACAATCCCCAAGTTCCCGCAATCAAACCGATAATTGTTGAAATAAAAAACACTTTCATGCGTCTATCATGATACCAAGCCATACAAATAAAATGGATTGGAAAACTTTAGATTGGAACTAAATTTTTGTCGAAAAACACAAGAAGAGGAGAGTTTATTAATTTCCCCTTCTTATGCGTTGAACATGTTAAAGGTGAATGTAAGTAATGGAGAACCGGAATAAAAAGCCATCTCCCGAACTTTTTGAAATGATGCGAGCAGCAGCAACGAATTTGTCAAGTTTTGCAACATTGTGGGAATCAATAAAGAAAAAAGGTCATGCTGAAGGATTTGACGATAGAGCATTGGAACAATGG
>Ga0126375_10000091_pt1 | contig 18574 bp, 10 predicted proteins | sample PanSoiMetPlot_14_FD_109577 | JGI IMG/M metagenome (GOLD analysis project Ga0126375, IMG submission 109577) | Tropical forest soil microbial communities from Panama - MetaG Plot_14 | ecosystem: Environmental > Terrestrial > Soil > Tropical forest | place: Panama | collected 2016-02-17 | reverse complement strand
CCGTGATCAGGACGGTGCCGCCCGAGCGGACCAGCAAATCTGCGGCATGGCCCAATGAAGGATTGCCCCAGATCCCGCAGAATCCGTCCGAACTCCCGCACTTTACTCCTAACACTAATTCGCTAATCGAGCACTCTTCCCGCGTCGCTTCGTTGACCTTCGGAAGCATCAATTCCACTTCTTCCAGACCGCGAGCAATCGCGGCTTCGGTGCCGCCAATCTCCTGAATACCGATTTTCGCCACCGGTTTATCGAAACTCTTTTCTCGCTTTAACAGGTATTGCTCGACCTTGGCGAGATTCGTCTTCTCACACCCAAGGTCCATTAGAATTACGCCGCCAACGTTCGGGTGATCGGCGTAGTTCGAGAGCGTTCGCAGCATCACCTCAATCGTCGAGCCGTCCTGGCAACCGCAACCCTTGTTATGAGGGATAGCCACGACTCCATCGACATTCGGATACTTTTCCTTTTTGTAAATGGTGAACTCAGCGATCATCGAGATCTGTTGAGCCTCGTGGCTCGCGCACATACTGGTTGGCACGATCAGGACGTAGTTGCGCGTTCCCACGCGGCCATCCGGCCTTCGGTATCCCATGAAAGTGGCGCGCCGGGTTTTAGGTATGTAGTCCGGCAGCGGCGTTCGCAAGTCTTCAACCAACTCACGGATTAAAGGAACCTCGTCCGACATATTGTCCCGGGACACGTAATCACCTGCCCCAATCCCCAGAGAAGTGCCAATTGGCTGGCCATATTGACGCACGAACTCACCTGTCGGAATGTCACGCGTCGCAAAGCGATGTCCGGGAGGAACTGTCGCTTTAACGCGCAGCGTCGTCTCATCCGGCAACCTCACTTGCAAATCGGGCGAGGTCGCTTTCTTTACAACTGCGACATTGTCCCGAGGATTCACGATAATCGCGAAATCACTGATGGGTAGAGCAACGGCTGAAAGTGGCGCGGACATTTTCTTTGTGCCTTATGCGGACATCACGTTGGGCAATACCAGAGAACGGACATTAGCATGCAGCCGCAGCCATAATCCGGGGTTCTCATCAAGCTGTCTGGCGCGTTCGCCGATCTCATTACTAATCTGTGTCTCAAGCACGCGCCGGTAACTTTCGCGCTTGGCCGGCGCCGTATCCGCATCGACGATCGATTGCACGATTCTTTTTGACCGCAGTATCGCCGCCGGGCCCAACGTCATAATGTGAGTTGCAGCGCGACATTCGGCTTCATCGGCTTCGGTGACAGTGGCGCCGCCGACTTTGAACTTATTGATGTGATGATCGAGGACAGTCGGGTAAATAGGAATCATCCCGGCGATGTCCTCAAAGCCGGCGCCGGAGCCGGGCTTGATGTAAGCCAGATGCGAAGCCGCGTTAGCTTCAGGCCCAAGACCGAGAAAGAAAAGATCGATGCCACCCAATTCCTCCAGCCTGTCTGCGTAATGCATCAATTGTCCTTCCAGATCATCAACATCCGTTTGAATCGGAGTAAAGCTTTTGACCTTGCGGAAGAATGTTTCGCCCAGCAGTCGTTTGAAATCAGCAACAAAATTCAGCGGATTGTTCATCCGCAGTGGCCCCAGCGCGTCCTGCGTAAAAACATGAAGGCGGCCAAGGACATCATCAAGGGCTGATGTCTGCGCCAGTTCGCCCACCAGGCGATACAACGCCTGGGCGCCTCGGCCGCCTAACAGAATCATGACCACATCGCCAGACTTCTCTGCCACCGCCTGTTTGATTTCTTCTAACTGAACTTGTCCGACTTGCTCCTCGTTCTCCAGAACCTCCGGGTTGATCGGATTGGGTTTGAACTTCGACAAGTCTATTTCGCCTGCAGGTCGTTTGCTTTTCAGCCAGCGTCCGGCACCACTGCTCAGGCTTGGCGGATTTGACTGCAGGACTGGGGTTGACACGGTAAAGTTCTCCATATATTTCTCTGTGCGAAAGTTAGCCAACCTGTTTCAGCGAACTGGTTTTACCATTTTACACTTTGGCAATCGACTTGTATCACATACACATCGATAAGACAAGAGTTCATTGTGCGAGCTAAACGTCATTTTCATCAATCAATGGCTGCCTTTAGTGCTTGACATGGCTTAAACGCGAGTGTTACACACAACCACCTCCTTTGCATGAATGGTATGACCTTTTGATAAATTCGTGTGACTTGGAGTGAAACTTGGGAGCTTTACGCAAATCAGAAACTAACGCATCGTATGAGCTACACACCATTGGAACTAACGAATAAGGTCGCGGTAATTATTGGTGGCACCTCAGGAATCGGACGGGCTATAGCGCACGGAATGGCTGAAGCAGGCGCCGACGTGATTCCGACGTCGCGACGAATGGATCAGGTCGATGCCACCGCAAAGGAGATCGAAGAGCGCGGCCGTCGCACTCTGCGAGTCACGTCTGATGTTTGCGATCGTCAGTCTTTACAGTCGCTGCTCGAACAGACCGTGAACGCATTCAGGAAGGTCGACATCCTGGTAAATTGTGCCGGTCGCACGAAGCGAAACCCGACGATCGATTTTCCGGATGAAGAGTGGAACGCCATCATTGATACCAATCTCAACGGTACCTTGCGCGCATGTCAGGTTTTCGGCCGACACATGATCGAAAGACAATATGGTCGCATTGTTAACATAGCCTCGCTATCAACCTTTGTCGCTTTGCTCGAAGTAGCTCCTTACTCGGCCAGTAAGGCTGCGGTTGCTTCCCTGACCAAATCGCTGGCAGTCGAATGGGCGCCTTACGGTGTTTGCGTAAATGCCATCGCTCCGGGCGTCTTCGAAACGCCTCTCAACACCAAACTCCTGCACGGCACCGCCCGCGGTAACGAATTCATCATGCGAACGCCGATGAAGCGCTTTGGCAAAGTCGAAGAGTTGGCCGGCGCTGCGATCTTCCTCGCCTCGGATGCCGCCAGCTTTGTCACCGGTGAGATTCTGGTAGTTGATGGCGGTTTTCTGGCCAGCGGCGTCAACCAGTAACAGCCTCTCGTCGAACAGCCGCAAGACTTGATTGTGCTGTTAGACTAAGCGCGAAAAAATGGCAGACGAGCTCAAGATCAAATCAAAAGACAAGTGCCGCTGGGACCAGATGAGTCTTGGCGAGGTTATGTTGCGACTCGATCCGGGCGACGGTCGAATTCATACGACCAGAACCTTTCAGGCCTGGGAAGGAGGCGGCGAATATAACGTCGCCAGGGGATTGAAGCGTTGCTTTGGAATGGATACCGCAGTAGTCACCGCTCTCGCCGACAATCCCGTTGGAAGACTCGTTCAGGATTTAATTTTCCAGGGCGGCGTTGATCAGTCACACGTGCGGTGGGTTCGATACGACGGCGTGGGCCGCGAAACGCGTAATGGTTTGAATTTTACCGAACGGGGCTTTGGAGCTCGCGCCGCACTTGGCTGCTCAGATCGCGGGCACACAGCCGTTTCACAACTAAAGCCTGGCGACATCGATTGGGAGCTGATCTTCAAAAAAGAAGGAGCCAGATGGTTTCATACCGGCGGAATCTTCTGTGCTCTTTCTGAGACGACGCCGGCTGTTGCCAAAGAAGCAATGGCGAGTGCCCGGCAGAACGGGACGATAATTTCATATGATCTGAACTATCGAGAGTCTTTGTGGAAGTCGATCGGGGGAAAGCGACGCGCTCAGGAGGTCAATCGTGAACTTGCCCACATGGTCGACGTGATGATTGGAAACGAGGAGGACTTTACGGCGTGCCTCGGTCTCGAAGTAGAGGGACTTGACGCCGATCACTCCAAACTTGAAATCGAAGGTTTCCATCGCATGATGAAGCGTGCGGCTGAGGAATTCCCGAACCTGAAAATCATCGCGACGACTCTTCGGAACGCGAAGACCGCAACGAAGAATGATTGGAGTGCCGTCTGTTATGCGAAAGACGAGCTGTTCCGCGCGCCCGTGCGTGAGAATCTCGAGATCTTCGATCGTGTCGGAGGCGGCGACTCGTTCGCGTCTGGGTTGATCTATGGGTTGCTCTCAAATAAAGGCGCGCAGTGGGCCGTCGAATGCGGCGCAGCTCATGGTGCGCTGGCTATGACCACACCCGGCGATACCACTATGGCAACACTGGCGGAAGTGGAGCGCGCGATGAAATCAGGTGGGGCGCGAATCGCGAGATGAGTTAGCCACCGATGAACGCAGATTTACTCAGATAGAATAACCTCCGGAGGTTTTAATCTGTGCACATCTGTGTTCATCTGTGGCTGAAGCCAGGTCATTGATAGTTCGATAATCTGTAATGGATAAAACCAAAGTACTTGAACGGATAAGATCAATCGGCGTCATACCCATTGTGCGCGCGTCTTCTGGCGACGAAGCATTGCAAGCCGTCGCAGCCATTAAGGCCGGCGGTCTTCCGATACTCGAGATCACCATGACTGTTCCGGGCGCTCTCGACATCATCAAAAGGATTGCTCAGAACTACGGCGATCAAGTTCTGGTAGGCGCCGGGACCGTGCTCAACGCTGAAACTGCAAGGAATTGTTTGCAAGCCGGGGCGCAGTTTGTCGTCACTCCCGCTCTGAATTTGGAGACTATTGCCTACTGCCGCGATGCCGGCTGCGCCGTGATGCCGGGAGCATTAACACCCACTGAAATTGTTACTGCGTGGTCGGCGGGCGCCGATATGGTGAAAGTGTTTCCCTGCGGAGCTGTGGGAGGCGCGTCTTACATCAAGTCATTGCGGGCGCCCCTTCCACAGATCGAACTGGTTCCGACCGGAGGTGTTTCGTTGAGTACCGCAGCAAGTTTTATCGAAGCGGGGGCTGCAGCGATCGGCGTCGGAGCCGACTTGGTGGATATCAAAGCAATTGGGGCGGGCCAAAGCGAAAAGATAACCGAGACAACGCGCTCTTACCTCGAAGCTGTGAACGGTGCGCGCGCGCGAGTAAATTTAGCCAAAGTTTGAATCTCACCAATTCAGGCAGCCTCTTCACCTGCTTTTTCTGTTGACCTCGATTCATCGGCACTTGCTTCCTGTTCGAGTTCCAGCGCCTGCGCCTTTTGCGCCAGCAGCAGATGATCGCGCATCGTCTTCCGTGCCTCCTCCGGATTACGATCTCTTATCGCTCGATAGATTTCCCGATGCATTTCGGCAGACTCTTTTAGATCGTGCGCCCTTCTCACGGTCTTGCGTCGCACGTCAAAAAGGGTCGCGGCCACCATGTTCATCAAGGCGGTCAAAATGCGATTGCCGGAGGCGGCCGCGACCATCTGATGAAACCGCATGTCATGCACCAGATAATCTTCCGGCAGATCCAGCGAAGCGTACATGCCGGCCATTTCTTCGGCCAGGGCCGCCAACTGCTCGCCCGTAGCGCGCTCTGCTGCCAGACCTGCAATTGCCATTTCCAATGCACGACGGGCCTCGAACATTTCTTCCGAAGTGAAGCCGTGCAGCGAGGCCATCAAGCTTAGCGAACTGCTGTCGAGTACCGGCGACTCATCAGCCTTGACTACAAATGTGCCGGCGCCCTGACGCGATTCCAACACACCAACTGCCGCGAGTGATCTGATGCCTGCTCGCAAGGTTGGACGGCTGACGCCGAGAAGTTTCGCCAGATCTCGCTCGGGAGGAAGCCGGTCGCCGGGGCGCAATTCGCCACGATGGATCATGCCACGCAGGTGCATCACTACACCTTCCGAGGTCTGACCACGGCGTTCCGTCTCGATCGCCTTAAACTTAGTCCGATCTGAATCGGTCATACCACTCTACCTCTGAAATAACCACATCTTACCAAAATCCCAAAGGAGCAATACAATTCACTCGAAAAATAAAAAATCATCGACAATTTAGCCGAGACCGCGCTGGGCTTGTTGAATGGGAAATCCCTCTAGTTCCGCTTGAAGCGCGACGAGAGGTATGACCACGCACCCTGATGTGCTAACCCATGTTGGTAATGACTTTCCCATTGACGCGCACATTGCGCAGGCTGAGCCCGTCGACGTACTTCACCACGCTGCCTTGCGCTACATCTTCAAAAGTGCAATTGGAAAGCTGTACGTCGGTCACGTGCGCTTTGCTCAATCCTTGCAGATCGAGCGCGTATTTACTCTTGGCGCTTCGGAGATTCTCGATAATCAGATGTCGCAGTCTGGGGATATGTGGACCATTTTCTCCCTCTTCGTAGTTAAAGTCGACGGTGACTGTGGCATCCGACACCTGGCCCACCTCAATATTTCGGAAGTAGAAATTTTCCAGCTGCCCACCGCGCAGCGCATTATTCTTAAACCGAATCGCAATGTTCAAGTTCGCACTGTCCAGCTGGCAACCCTCGGCAAAAACGTTTCGCACACCGCCTGAAATTTCGCTACCGATCGTGATGCCACCGTGACCATCGCGCATGCGACAGTTCTGAATCACAATGTTCTCAGACGGCACGGCGACGCGACGTCCGTCATTGTTACGTCCCGCCTTAATCGCGATGCAATCATCCCCGGTGGCAAACGTGCAGTCCTTGATTAAAACGTCCCGACAGGATTCGGGATCACAACCGTCGGCATTTGGACCAGTCTGTTCCGTAGCCCCAGCCTCTCTTTCAATGTGTACGCGCTGCACGGTGACATTTCGGCACAACACAGGATGCAGTTGCCACATGGGAGAGTGTCGCAAGGTGACGCCTTCGATCAGCACGTTCTCGCACCTGTACGGCTGAATAAACATCGGTCGCAAATAACTGCCCTCGCCAAAAATCCTTTGCTTTACCGGAGTTCCCTTCTCCACCATCTCATACAAAAGTTTGCGGGCCTTGGTTTGTTCTGGTTCGCCTTTTCGCCATCCACATCCCGCACGACCTTTCCATGGCCACCAATGGTCGCAATCTGCTTGTCCATCGATCACGCCCTCGCCCGTAATCGCCACATTGCGCTGACTAAACGCGTAAATGAACGGCGAATAGTTCATCAACTCCATCCCTTCCCAACGTGTAAAAACCACTGGCAAGTATTTCTTTGGATCGCGATCGAATTTGAGTAAAGCGTTCTTGCTGACATGCAGATTAACGTTGCTCTTGAGGTGGATTGCTCCGGTCAAAAATGTTCCTTCGGGCACGACCACGCGGCCGCCACCGGCCCGAGTGCAGGCGTTAATCGCCTTGGCGAAAGCCTCCGTGCAATCCGCCCGCCCGTTTCCTACTGCCCCGAATTTTGTAATTGCAAAATCCCTGCTCGGAAAAACGGGCGCTTTGATGCGCCGGAGAATCGCGCCGGCCTCGGTCCAGGCTGTCTCATCAAGGGTCGGTGAGAACAGCAGCGCGTTGCCTGGCGTCGAAATGGATGAGATTAAGCTGGCGGCCCCGATTCCCGCACCGCCGATCAGAGCGTTTCGTAGAAACTCACGTCGGTTACTCATGTTCCACCTGTTTGGTTTGAGGTCCTGGATCTTCCGTGCTCGATGCGCGACATTACCTCCAGCAACCACATTTACGCAAGCTTTTCTCTATCGCCAGTGGTAATACCGTCGAAGCTTTGGCACCGTAAGAGGACATAAAATCTTTCGAGAAATTTTATCTGCTGAAATCGAAATAAGTGCGCGATACAAGCCACAATTCTGTTGGTTATCCAGAGTGAAACCAGAACGGTGCTGCGACATATTGGTAAGACCACAAGCAGGCCGGAGATGGTTCGATGAGGGCGACCCGCCGATTTGGTCAGTACCGGCGAGCCGGACCGTCGCTACCAGGTAAAGGTTCATCTCGCATCGATAGATCAGGTAAGATGCGTTCCGATTTGCGCGATAATTGGTGGGAAGGAATCGTTTGAACTGGCGGTCTTCCTGCCGGCGTCCACCAGGCAAGACTCTAACCGGCCCGGAAGCCGAATCGCGTGCGGGAGCTCTTTATCGCCACGCAGATCGTACCAGGGATTGTCGCCGACGGGAGCGTCGAAATCTTCTCGCCAACCACCCAGTCTCTTTCGGAGGACTGCGTGCCTGAGTAACGATTTGCAGTTGGAGCCAGCCAATGAAGCGCTGCCCAAAATGTAATCGTATCGAAATGGACGACACGTTGACTTTCTGCCGTCAGGACGGCGTCCGCATGGTTTCCTTCGATGGCGAGTCCGAAACTGTGTCATTCGATGACAAGTCAACGGATGCAAGAATCACAAAGAGCGGGTCACGCGCGCGCCGCTCAGGAAGATCAGTGATCGAGTCAATAGCCGTCCTGCCGTTTGAAAATGGCAGCGGTGACCAAACGTCGGAATATCTCAGTGATGGGATGACTGAGATCATCATCAACAACTTGTCGCAGTTGCCCCGGTTAAAGGTCATGGCGCGCAGCACTGTGTTTCGTTACAAAGGACGACAAGTCGATCCGGAACAGATTGGCAGGCAGCTCGGCGTCCGTGCTGTCGCCACGGGACGAGTACAGCAACTCGGGGAGCGTCTGACTATCGGAGTTGAGTTGATAGATACCGAGGACGGGTCGTTGTTGTGGGGCGATCGGTACTCGCGCAAGATGGACGACATATTTTCTTTGCAGGAAGATATCGCTGCCCAGATTAGCGCCAACTTGCGACTGAGAGTCAGCCGGTCGCACAAAAAACGTTTAAGAAAACCTCACACGATGAACGGGCAGGCGTACCAACTGTATCTGAAGGGCCGTTATTTCTGGAACAAACGCACCGCCGACGATGCGAGTCGTGGAATCGATCATTTTCAGCAAGCGCTTGATCTCGATCCGCAGTTTGCGCTGGCATATGCGGGCATTGCTGATTGCCAAACCATGCTCGGCGATGTAGGCATTCAGGCGACGCTTCCAAAGGAAGCATTTCTGCAAGGTCAGCGATCTGCCCAACGCGCGCTGGAACTTGACGAGGCGCTACCTGAAGCGCATGGGACGATGGGCCACATCAGCATGCACCTGTTTAATTGGCCTGACGCCGAAAAGCAGTTGCGCCGCGCGCTCGAGCTGAATCCGAATTACGCTCAAGCCGGTCTTTGGTACGCTTATTATTTGGCGTTTACGGCTCGATTTGACGATTCGGTCGCAACTATCACTGCCGCTTTGCAGGTTGACCCACTTTCGCTTCCGTTAAACCGCAGCGCGGCAGAACTGTTGTACTTTGCCGGCCGCCTTGGCGAATCGATCGACCGGTTTGAGCAGGCCATTGAAATGGAATCGCATTACCTGGCGCACGTCGAACTGGGTCGCGTTTACGAGCAACAGTCAGACTTTGGATCTGCGTTGGCACAGTTCGAGAAGGCGCGAGCGCTTTCAAATGACAGCGCAGAGAGCCTGGCTTCGATGGCGCATTGCTACGCCGTCTCGGGAAAGGCCCACGAGGCGAAGGCGCTGCTGCTCAATCTCCAGAAAGCCTCAGCTAATCAGTACGTGTCACCATACGATTTGGCGCTCGTTCACAAGGGACTTGAGGACAACGACGAATGTTTTCAGTGGCTTGACCGGGCATATGAAACTCGCGACGGGTGGATGATCTACATCACCGTCGATCCAAGATGGAAAAGTGTGCGAGCTCTGCCGGAGTTCATAAAGATTGTTGAGCGAGTCGGACTGCCAATGTGACGTGGTTTCCAACTCACTTTGGTTATCCATCCAGGGAAGCAGAAGCGTACTTCATATCAACGTCGATGAATGTCGGTGCTGGAACAAAACTAGGCCGCTATGAAATCCGTTCCAGGATTGGTCAGGGCGGAATGGGCGAGGTCTATCGCGCACGCGATGGCAATCTTAACCGCGATGTTGCTATCAAGATTCTGCCGCGAGATTTTTCTGAAAATGCCGAACGCCTGAACCGATTCGAACAGGAGGCCCAGGCTGCGGGAGCCCTAAACCACCCGAACATCTTGGCAGTGTACGATGTCGGAAAACACGAGGACTCGCCCTTTGTAGTTTCCGAGTTACTGGAAGGGGATAACCTTCGCGCAGCCGCACATGGTGCGCCTCTGCCACAACGCAAGGCGATCGATTATGCATTACAAATCGCGCGAGGCCTGGGCGCAGCTCACGACAAAGGCATCATTCACCGCGACCTCAAACCCGAGAACATCTTCGTCACCAAAGACGGCCGCGTAAAGATCCTCGACTTCGGCCTGGCAAAATTGGTTGAACCCGCCGGCAATAATGCTGCCCAAACTGATGTGCCCACGCGAAAAGTGCGCACTGACGCCGGCAGGGTCATGGGCACCGTCGGCTACATGTCACCCGAGCAGGTGCGCGGGCAATCCGTCGATCACCGGTCGGATATTTTTTCGTTCGGCGCGGTGCTGTACGAAATGCTTTCGGGGCAACGAGCATTCAAAGGCGATTCACAGGTCGAAACGCTCAACTCAATTCTGAAAGAGGACCCTGCGGAGTTAACCGGCTCAAACCAATATATCTCGCCGGCAGTTGAGCGCGTTGTCAATCACTGTCTGGAAAAGAACCCCGAAAGCCGTTTTCAAACGGCCGCTGATCTGGTCTTTGCGCTGGAGAATGTTTCGCTGTCGAAAACCGATTTAGGACGCCCGGAAGTTCTCTCGCAGCCGTCCCGGCCAGAGCGTCGCGAACGTTTAATTTGGATTGCCGTCGTACTGTTCTTATTGGTTGGGATAACGGCAATTGCCTTGTGGAGTTTTCGCAAACCGTCACGCGAAAGTGAAGCGGCCCGGTTCCCGATCGCCATACCGGCAGGCTCTTATCCGATCGCTGCTGTGGAAGAGCACAACATGGCCATTTCTCCGGACGGACGATACCTCGCGTTCGCGGTGCTGTCAGAAGGCAAGCGTCTTGTGAGCGTGCGGCCGATCGGCTCGCTTTCGGCTCAAACCCTTCCCGGCACTGAAGGAGCTTCCTCAGTTTTCTGGTCGCCCGACAGCCGCAATATCGCTTTTTTTGCCGACAGAAAACTCAAGCGAATCGAAGTCTCTGGAAAATCGTTGCAGACGATTTGCGATTTAACAGCTAAGCGCGCTAGCGGGACGTGGGGAAACCTTGGCACGATCGTCTTCTCACAGGATGCTGACGGCAAGATCTATCGAGTACCGGCAGTTGGCGGCAACGCCTCGCTTTTGGTGGACAACAAGAGCAGAGCGGCCCGCCGCTGGGTTCAATTCTTACCAGACGGCCGGCGCTTTATCTTCTATAAGTCAGACGAAGGTGAACACAATGCCGGCATCTTTACGGGGTCGCTGGATTCATCAGAAATTAAACAGGTGGCTCCGATGGCGGCCGCACGCGCTGTATACGCAAAGGGGGGCTACTTGCTATATCCGCGAGAAGGGAGCCTGGTAGCTCAATCTTTCGACGAAACGAGCCTGAAGTTAACTGGTGAGCCTGCAGTACTCGTCGACCGTCTACCTTATTTCGATAAGACGGGCTGGGCAGAGTTCTCTGTGTCTGACACGGGTGTTCTCGCGTACATGACTGAGTCTCCGAAAACGCGACTCGTGTGGTTGGATCGCGCAGGACGCGAAACTGGTCAGGTTGGAGAAGCTGGAGACATCTATGAAGTACGTATTGCTCCCGACGGCCAAAGGGCAGTAGTGAATATTGCCGATCCTGGAACGAGTTCCGGTGGAGACTTGTGGATCCAGGATCTTTCTCGCGCTACCCTGACCCGCTTTGTTTTCGGATCGACGGACGACGGTCGACCCGTGTGGTCGCCTGATGGCCGGCGACTCGCTTACTTTTCCTGCTGCGAAGATGTTTCAACTCTGCATATCAAGGACACAAGCGACCCGGGCAAGGGCGAATTACCAGTAAAGGATCAGTCTTTCATAGCGCCGTTAGACTGGTCACGAGACGGACGGTTCATCATCTATCAGGAAGGCCAACAACTTTGGGTCTTGCCGGTTTCCGGAGATCCAAAGCCGTATCCGCTGAAACAAACAATAGCTGCTTATGGCAACGCACACCTTTCAACAGACGGCCGTTGGCTCGCTTTTGTCTCTGCCGAAACCGGCCGGGCGGAAGTATATGTGACTCGCTTTGATCAACCAGGCGAAAGATTCCGCATCTCGACAGAAGGAGGCAACAATCCGCGCTGGCGTCACGACAACAGCGAACTGTTCTATGAGTCAGCTGACAGCCATCTTATGTCGGTTGCGATTAAGCCTAGGGAAAAGTTCGAGGCCGATGCGCCAGTAGCCCTGTTTCAGGCAGATCCTCTCAGTCCTGATTACGATGTCACGGCTGACGGCCAGCGTTTCCTTTTTATCGCGAGCGCACCGGGCACCCAACTTCTGCCCTTTGCAGTTGTGCTCGGGTGGATGGCGGAACTCAAACGATAAAGACATTGACTGCATAGGTCGATGAGAATCGGATGGTGTCTTGTTCTTGGATCCTCTCTGTGTGCTCTCCGCGATCTCGGTGTCTCTGAGGTGAAATCGCTTAAAGACATTCACCGCAGAGACGCGGACGTCGCAGAGGCGGCGCAGAGAGTTGGAATGGGGTCGCTACCGAGAATCGTCAAAGCTTCCAGTGCTTCACACCAGAATATTAAGGAGAAAACATGCGCACTCTAGTCGTCATGCTATGGCTCGCTTTGCTTCCCTTCCTCTTGTGTTCCGGAATGGTTTCCGTGCAGGCCCAGCCGCCCGCTGCTCCGGTTACCGTAATTAAGGCCGGCCGGTTGATAGACCCTGAGACCGGAACTGCCGCCACTAACCAACTAATCATCGTTGAAGGCGAGAAGATTAAGGCTGTCGGATGGAACCTTGCGATCCCTGCCGGGGCCAGGGTAATCGACCTTTCGAACTTGACCGTGTTGCCGGGATTGGTTGATGCGCACACGCACATGGCGATCACTTATAAGGAGCAACCCGAGAATAATTACTACTACCTCACCTATGTCATGGACTCGACTCCGCTGCGCGCTATCCAGGCCGCGTCGAATGGCATTCAGTTGCTGAACTCCGGTTTTACTGTCGTTCGCGATGTCGGCAACAACGCGATGTACGCCGACACCGCACTACGTCAGGCAATTGAGCAAGGATGGCTGCCGGGACCGACGGTGATTCCTTCCGGACCCATCATCGGCAGCACCGGCGGGCAACTCTGGCCCACGCCGGAAATGTACAAGCAGCACAACATCATCTTTCCCGAGTACATCGACGCAGACACTCCCGATGAGATCGTCAAAGCCGTCCGCCAGAACATGCTGCTCGGAGCGCGCACGATCAAAATTTGTGTTGACTGCAAACCCTGGGGTTATTCAGTCGATGACATCAAGCTCGTAATTAGAGAAGCCGCGAAAGGCGGTTGCAAAGTCGAAGGACACGTGCAAACGCCTGAGGAAGCTCAGAGGGCGATCGACGCCGGCATCTACATAATCGCGCACGGAAATGCCTTGACGCCTGACCACCACCGGCAAATGGCCGAGAAGGGTATCTTCCTCAACGGCACAGACACGCCTTTCACGAAATACCGTGGCAGCGAATCTGCCTTCAAACAAACAGTAGCCAAGCTGCGCGATGCCTGGGAAAAGAAGGTGCCGCTAACGTTTTCAACTGACTTTGATTATTGGAACGATCGGATGAAAGACGAGAAGACGGGCGAATGGCTTACTCGTGGCGAGATGAGCATAGCTTTCCTGGATACCTGGAAAGCGGCGAATATTCCCGCGCGCGATATCCTCTATGCGCTTACAATCAATGGCTACAAGGCGGCCGACATAATCAAAGATCGTGGGCCGATCAAAGCTGGTTTGTTTGCTGATATGATCGCGGTTTCAGGCGACCCGCTGACAGACATCGATGCGCTACGAAATGTGCAGTTCGTGATGAAAAACGGCATGGTCTTTAAGAAAGACGGCGTGATGATCCCTGAGAAATTCTTCCATCCCGGACCGGTGCGAATTCCGAATGGCAGATGGACTCGCTGATCGGACTGGCAAGAAACTCTTCTCAGTGGGGCGAGGAACAATCACAAGGCTAGCGAAGTCGACGGGTTGCAGCCGCGTTCACGCGGCTTGCCCGTAGTGTTGTTAGACCAGCCGTTTTACGGCTGGGCTACGTACAGTGGAACCATCTTCACGTGGGTTTGCCGCAGTAGCTTTGGAGTGCGGCGACTCGTCGCCGCTTTCGTTTGGTCAAGTATCCGTTGCATCGTAGATTGTCTTTGTCTGGTATCAGAAGGCTGCGATCCCGACTTGTCGGGACGGCGCTTTGAATCTGCCGCTGTGAATTTGAATCGGACGAATAAAGAACTTGAAGCCAACACGACGCTGTCGCATTACCGCATCATTTCGAAAATTGGCGCGGGCGGCATGGGCGAGGTGTATCTGGCCCTGGATACTAAACTGGATCGTAACGTCGCGCTGAAGATTCTGCCGGCAGAGTTCGCGAGCAATCAGGATCGCATGCGCCGATTTGTACAGGAGGCCAAGGCTGCTTCCGCTCTGAATCATCCGAACATCATCACGATCCACGAAATTGACGAAACGTATTCCGGACATTTCATCGCGAACGAGTTCATTGATGGCGAGACGTTGCGCCAGCGTCTGCGAACCGCGCCAATGAAACTTAGCGAAGCGTTGGATGTTGCCACGCAGATCGCCAGTGCGCTCGCAGCGGCTCACGTCGCCGGCATCATTCATCGCGATATCAAACCCGAGAATGTAATGCTGCGGCGCGACGGTATCGTCAAGGTGCTGGACTTTGGTCTGGCGAAGCTGACGCAAACGACACCAGAATCAATCGATACCGAAGCACCCACGCGCGCGAACGTCAAGAGCGAGCCGGGCGTGGTCATGGGCACGGCGATCTACATGTCGCCCGAACAAGCGCGCGGACTTCCAGTAGATGCGCGCACAGATATCTTCAGCCTCGGCGTCGTGTTGTATGAGATGATCTCGGGTCGCTTGCCGTTCGAGGGCGCAAGTAGAAACGAAATCATAGCGTCGGTTCTCAGTGAAAAGGAACCGCCGCCACTCGCTCGTTATGCACGCGAAGTTCCGGCTGAGTTTGAGCGCATCGTTTCAAAGTCACTGCGGAAGAACCGCGACGAGCGTTATCAGACGAGCCGAGACCTGCTTATAGATTTGAAGAATTTGAAGGAGGAATTGGAGTTTGAGCGAAAGCGCGAACGTTCGCTGTCACCTGATTCGGAAAGCGAGGCGCCAAGGGCGCAATTCGCGGCGCGAGAAGCGGTAATTGAACCGGCAGCGCGACCAACAATGCGCGAGGCACGGTGGACCAGCGCGATTAAGACAAACAAGAAAAGTATTTCTATCGCTGTTGCCGGCCTGTTGGTCGCCTCAGCGGTCGGGGCCTACTTCTATTTTAGAGGCGCAGCAAACAGCCCAATAAACTCAATCGCCGTTTTGCCGTTCGTCAACATGAGCAAGGACCAGAACACGGAATATCTTTCCGACGGAATCAGCGAAAGCCTGATTAATAATCTTTCCCAACTGTCACAGCTCAAGGTCATCGCGCGCACCTCCACGTTCCGGTACAAGGACAAGGAAATCGACCCGCAAGAGGTGGCGAAGACTTTGGGTGTCGGAGCAATCGTAACCGGCCGGGTCGTCGCGCGCGGCGATGATCTGCAAATCAGTGTCGATTTAGTGAAGGCCAGCGATAAGACACAGATGTGGGGCGAGCAGTACAACCGGAAAGCGTCGGACTTGCAAGCGGTGGAGTCGGAGATCGCGCGCACAATTTCGGAAAAGCTGCGGCTGCGGCTGACAGGTGGACAAGAACAGCAACTCGCGAAGCGCGCGACCGTAAACCCGCAGGCCTATCAGCTCTATTTGAGTGGTAAGTTCTATGCGAGGAAAGGAGGCATTGAAAACTATAAGAAAGCGCTCGATTACTATCAGCAGGCCGTAGCGCTCGACCCGAACTTCGCACGGGCTTATGTTTCGATGGTTCCAGTGTATGGCAATCTTTATCTTTGGACCGTGAGTGGCGATCTCACTCCGAAAGAAGCGCTGGCGAGGTCGAAAGCCGCAGCGCAAAAGGCGCTGGAACTCGACGAGTCGCTCGCGGACGCGCACGCCGTGATGGCGATCGTCAAGATGTCTGAGTTGGACTGGTTGGGCGCAGAGAGCGAACTGAAGCGGGCCATCGAGCTAGATCCGAATAGCGCAAACGCCCTTGGCAATTACGCGACTTATTTATCTGACATGGGGCGATCGGCAGAGGCGCTGGCAGAGATCAAACGGGCGGAGGAACTAGATCCTCTCAGGATGTCTTTCAAGTCTAATGAAGCGCTTTTCTTGTTCTTCGGACGCCGTTATGACGAGGCTATTCAAATTGCGAAAGAAGCCATTAACATGGAGCCAAGCTATCCTTATGCGCATGCGGCCCTCGCCGAGATCTATGCGACCACGGGGAACTATCCGGAATCCGTTCGCGAGTCTGAGAAGACGCTTGAGATTGATGGTCCATTACCGAGTCACCTGTGTCTCTTAGGCTACGCTTACGGCTTAGCGGGCCGGCGCAATGATGCGCTCGCGATCTTGAACAAGTTGAAGACAACGGACAAGTACGTTTCGCCGGCCGAATTGGCTGTCCTCTACATCGGGTTGGGCGACAAGGAGGCTGCTTTCCAGGCACTCGAACGAGCGTACAATGAGCGCGATCCCCAATTACATGTACTCAAGGTTGAGCCGTTCTACGACCGCCTGCGCTCTGACCCGCGGTTCACGGACCTTTTGAAACGCGTCGGGTTCCCGCATTGAATCGCAAGCTCTTAAGCATCAGGCCCGCGTTTTCTCAACGATGTAGCGTTAGAATTTTTCTGAATCAATCGTAGTCCGTGACGGGAACATTGAACTCGACGCGCACAACCCTCTAAACTTTTCGCCATGTCTATTCCTGCGGGCACAAAACTTGGCCGTTACGAAATCCGCTCAAAGCTCGGCGAGGGCGGAATGGGCGAGGTGTATCTGGCCGAGGACTCTGAGCTTCATCGGAAGGTCGCGCTGAAGGTGCTGCCGCTGGATGTCGCTTCGAATCAAGATCGGATGCGGCGCTTCAAACAGGAAGCGACCGCCGCCGCGGCGCTGAATCATCCGAACATTGCTCACATCTACGAAATTGGCCATAGCGAAGGCGTCAGTTTCATCGTGATGGAGTTTATCGACGGGTTCACTCTGCGTCAGCTAATTCATGAGCGAGAGACCGAACTGCCGAAGCTTCTGCGTTGTTTGCAGCACGCCGCAGATGGATTAGCGAAAGCACACGCCGCAGGGATCGTTCATCGTGATCTGAAGCCTGACAACATCATGGTGACGCGCGAAGGTCACGCCAAGATTCTGGATTTTGGACTCGCGAAATTGATTGAGCCGCAACACATTTCACGGCCAAGCGATCGTGACATCAGCGAAGTTGCCACTGCAATCCTGCAACAGCATTCAAAGCCTGGCCTGGTTCTGGGAACTTTTGGGTACATGTCTCCCGAACAGGCGCAGGGCAGAGTGAACGAGATCGATCACCGCTCTGACATCTTCTCGTTCGGCTGCATCCTTTATGAAGCGATTACGCGCCGCAAAGCTTTCGAAGGTAAAGACGCGATCGACTCGCTGAACAAAATCATTCGCGAGCAGCCAACGCCGATCACGAATTTCCAACCCGATGTGCCTTATGACCTGCAAAGGATCGTGCGTCGCTGTCTCGCGAAAGACACGGAAGAGAGATATCAGACTATTAAGGACGTGGCGATTGAGATCAAAGAGGTGCGCCGCGAACTACAAGCCCGCGCCGGTGTCGATACCACAGTCCCACCCAGATCAACTGCCGGCTCGACTAGTCAGCAGGGCGCCGATGCTAGTCAGATCTCTGCCGCGCCGACCAGTCTTGCGCCAACTCCTTCTTCAACACATCCGTCGAGCGCTGAGTACATAATCAGCGGAATCAAACAGCATCGGTTCGCAGCGATGGTCGTTGCCGGCATGCTTGCTTTAGCCCTTGTCGGGATCGGAATCGGCTTTTATAAATTCGTTGGACACAACAAAGCCGCCCCGCCTTTGCAATTGAGAACGATCATCCGGCTGACCAACAGCGGCAAAGTCGGCACCGCGACGATTTCGCCTGACGGCAAATACGTGGCTTATTCCGCGCTGGATGAAGCTGGACAGTCAAGCCTCTGGGTCAAGTATGTTGCCACCGGCAGCAACGTGCAGATCATTCCGCCCGCAGGCCCTGATGTTGTTTTCGGACAATTAACTTTTTCGCCTGATGGAAACTACATTTACTATCTTCGCAACGAAAGAGGTGCCGTATCGGGAGGAGTGCTCTATCAAGTTCCGGTGCTCGGTGGTACATCGAAGAAGCTGCTCGAAAACGTAAGCCGCATTAGCTTCTCGCCTGACGGAAAACGCTTCGCTTTTGTGCGTCGTTATCTCAGTGAAGCCGAAGACGCAATAATGATAGTGAGTGCAGACGGCACGGGCGAGCAGAAACTCGCCACGCGCTCATTCCCCGACTTTTTTCTGCCCGGCGTGGCGTGGTCGCCGGATGGCAAAACGATTGCCTGTCAGATAGGGGGCTTTACCGGCGGTTACTACCGGAGCGTGGCCGTGGTACAGGTCGCCGACGGCACACAAAGATCGCTCACTCCTCACAGATGGCTTAACGTCGAAAGAGTCGCCTG
>Ga0126375_10000090_pt1 | contig 18611 bp, 14 predicted proteins | sample PanSoiMetPlot_14_FD_109577 | JGI IMG/M metagenome (GOLD analysis project Ga0126375, IMG submission 109577) | Tropical forest soil microbial communities from Panama - MetaG Plot_14 | ecosystem: Environmental > Terrestrial > Soil > Tropical forest | place: Panama | collected 2016-02-17 | reverse complement strand
CCCCTGCCGCACGCTGGGGCATAGACATTGCCATAAGTTGTGCGACACGCATTACCATTGCTGATAAGGGAGGTAGACAACAATGTTGTGGACGATATTTGTCATTCTCTTGGTGCTATGGCTGGTGGGACTCGTAAGCAGTTACACGTTAGGTGGCTTTATCCACTTGTTACTGGTCCTTGCTATCGTTGTCCTGGTAATTAATCTACTAACGGGACGGCGCACCGTTTAGATCGGATGGTCAGCAATACTCAAGACCTGATTTGCAACGACGAGGCGTCACCCGCGTCAGCGAGTTGGATTATCCTCAACCATCCGGCCCACGCGGATGCCACTGACCTCGGTCACTTTCCCACACTGAGGAGTACGCATTTAAACATGCAAAAAGGCGCAGCTTCTGTTGAAGCTGCGCCTCATTAGTTTGCCGGCAGCAGTCCGCGTTGGAATTAGAATTCCAATCTTCCGGCGAATTGAATCACCCGCGCGGGCGAGCCCGCCGGTGACGTTCCCAGCAGTCGCCCGAACGTCGTCGAGTTAATGTTAGCCTGCACGAACTGAGCGTTCACTGCAGTGAACGCAAAATTGGCGCGGTTGAGCACGTTGAAGAACTCTGCGCGCATTTGGAAACGCACCCGCTCAGTAATTGGAATGTTCTTGATGATCGAAGCGTCCCAATTGTATCTCCAGGGCAAGTGCAGGAAGTTCGGCTCCATGTTCCCTCTTTGACCGGGCGCAACGTTAAAGAACACCTGGCCGGGGAAAGTCGGCTGATCAAATCCCAACGCCGCGACGCCCGCGGTTGTGCCGGCGAGACGCGGCCGCGTCAATCCTTGTTGGCACTGTGCCAAATCCAGATTGATCACCGATGGGTTGATGAAAAACACACCGCACGGAGTGCGGAATGTTCCTACCAAATCCCTCACCTGATCCTTTGTCAGATTGGTCATGGCAGTCTGGCGGCCCGAACGGTTCAGCCGATTGAGCGTTCCGCGCGGATCAGTGATCGAGAATGGCGCTTCACTATCAAACCGCAGGATTGAAGTGACTTGCCAGCCGCCGATTAAGCGATCGAGCCACGGTCCGGCATCGCTGCCAAACCGTTTGCCTTTGCCGATCGGCAATTCATAAATCGCGTTGAGATTGAAGACGTGAGTCGTGTCCTGATCTCCAATAGCGTACTCGGCCTCTCGATTGGCGTTATCGATCAAGGGCTCAAAGCGCGTCTGGCCGGTGCCCGGCGCATCGGTCAAGAGCTTCTGGAACGTATAGTTCGCCTGCAGTGCCAGACCGTGGCTAAAGCGCCGGCGGATTTCAGCTTGCAGCGCGTTGTAGCGAGACTTTGCCGAGTTGGTTAACAGGTCAGCGACACCGGTATTCGGATTGTTCAGCAGCACGCTGTTTCCGATACCGAAAGTGCTGAGATAGACAAACGCCAACTGACCCGTGTCGCCGGCGATAATCGGGTTTGTCGTATTCGAAAATGCCAGCGGGTTGCCGAACACGCTGGAATTGAATGGCGGCTGGTTCAGCAACTGTAAAGGCCGGCACAAAGGCGTCGCCGCGGTCACTGAACAGTTAATGTTCGCCGCGCCATACGTGATTCCATTGAAGTGAGCGCGATTGAAATCAGTCAGAAATCCGTTGTCGAAAATTCTGACCTGGTTGAGGTCGATGCCACGCACAAGATTGCTGCTGCGCGTGTGGACATAGCGAACCTCAAGCGCTGTCTGCCAACCGATCTCGCGCTCGATGCCGATGTTGAATTCGTCCGTGCTCGGCACTCGAAGGTTAGGATCGATTGCGAAAACAGTGCCGAAGTTTCCGGCCAGCGCGTTGTTAGCAGCATAAGTTGTGGGAACAACCAACGGCGGCGCCGCAAACGAAGGTACAGTTGTGAAACGCGCATTCAAGCCGCCCTGCGTCAACTGCGACGTTAAGCCAGCATTGCCCGTCAGCGCATTGTCTGCCGCGCGCACGAACTCGTCGTTCACGAAGCTGCGACGATAGCCGCCGCGTAAGACCGTGCGACCCCCGCCGGGAAAGAGCCTGCCGAGAAACTTGTTCTCGAATTCCGGAGACCAGGCAAAACTGAGTACCGGGCCGAAGTTGTTCTTATCAGTCTTGAAGAACCTGAAGCCGTTGCCGTTGACGCCAACGAAGTTATACGTGCCATTGGGATCGAGCATCGCCGTGCGAACATCACGACCGTTAAGTACGGGTTCCAGTATCAGGCCGTTCGGCTCTTTTGTCGGCATAAACAGGTCATAGCGCAATCCGAGATTGACTGTCAGCTGCGGAGTCGCGCGCCACTGGTCGGAAATGTAGCCGGAGTAGTTCTCATAGAAGATCTTGTGTTGTGGCGAGACAGGCTGCAGGTTTCCGGTCTTGCTCTCGGCAGTGAAGGTCTGGCTCGCTGTGCCAATCAACCCACCGAGTAGTGCCAGAAGATTGTTCGCTGTGCCGATTTGGGTGTTGCTGGCACAGTTGACTCCGGTGGCTGGCACACAGCCGGCGGCCGTGTTGAACGAGCCGGTGCTGCCCGTGGTGAAGGCCGGCGTGGTTCCACCTCCGAGCGCGTACACGGGAATGAAGGGCTGACCAAACGCTCCGGGGCCAAAGGTGGTGGCGCGGAATCCCTGAAACTGGCCACCGAACCGGATCGAATGCTTACCACGCGTCCAAACGGCGTTGTCCTGCAGGTTCGTGATCGTGGTGAAGCGACCCTGGGTCTGAAAGCCGTTCTCGGGATTGTTAATGAGTGGCACCTGTATATAGAAGGGCACACTGGGGGCGGTAACATCAAAAGTGGGATCGCTCTTCTGCCATCCTCCTCGCAGTTCGTTGCTCAGGTTGTTGCTAATCAGCCAGTGCCACGCAAGGGACAGGAATGGCGTGTGCGCGTCCTGGAAGCCAAACGGAATCGTCGTGTAACAGCAGGCAGTGGACGCGACCGTCAAACCCTGCTGACCATCAACGTCGTTGCGCAGGTTGTTTTCCTTCTTGTAGGCAAAGACGCCTTCGATGCTGTGACGGTCGTTGACAGTCCAGTCATAGCGGGTGGTGAACGCTTCGCGATCGGTGTTGACCGCGCGTGAGAAAGTCAGGCCCGTCGTGTTGAGCTGATCTCCCAACGTCGAGTTGTTACCGGCGGTGGGGAGTGCGCCCAGAATACGATTTGCGATGACCGGATCGATCGCTGAAACACCCGTCCTTGCCGCGAAAGCGCCGGCGAGCAGGTTTACGGTGCGGGTCGCCCCGGTCGTATCACGATAAGTGAAAATGCCATTGCGCGCGTTCGGCAAAAGGATCGTGCGATTAACTGTGGTCGACTGGCGCAGGCGAAATCCTTCATACGTCGCAAAGAAGAAAAGTTTGTTCTTGAGGATCGGACCTCCAATTTTGCCGCCGTATTGATTACGATTCAAAAACGGCCGCGGCACACCCGAAAAATTATTGAAGAAGGTATTGGCGGCAAAGTGTGACGAGCGGTTGAAAATAAATCCGGCGCCATGAAATTCGTTCGAACCGCGCGGTGTAACCAGTTGCACCTGCGATGAACCAAAGCCCGCCTCGGCTCCCGCGTTCTGTGTAACGATGGTGAACTCACCGGTATCATCCACGTTTGGACGGTCAGGCAGAAAGTCAACGGCATTGGCGCGGATCCAATTGTCCTGCACATTGATTCCATCACGAGTGATATTGGTAAACGACGAGCGTTGACCGTTGATGGTGGTAGTTTGCGCGCTGTTCGATGAGGTGCCCGCCTGCAACTGGACCAGCGCGAGCGGATTACGTCCGTTCAGCGGCAATTCAATGATCTGGCGTTGGCTGACTGTGTTACTCAATTGGGCGTCAACCGAGTTGACGATGTCGGGGCCTGCAACTACGGTCACGCTCTCGTTGATGTTTCCTGGTTCCAACGTTGCGTTCAGCGTGTACTCGCGAGCGACATCAATCTTCACAGCTGTCGCGGTAAATGTTTTATGTCCCGCCGCGCTAATCTTGACCGTGTAAGTTCCCACGTCCAGTTGCGCCACGACGTAACCGCCGGCATCGTTCGTCACAGCGGTCACTTCTTTACCTGATTGATTATCATTGACGGTGACCGTCGCCCCCTGAATGACGCCGCTCGCATCAGAGACAGTGCCGCTCAGGTTGCCACGATTCGATTGGGCTGCGATGGCGGTCGCAAGTAGGGCAAGCGCCAGCAGACTAAAAACAAATCTTTTCATACATGGCTCCCTTCGAGTTGTTGACTGCGATCCAATTTGTGGACACTCGATTCAGTGATTTGTTCAATGCTGTTCCACTTCCTGAACAACAGAGTCGAGTGTTGGATCTCACAGCTACGGAAGGCGCAACCATCATGCCGTCTGGGCCTCCAAAACTTTGGAAGCAGCATTTCCACGAGTGCGTACGCGAGAGGCGGAGTATGACTTGACCGATTTGGATTTTATTCCAATGTTTTTGAGGTATTCGGATCGATGAACGAGAAAGGGTTGTTCCGATTAATGAACAGTTAATATCAGCGGCGGATGCGCAGTCAGTACCACCCGCGTTAGCGGGTGGGATCAGCAAGCGCCGTCAGAACCATCCGCGTGTCAATGAAGATCTGGAGCTCATCTGCGACTAAGGGGACTTCCTTATCCCATCTCCTGACGGAGATGGTACTGACGTAGCATCCGCGCACCGCCTTACAACTTGTCGATGTGATGCCGCGAGAGGTAGGCATCAAATCTTTGTTCGCCGCGCAGAGGATCCAGATCCGGATCGAACTTGAGCCGCGCGAGCACGAATGGTACCGGCTCAATCTTGTCGAGCAACTCAAAAGCAGTATCTTTATCCCCAACCATGCCGTACAGTGCTACTACGTTAAGTGGCCCCACGCGCGCCGGACTCTCCTTTTCTAACTTAGACAATTCCTGTCGCATCGCGTCGCGTCGCTTCGAATTTGCAAATACGTAAGCACGGCCCAGTGTACCCAGGATGTGATCCTTCTCAGAGACTCGATCGAACTCGGTCATCGCTTCCTTGAACATGTGTTTTTGCGCGTACACGTTGGCGATATTGAATCTGGCGACGACTTGATCGGGTTGCAGCTCTAATGCTTTGGCATACTGCGCCGCAGCGCCATCAGTGTCGCGCGACATTCCCAGCATGAAGCCGTAAGAAATGTGCGTCACCGGCGACGTGGGATCCAGTTCCACCGCGCGCCTGGCATGTGCGACTGCGTCATCCAACTTGCGCTGATTGAAAAGAAACTGGGCATAGCGCATGTGACCGATGCCCTGATTGGGATTCAACTCGAGCGCCCGGCGGTATTCGCGATCAGCGCCTTCGGGATCCAACCGCATCAACCCGGCCTTGGTTACATGTGCTTCGGCGATGTTCTCATCCAACTCCAGTGCTTTGTTAATTGCGGCGTTAGCTTTCACCAGAGCATCGTTTGGTGTCACCAAATCGTAGCCATCGGCATAACTCAAAAAGTAAACATCGCCGAGTAAAGCGTAAGCCAGCGCATAGCCTGGATCTTTTTGCGTCGCGCGCTCGAAATACTCGAGCGACTTCTGCAGGCTCTCCCTCGAGCGCTGGTTCCAAAAATACAGTCCGGTCAAATAAGCCTCATACGCCTCCTGATTCGCCGGTCTGCGTTTGTCGTCATGATCCCCTTCATACGCAGACAATTTCGGAATCAGCGAAGCTGCCAATTGCTCAGAAATCGTGTCCTGTAAAGCAAACAGGTCACGATAATTCTCGTCGAACTTGGCGGTCCAAATTGATTTCCTGTCTGAGAGTCTGATCAGTTGCGCCGTAATGCGAACCTGATCGCCTTCACGTTGTACTGTTCCGTCAAGAACGGCTTCGACCCCCAGGTCCTGTCCGATCGTGACGGCGTCCTTCTCTCGGTTCGTGTAGCGGGACACTGAACTCGTTGGAAGCACGGTCGTCTGGTTCAAATGACTGAGCCTGATTATCAGAGCGTCAGCCATCCCGAGGCCGAGGACTTCTGTCTGTCCGGTGGTACCGATCGTTTTGAAGGGGAGAATTGCGATACTGGCCGGCTTCGCGCGGTTCGCCGCGGCGCGACTGCGATAGCGCAAATACGCCGCGGCTACGCCAACGATAAGAATCATCGCGATGACGGTAGCTCCGATGATTCGATATTTGGTCAACGAGACGCTCGCGCGTTGCGCGATGGCAACCGGCGCAGGAGACTCGCTCACCTCTTCCTCGATCTGGGCCGCGATCATCAGGGTGGTAGTTTCGTGGGTGTCTATGCGTCGTACGTCCGCGACAAAACGGTAGCCACGCTTCGGAATAGTTTCGATGTACTGGCGAGATCCCGGCGCTTCGTCAAGGGCGCGACGCAGCAGCGAAATGTTTTGTGTCAGACTGCTCTCTTCGACAAAGGTGTCGGGCCACAACCGGCTCATCAAATCGTCTTTTGCCAATACGTGTCCGCTGTGCTCGACAAGAACCAGCAACGTCTCGAACACTTTCGGCGTGAGCGCCACCAGTTCTCCGTTCTTTTCGAGCAGTCGTTCCTGAACGTTGAGCCGAAACGGCCCAAATTCGTAAAACAATAATGGTTCGCTATTCATGATCTGCCCTCTGAGTCAACCGATCAGAGTTTGGTGAGGATTGGTTCAGTTTGGTGTAACACGCACATCGCGAACGCGTCCCACAACTGGGACAGACGATGCCAGCGCAAACTGATTCAATAAATACAAAACGTCCAGCAATCCGGTTGAGTTCAAAAATCAAACTCATGGACCGGCTGCCAGAAATTTGTGGGAATCGAATGTCAAAGGATCGCTGTCACGTCCTTCAGTTAACTGTCAGCAGGAAAAAGAACAGCCTGCAACGCTTCGATTCTTTACTTGTTGTTACGGAAACCCTGGACCGGGCGTCTCAAGCGGGCCATGTGCGGCGTCGCGAGGCTGCTCGGCCGTGCAATCCACAAAAGCTGTCAAATATCTAAGAATTCGAATCGCCTTGAAAGGTTGGCTTAGCTCTCAATCGGATTGTTAAGTTTTGTAAAAATTGTCTTCATCGAAATGGCTGAGCCTGCAAAATTTTGTAGCTGCGATCATGGCTACTTCAAAAAAGGTATTCAGAGAAATGACTCTTTCGCTAGTGGACATCTTCCGTAGTTGACCGAACAAGCTTTGAGGAGAGCCCCGATTGATTAACCGAGCGCTCTCCCCTGTCGGGTTTAGTTGTGACCAACGAAAGTAAGCAAACTGCCACAGAGTCGGAGACGTGAACATGAAAAGCGCTAACTTCGCCCTTGCTGCCTTGTTCTCGTTCCGCGCCTCCGTTTCTCTGTGGCAATGCTGTGTCAGAACGTGAACTTCGCGCCGAAGCGGAAGGCTGAAGGAGCCTGAACGATTTGCGCGGCGCCGTAGAACGGGTTGTTAACCGCAGGCACTCCAGCTACTCCACTGTTGAGCGAGAAGGTCTGGTCCAGAGTAATGGCTCGCTGGCTATTGAAGACATTGAACCAGTCGCCGCTGAGACGCAGCTCACGCTTTTCACCAATCTTGATTGGATAGTAAACACCGAGATCAAGATTCATTGTGGTCGGCGTTCGCCTACCGCCCACGCTTTCCACTGTGTTCGGGAAGCCCGGCTCGCTCGCCGTGACCAGCGGCACTACCGCCGTGCCTCGCGGTACGCCGAACCCTTCGTTGTTGCCATAGATGGGGTGCGGTACCAGCGCATTGAACGGCGTTCCGGACTGGAGGTAAAAGTTTCCGCTAACCAACAGCCGCCACGGCGTGCGATAGCTGCCGTTGAACTTGAACTGATGAGGACGATCATTCGGCAGCCGCCCGTAGGTGTTATCCAGAAGGCTCTGCAGATCGAACAGCGAAGTGATGTTCGGATCGCCCTGGCCGTTATCGTTGCGGAACAGCCCCTCGTAATTACCGATTAGACTCGAATAGACATACGACGCGATGAACTGATAGTTATGAGTAAATCGCTTGGTCGCTGAGAATTCGACCGCACGGTAGAAACGGGCCGCGGAGCCAAAGCAACGAGGAGCACGCCCGGTCGTAACATCACCCTGGCAGGCCGCCCTTTCCGTTGTTCCCGGTTCGTTTCGTCCCGGATTGAACAGAAAGTAGGTGTTGCCGTCGTCAAATGATCCGTCTTCAATCACATTTCTCATGTGACGATAAACTCCGCGCGCACCGACAACGAGATCCCTGGCGACCTCGTACTCGACACCCACGCTGTATTCGCCAATGCTCTGTGGTTTGAGACCCGGATCAAGTGGGGTCGGATCCGCGCCGAGATTCACCGGCGTAAAGCCTGCAGTAATCGTGGCATTGGCCGGAGCATTCAGCTGGTTAACGTTGAAGTTCTTGTCGGTTTGTACCTGACCGCCGCCTGCGCGAACGTTGACATCGAGAGGTAATGGCACTTCGATGAACGTTGCATAGTTCGCATACAGCTTTCCTTTACCCTGACCCGTAAAGTCCCAGGTCAGACCGATTCGCGGAGCAAGGTTGTCCCAGAAGTCATTGAACTTCACGTACGTCACCCCGTTGTTGCCGTAGGACTGTTGATAATCCCAACGAGCGCCGATGTTGAACTGCCAGTTGGGTGCAAACTTATAATCGTCCTGAATGTAGAACGATTCTGTGCTGGTCGATGTTTTCCCCACCAATTCAAAATCACGCACGCGCGTGGTGTTTCTGACGATGAACGGATTGTTGAAGGCCTCAGCCGTGGTGATAGCTCCGGTCGGCCCAACCGTCAGACCTAGTGCAGCCAACGTCGCCGCTGGAATAGCTGAAGCTCGCAGCCTACCGGCGTCGGTTGGACAAATAATTTGACTGGTGCGAACTGTGCAAACCAACCAGTTATTCGTGATGCGAGATCCGTGGGTTTGATTGACATCGTCGCCGTTGGTAAAGGCAAGACCCAGCGGGTTTGCATAAGTAATATCCTGACCGCTCGAGACGGTATCAATGTTGTACTTGTTGCGGAACCATTCAAAGCCCCACTTCACTGTATGCTTGCCGGCGATGTTCTGCATGTGCGCATTGAACTCGTAGCGGTTGCGATCCTGAGCAGTAAACAGGCCAAAACCCGGACCGCGACTGAAGTTGCGTTGCAGAGAGCCGCCACGGCCATCGACAAAGTCGATGAACCCGGTTGTGTTTACCACTCCGTTAGCGTCGGCAACCGACTGAAAATTCACACCGGTCTGGACCGGAACCAGCACAGACCCATTTCGCAACACGGAGAAGTTATCCAGGGTTAGAGGTTGATCTGCCACGGTCGGTATCACATTGTTTCTTTGAAAGTGCAGACCGCCTGAGATCTCGGCGATGAAGTTGTTCTTGATTGTCGAGTTGAGGCGAATTGCATAGTTCTGTCCGCCCGTTTCCTGCGTTCCTATGAACGCCCGGATATCGTCGCCGAATCCGTTCACGTTCGTCAGAACGTTGGCGAGCGAATACGTCGCCAGGAATCCTTCCGCTTTGGTGAAATCACCAAAGGTCGATCCAGTCAAAGTATTCTTGCTGTTCAATGCCCAGGTAATCTTGCCGGCATAGAACGGGATCTTGACTTTATTCGACGCCGGCGCGTGGAAGGTCTGCGTCAGGAAATGGTTCGTTCGACGCTGCGGGTTGAACGCGCCAAAGAACCAAAGCTTGTCCTTAATTATTGGACCACCAATATCACCGCCAATATCGGCTTCCGAAAAGCCATTGGCGGCCGATCCGGTGAATGGAAAGTTTTTCACTTCGCGCACCAGGCCTTTCGTGGTGCCGTAGCCAAAGATGTCGCCGTGAAATTCGTTTCCACCGCTCTTGGTAATCACGTTAAAGATTCCGCCGGTCGACTTGCCATATTCAGCGCCGTAGGCGCCCGTTTTAATTTCGACTTCCTGCACAAACTCGAAAGGCAGATTCGCGCCTGATCCACCAAAAGCCGGATCGGTCGTGTTCACGCCATCGAGAATGTAGTTGTTTTCTGGTCCAGAGGATCCGGCGACCGACGGATCGGTATCTCGCCCGGTGGCGTCGCGCAAACCCGAACGAGTAACTGACGGTGCGATCGTGTAAAGACCCTGGACCGTGCGCTGGGTGGGGAAGTTGGAAAATTGATCCGTTGAGACGTTCGACCCACTCGTGGTTTGAGCTGTGTCGACTGCCGCCGTGCTGGTTACGGTTACACTAGCCGTCGCCGTTGCCAGCTGCAGTTGCGCATCGAGACTCGCGGTTCGGCCCAGATTCACAATGATATCGCTCTGCTCGAACTTACCGAAGCCGGTGCCCTCAACTGAAACTTTGTAAGTACCCGGCGGCAATGCCAGAACCTGATAACGACCGTCGTCACCGGTGGTCGTAGTCTTGGCTGAAATTAAATTTGGACTGGTCACAGTGACCGTAGCGCCACGAACTGATGCGCCGTTTGGGTCGGTGACTCTTCCTTCGATCGACCCAGTAGTCGATGTCTGGCCCGCTACCACGCTGGCGTACGCCAACGCCAACAGCAGCAACGAAGCATAAATAAATCGAAATGCATATCTCATAGTTCACTCTTACCCTTTCTGCTCTAATGGACGACTACTCAGGCCGGTGTTCAGTTGATGGAACACTCAAACTGGACCTCCCCGGCCGCGACTTTGTAAGGCGCAAGGCTTGTGCCGATAAAGAATTGCGATTGTGAGCGCATCTGAATGTCCAACTTTATTCGCGCTCAAATTTCAGAAATCGCCGAACCAGACTTTTTCTTAGAGGTGCTTCTGCGAAGTGACTTCTTGACAGTTTTGAAGATCAAACGGAACGACGGATGGATTTTGTGACTGCGATGTTCCGAATTAGGAACGAAGAACGGTCTGAGTAGTTAGCGATGGTTCGAATCGCCGACTTTCTCTCTTCTCACACTGGGAGAAGGGCCAGGGATAGGGCATTAGCATTGCGGATGTTTGATTGCCGATTGCCGATTGAAAGCGAGCCGCTGCGGAGTGTTACCTTTCGCAAGACTAATCAATCACTCTTACGAGAGGTCCGGCAACCTCAATTTGATCCGGTCACGTGAATTTCAGGAGAGGGTTCGCCTGCCGGCTTATGTGCGTCGAAGATCTCCTCGACCAGTTCGAGTGAGGTGCGTACCGCCTCGACGGCGGTTGGTTCATGTCCGTTTGTGATATCGATCGCAGTTATCTCGTTGAGGCCGTAACGACGAATTTTTGAGTGAAGCGTCGTTACTTTCATGCCCAGAAGTTTCGCGGCGCGGCGCTGGCGGCCACCCGTCATGATTAGAGCGCTGCGAATCAGTTCAGCTTCAAAATGTTGCACTTCGGTCTGCAGATCAAATTTCTCGGCGGTTCGAGAAGGTTCAATCCCCACGCCCTCGAGTTCGCGCAGCAAAGTCAGTGTTAGCACCTTCAACAGCTTGATGCGGATACTCTCGGCCAGCCGATCAGTGCGCGCGTATGACTCGCGCGCAAAATCCGGCGGTTCGCGGACCTCATCGTTCACTGCGCGATCAAGATAACCATGCACTTGCGGCCGGCCCTGATAAAGCGAGGTTGCCTTTTCCGGGTTCATGATCGTCCTCGTTAACCAAGGCGATAAGTCTTGATTTTCGAATTCAGCGTCGAGCGCTTCAGCTTGAGAATCGCCGCCGCCTTATTTTGCGCTCCGGCAGTGTATTTCAAGGCCCGCTGAATCAAACTCATTTCGAACTTGCGTACCTCGGCATAAAAATCCAGACCATTCTCGATCGAGGGAACGGTTGGCTCTTCAAGTGTCTCAACTGCAGCCGACAATTGCGCCACCAAACGATTGAGCGAATCGATTCCATCATGCAATGTCTCTTGTGCGCTCACACTTCGCTCGACGGTAGTATGTTCGTCGGGAATTGTCTCATTAGCAAAATTGATCATTCCGCCTTTGTAGTGCCGCATAGTTTCAAGATTCTGACTCACTTTGAAATGCCCTCCTTAGTCGTCTAATCGATCTGCACGCTGTCACGTTCCTTTCAATTTTCGAATGCCCCCGGCTGAGCCGGCGCCGCTCCGAGTAAGCGAACCGTCTGCTCGCCCGCCCAGTCCTTCATTAATGAAGCCGGGCAGACCCTGACACCGTCAGGCCCGTCCGTGAAATGGATACGGCCCGCTTCAACCAGTCGATAAATCGCTCGCGTAGTTTGAAAGCAAACCGTGGCTGCCAACTCAGGCGACATCATCGCCATGGGAGTCGCGCATTCGGCACACCATTGTGGACCGCTGCGGGCGAGCGGCGCCGTTACCGTCGCGACCGCGTTAACGTTCCCGTCGTGGGGGTCGGCCTGAAAATTTCCCCGGTCCGCATATGACCTTGAAGTAGTGGTAAACGTCGACGAGGTCGTAAAGGTCTGGCTCAGCACCGCGACGAATGTGGTTTTCCTGGTTTTCATTTCACCTCTGCTGTGTCTCGGAATCATCCGGGTGAATTCAATTGCGTTCGATGCAGACTCTACGGATTTTCTTCTCTAAATGTCCTGACAATTCTTTGATAGAGTTCTGATAGGGCATCACGGCAAAAACCACTGTTTTTTAAGGCGATTATTGAAGTTAACAATCCGGATTCACCATTGCGGAGTTTGGAGTATGATTCCCCGGAACCAACGGCAGCAGGTTCGCGTGGAATTACACTATCGGGTTCGATTCTTTGCAGGTTCGTCGGTCACAGAAAGGAAGGGGCGAATGCAAAACAATGGATGCAGGAGCGCGATTTCGACGGCCGGAGCTTACAAGTTCCTGGTCCTGGCACCACTTGTTTGGGGCGTCATCCAGGGCTCGACCGCAATCGCCCAGCAGCGGGTCAAGAATGAACCAGCGCCGGCTCAAGCCTCGCCTAATGACGAGATCGACCAACTACGCAAATTGGTGCGCCAACTTAATGCCGAAGTCGCGAAACTGAGAGCCGAGAATGCCAGGCTCGAAAAGTATCGTCAGATTGATTACCTGCGCGATCTGCTGGTCAAAGAGGAGCAGCGCATCGAGACGTTGCAGAAAGAACTGCTCGATATCGGAACCCGGGAAGCTGCGTTGCAGAAGCGATTGGATGAGATAGAACCCCAGCTTCGGCCCGACAGAATTCAACAATCGCTGGCCGGCGTCGGTTCCATGCGGCCGGAACAGGAGCGAGAGTCCCTTGAAACCCAACTGGCAAACGAGAAGCGACGGATTCAAACCCAGTTGGATCAACTGCGGCAGAACAGGTCGCGAATAATCGCGGCGATCAGCACTGCCGAAGCTTCGATTGGCACGATACGGCAAAGACTGAGGGAAGCAGTTCGCGCCGCCGGTCCCAACGCCAACTGAACAGAGTTTAGACGACCTTACGAGTCACTTCAGCCGATTCGTCCGTTGGTAGTTGAGCAAGTAGTCGGGAGTGTCAATGCCTGGCAACAGACGCGGATCGGCGATTGGCTCACCGGACACCATTCGCAAAGGAAGCACGCCGGCCCAAACCTTCATTACATAATCGTCTTCATCATCCAGTGGCGGACCTGTGCGGATCTTCGCTGAGGCTTCGTCTATCGGCAAGGTCAGCACTGTCGTCTGTCGCAACTCGCTTTCGTTCGGTTCGCGCACGTCTTGCCAGCGATTGGGAATTATGTGCTCAGACAAAGCTAAGAGTGCCGCTATTTTCTCTTCGCGATTATCAACTAAGGTGGCGCGTCCGAATATCACGACTGATCGATAGTTCATTGAATGATGAAAGGCTGAGCGCGCCAGTACCAAACCATCGACCAATGTAACGTTGACGCAGACCTCAATTCCCTCGCTGAGCGAGCGCAGCATGCGACTGGCCTGCGAACCGTGAATGAAAAGCTTGTTTTCTAAGCGAGCATAACCGGTAGGAATTACAAAAGGTCTACTATCCACGGCGAAGCCGACACTACATATGAAGCCCTCATCCAGAATCGAGTTGATTACATCCCGTTCATGGCTGCCGCGCTTCGGCAGGCGCTTTAATGTAGTTCGGTGTGTTTGGGGAAGTTGCTCCATTGCGTCCTCATCCGAATTGTTTTTAATGAGATTATCCGATGAGGTTGTAACCAAACAAGGTACGCACGCCTCTGGCGTGCTTTATCGATTCCACGCAACACGCAAAGGCATCCGTACCTTGCTTCAAAAGGATACGCGCAGGAGTTTTTCTTCAAGGCGGTGCGCTGGGGTGCTGGGCGCAGTCCCAAATTTCGAGGGAGCGCGCCCAGGGACACGGTAAGACCAAGCTTAACCTGACACGCTAATCTGGTTGTCGACTGTCTTAACTCCTTTCAGGTTTCTGACGGCTCGCTCAACCATGTTCTTCTCCGACTCACTGTGAACCACGCCAAGCAGTGTTACTTTACCGTTCAAGACTGTCGCGGTTATGCCCAGCGAGGACAATTTAGGATCTTCGCTTAACTTCTTATCAACGGCAGACTGAACCGAATAATCATCCGCGCCGCTCATTGTCGAAGTGCTTCCACCCCCAGCGGCTGGCGCCGGCTGCCCATTGATAATGACGGGCGGCTGCGTCGCCGGGGCAGGCTGTTGCACGATTACCGGCGGCTGCTGTGCCGGTTGTTGCACGATAGTTTGCGGCGGTTGCTGCGCCGCCATGTTCTCGTTAACAGAATCCTGCTGTCGATTTAGAACGAATAGAATAATGATTGCCGCCAGCGCGACAACTCCAACCACAATTGCAGCCAATGCCGCGCCCGATACTCCGCTGCGCTCGGGGTACCGAACGGCTTGAGAGTGAACTTCTTCGCGGGTTGTGTTTGGCGTTTCGACTACAATTCGTCTCTGTTCTGCCTGCTTTTCTTCATAAGCCATTTTAGTTTCTCCTCTGATGCGACAAATCTCAGGGCCGTGTTCGAATCCAAAAGGAGCGGGCGAGCACGCTCACTGGAGTGGTAAGGAGCAACTGTCATTCCGCGTTCACTTTCGAGGAAATTGAATGATTCGGCCGGAAACGAACTGGATTTCACAACATCTTCAAAACGAGATAGCAAGAGTTAGCGTATGATTTTGAGTCTTGCTTGCATCAGAGCAAGGCGTGACGATGCCGGCGCTTGACGCGTCTGGCCGCGGCGCGGTAGTTTCCGCATCGAGAACTGACAGGAGAAAACCGGATGAACAGTGAAGAGAGAAAAGAATTAATTGAACAATACAAGGACGGATATCACGAAGTCGCGAGGGCCCTCGAAACCTTCCCCGCTGAATCCCTTACGGCACATCCAATTGCGGGCAAGTGGAGCGCCGCCGAAATCGTTCATCACCTGGCCGACAGCGAGACCACCAGCGGTCTGAGATTGCGACGCTTGCTGGTCGAAGATCATCCGCTGATTCAGGGCTATGATCAGGACGTCTACGCAAACTCACTGAATTACAACCGCCGCGAGATTGCGCCTTCGCTTGAAGCGTTTCGCGCCGCCCGTGCCACCACGGCACAACTCTTTGAATTCATGACCGAAGCCGACTGGCACAAAGAAGGCACGCATTCAGAAAGCGGATCGTATTCTGCGGAAGATTGGCTGAAGATCTATGCCGCCCATGCGCATAATCATGCCGCGCAGATTCGCCGCTTACGCGAAGCATTGAGCGAGAGCGCTGCAGCCTCGGCGTGAATTTGTCGCAGATGAACGCGGATTGACGCAGATAAATTAGAAACAGATTTTCCTGTTTTGATCCTATCCGCGTCTATCCGCGTTAATCAGCGGCTGAATTGACTGAACACCGATCGATTTGATCTCGCAATCAAATCGACCGGTTTTATTTTGCTCGTTTTCTTGACACCGCATGAGCGAATGAGCAAGATGCAATTTCACCAAATTTTGATGTCGCTACCACTTGCGATCGAGCGGGTGGCAAACTTTTGAAAGACGAAATAATGCCGTCAGCAGCTCCGGTTCTTCAAACCACTTTTACTGATCTCAAACTCTTACGCCGTGGTAAGGTTCGCGATGTATACGAAGTCGACGGGAGTCGTTTGTTGATTGTCGCGACCGATCGCATCTCGGCCTTTGATAGTGTTTCTCCGACTCCAATCGCACGAAAAGGCGAAGTGCTTACGGCGCTATCGCGTTTTTGGTTCGCCAAACTTGGGCACATCGTGCCGCATCACCTAATCACCACCGATATCGAAGAAATGCCCGCCGCAGTTCGCGTGCACGCGTCCGATTTGCGAGCGCGTTCAATGCTCGTCAAACGCACCGCAGTTTTTCCGGTCGAGTGCGTCGTACGCGGTTATCTTTCCGGGTCGGGCTGGAAGGATTATCAACGGACGGGACAGGTTTGTGGCCATAACTTGCCGGCGGGTTTGCGCGACTCGGAAAAATTAGAGACTCCGATTTTCACCCCAGCAACAAAAGCCGAAACGGGACACGACGAAAACATCAGTGAAGATCAGATGGCTGAGATCGTCGGCCGCCAGGCGATGGAGCAGCTGCGCGGCATTTCGCTCCGGCTGTACCAGGAAGCCAGTGATTATGCTCGCGGCCGCGGCATTATTATTGCCGACACGAAATTCGAATTTGGCCGCGACCAGAGTGGTAATATCACATTAATCGATGAGGTTTTGACGCCTGATTCATCGAGGTTTTGGCCGCTCGACAGTTATGAAGTCGGTAAGTCACAGGCCTCGTTCGATAAACAGTTCGTGCGCGATTATCTTGTCAGCATTAACTGGGATAAACAGCCGCCGTGCCCTGAGCTGCCAGCGGAAATCGCGCGAGCAACCACCGCTCGCTATCTCGAGGCGTATGAGTTGCTAACCGGCGAGAAGCTCTGAGCATCGGTACGCACGCCTCCGGCGTGCTGAGTTAATTATTCGATGGCCCGGGCTAATTTTTGAGAGCACGCCGGAGGCGTGCGTACTGATTCCAAGGATCATTTGACCGATGCAGATACGCCCCCGCCTTGAAGCTGTCATTGAAGACATGCTCGACGGCCATATAATGTTGGACGAAGCGCTCGAAGAGTTCGAAAAGCTCTACATACAAAAAGCCTACACGCGGAACAAGAAACGCATCTCACATACGGCCACGGCGCTTGGTATCCATCGCAATACCATTTCAAAGCGCGTCAACTCTTATCGAGCGCAGGAACGTAAACACGAGTCAAACGGCTCGCGGCGCCGTACAAATCGTAGAACTCACTAGGCGCCATCCCATACCGCTTTCGCGATCTGCGCAATCACGCCTTCGCGCGTGGCTTCATCCGCTCGAGAGTTGGAAATGAAAACTGCAATGGCCAGATGCTTACCGCCAGGTAACGTGATAATGCCAATATCATTCGTGGCCGCGGTAATCCCCTTCTCTGTTCCCGAGGTGCCCGTCTTGTGCGCCACGATTGTTCCCGCCGGCAGAAGACCTTTCAGTCGCTTCGCGCCTGGCTTCGATTCAATCATGTACTTAAGCAGCAAGGTTTGACTCGGTTCGGACAGCCCGCGTCGCTCATGCAGCGTGCGGAGTAAAGCAACTGCGGCGTCGGGAGTAGCCCAGTTCCGAAACTGCAGAGAATGATCCTGGACAAACGCCTTTTCGGTATCAACGATCTTCCAGTCTTTAATACCGAGTTCGGATACGTATGACTGAACGGCCTCAGAGCCGCCGGCTAGTTTCATTAAGATATCTGAAGCCGTGCCGTCACTTTCGGACAGCGCAAACCGGAATAACTCGATCACGGTTAGTGTTGTGCCATTAGGATACTTGTCCCGAATCGGCGAATGCGCCGCTTGTCCGACGTATTCTTCTTTGGCAACCGGGATGTTTTGGTCGAGTTTTATCGTGCCTGCATCAATCTGCTTCATCACGGCCATGCTGATCGGCAACTTGTAGACGCTCTGCATCGGGAAATGGTCCTGGGCATTTAGCGACGCAACAGCTTCTCCAGTTTCCAACACAACGGCTGAGACTCCGACCTGTCCCATCGATTTCGAGGCAATTTCTAAGATCTGCCGTTGTAGTTGATCGCTTTTCCGTGGTTCGAGAGCTTGAGGTTTGCTGACAGTAGGTTGTAACCCGAGGGTCGGTCGCGGCTCGGGAACCACTCCGGTTCGTGAGCAATTGGCCGCGAAACACGCCAGAAAAACGTAAATAAGCGATATTCTCTTCATCTCTCGATAGCCGGTGATTGTAGACACTTGGAGTCGGCTCTGGCGAGTGTTTCACGGCTTTTTTTGGTCGTCGCCAAGGTCGAGCGCTCCGGTTGACAATAGCCTCATCACTTTTTTATATTTCCTAGCACTCATAACCCCGGATTGCCAAAACTGGGAAGTTATACGAGGCGAAATCTCATTTGCAATGTTGTGTCTAAATTCATTAACCCTGGAGAGGAGCTAAAAGAAGTATGGCAGTAAACATCAGGCCGCTTCATGACCGCGTCATTGTGCGGCGAATTGAAGAAGGCGAACAAATTCGCGGAGGAATCATCATTCCCGATACCGCGAAGGAAAAACCGCAGGAAGGCGAGGTGGTGGCCGTCGGCGAAGGCAAGTATCGCGATGATGGCAGCCGCCAGACTCTGGATGTGAAAGCCGGCGACCGCGTGCTGTTCGGAAAATACAGCGGTTCCGAAGTCAAGATTGACGACGAAGAGTTTT
>Ga0126375_10000088_pt1 | contig 18720 bp, 13 predicted proteins | sample PanSoiMetPlot_14_FD_109577 | JGI IMG/M metagenome (GOLD analysis project Ga0126375, IMG submission 109577) | Tropical forest soil microbial communities from Panama - MetaG Plot_14 | ecosystem: Environmental > Terrestrial > Soil > Tropical forest | place: Panama | collected 2016-02-17 | reverse complement strand
GCGCCACGACCAAATCGCCCGCTGGGTGCTCGAACAGCGCTAGCCGCAGTGAGTTACGAGTTTCGCGTTTCGGGTTCTAACTCGAAACTTTAAACTCGAAACCCCAAACCGCCGCAAGGCGGCTAGAACTCGCTTCGGTAAATCCCTCTCTGGCTGCGGGCTTCCTCTACCGCGACTTCCATAAAATTAATCTTCGCGGCAGGAAATTTTTGCCGCACCCTGCGCTGAATCTGTTTGGCAACGTACTCCGCCAACAATTCAGTGCTCGTGTTCACCAGGGGCAGCAGAATCACATCACTCCGTGGCAACAGCAATCTCTGTTTTTTGTAGACGATCTCCACTGCAGGCGGCCGCCGGTTGACTTTTATAATCGGGCTTTTGGTTTGAATCAGGGTGCGGTGATCCAAATCGTCACAGATCTGCTTCACCAGCGGCTTAAAGGCGATGAAGTCAAGCACCACCCCCGCACGATCAAGTTCTCCTTCCATGGCGACGGAGACTTGATAGTTATGGCCATGCAACGGCTCTCGCCGTCCGTTGGCAAAGATCAGAAAATGGGCGGAAGCAAAATTGAAATAATCCTTGGCAACCTCGATGCTGAAGCGGCGTGACATTTCTTGGAAGTTAGCCAAAAGTATCGCTCCTTTCAAGGCGAACTCCGCATTCGCCATGTCGTGTTTCGCGTCTCGAGCGGAGCTACCACGTAGTGAGCGGTTCGACGTTCGGGAGTTCAAACCCTTGTGCGATTGAACATCACATGTAGAGCGTCGAGCCTCAGATTTAGCTTGCATGTCAAGGAAAGAAGAGTTAGGGGAGGGGACCATGCAACTCAAAGACGCGCTCGCCTTAAGCCGTGGCGATATGATCGCGGTGATCGGCGCGGGCGGAAAAACTACGACGCTCTTTAAGCTCGCCAAGGAACTACGAGACGAAGGAAACAAAATCCTCCTATCCAGCACCACGAAGGCTCCTAAACCCAGCAAACCTCACGTGGATCGATTATTTCTCGTGGAAGATGTCGATTCTTTTCCGGAGGAAACCGCGAAGATTAAAGCCCCGGTCATCATCGCCGCGGGCTATGGTGTCGATGAAGACGATAAGCTCATCGGTCTCCCGGCGGCGTGGCTCGACAAGTTAGAAGCGAGCCGGCAGTTCGACGCGATTTTGGTGGAGGCGGATAGCGCAGCTTCGCGTCTTTTTAAAGTTCCGTCGGAGCTCGAGCCGTCGGTGCCGGAGCGCTCCGACATTGTCATTTGGATGATGGCGATCAAAGCGATCGGCAAGCCTTTAGAACCTAGCTTTATCCACCGGGCTGAAAGAGCGGCCTCACTTCTTGGCGTGACACCCGGGACACACTTGACAGCAGAGCACGTCTTGCAACTTATCCGCCATCCGGAGGGTTGCCTCAAAGGCGTCCCCGCCCCGAGCCGAAAGGTGGCCCTGCTCAATCAAGCCGATAGCCCCGAGGAGGTTCAAAAAGCCAAAGCGTTGGCGCAAGCCCTTCTACGGAGCGGTTTCGAGCGCGCGGTGATCGGGAGTTATCTCAAAGACGACCCTGTCGAAGACGTAATGGCTTCCCCATTCTGAGAGCTGGGAAACGTTGTTTATGAATATCGGCGTTTTCGCAGACTACGATCGGGCTGACTAAACTAAAGCTTGACCTCATATTCCGCCCGCGACCGATGCGCGTCGCGCTTACACCTGCGGGTTTTGACTCTCTTCGCTTGGCCCTTTGCTCTTTGCCCTTTTGCTGTTGGCGGCCTCTCGGCCGACCGCCTCAGAAACTGATCGGAAACCGTCTCGTTCCATCAGCCGAAGCAAGCCTCGGTTGATCCGCTTCACCGCGCCTGGTCCTTCATAGACCCAGCCTGTGTAAATCTGCACCGCACTGGCGCCGGCCTTAATTTTGTCGTAGGCATCATGAGCGGTAAAAACGCCGCCCACGCCAATGACGGGCAGCCGCCCCCGGGTAGTCTGATAGATATGAGCAATGAATTTAGTGGCCACGGCCGTGATCGGGCGGCCGCTCAAACCCCCCGGTTGGGAAGCATTGGCCGACTTTAGGCCCTGGCGCATGAACGCAGTCGCGTTGGTGGCAACGATGCCAGTGAGATTGGCTTCGCCAACCACTTCGATGATGTCGTCAACCTGGGAGAACTCCATGTCAGGCGCGATCTTGACGAACACCGGTTTCAAGCCGATCTTCGCCTGCGCCGCAAGCTCGCGGTTTTTTTCCTGCACCGCCAAAACTAACTCGCGCAGCAGCGCCTTCTCCTGCAAGTCGCGCAAATTCGGCGTATTCGGCGAGCTGACGTTGAGTGTAAAAAAATCGCCGTGAGAAAAAAGTTTTTCAAAACACCAGAGAAAGTCGGCCACCGCGTCCTTGGTTTCGACCAGTTTCGTCCTGCCGATGTTCATGCCGAGAGGAATCTTCGGCCGTGCACCGCGCGCGCGCAGGCGATCGAGCCTAAGAGCGATCGCCGCGGCCCCCTCATTATTGAATCCAAGGCGGTTGATCAGCGCGTCGTCTTCTGGCAGGCGGTAAAGCCGCGGCTTGGGATTGCCGGGCTGCGCCTGCGCGGTGATCGCGCCCACTTCCATGAAGCCGAAGCCGAATGCAGCGATTGTTTTCGGCGCCAGTGCGTTTTTGTCGAAGCCGGCGGCGAGCCCGACCGGGTTGATAAAATTCAGCGGGCCGATCTGGACGACCAAACGGTCGTCTTCGACTTTGTACAAATCTTCCAGCGTGCCGCAAATAAACTCTAGCCGCGCCAGCAGGTGTAGCATCATCTCGTGGCTTTCCTCGGGATCTTTAAGGAACAACACCGGGCGAATCAGTGATTTGTAGAGCATCGACTTTGAATCGGTGTAGGGAAGTTTTTTGCCAGTTCCAGGTCCCCGGGCGTGGGCGATCGGCGCCGCCCGTGTCTCGGTCTGGATAAAGCAAGAGGGAGAGCCATATGGAGGCTCTCCCTCTTGGATGATTCGTGCTGCGACAAATTGTCCGCGATGCGGGTTGTCGAATTCTTAGCGACGCATCTGCTAAACGAACGGCGCGCAGCGCGCCGGCGTCATGATCATGTTTTCTTGCATGACCAAAAATTCTCTCGTCGCCGGCGGCCAACCGGCGACGGTCTTGCTCGCTTCAGCGCGCAGCCGTTCGCGCTCGCCGGCATCCTTGTAGGCCCAAGCGTGAATATATTGATTGAGCGGGCCGATCAGTGTCTGGCCGGCGAACACCAGCGGCGAGACCTTGGTACGGTCCGGGATCACCTTGCCAAACCGTTCGAGCACGGTCGGCATCGTCCCGGGCTGATACGTATAGGTGCGAAATTCATAGATTTCGCCCAGTTTTTTCTCCGGCAACGGCGGCGAGAACGGCGCCGGTTGAATGATCTTGTTTTCCTGGGTGACGATAAACTCCTGCGTCTTCGGCGGCCACTTGCCGGTGGCGCGGGCCTTGGCGCCGATCTTTTCGCGGTCTTCGAAACTCTCATAGGGCCAGATGTGCACGACGCGATTCAAGCCGCCGACTTCGGAACAGAACAGTCCCAACAGCCTGGAAAACTGCAGCCGAGCCGTCAGCCCCTCCGCAAAGCGTTCGACGAAGTTATTTGTCATCCCCGGTTTCAGCACATAAGTCCTCATCTCGAGTAACATAGGCGCACCTCCTTCTTTTGGTCTCCTATCCTTTCCCACAGATCGCCCAAGAAATGCAACCGCTTTTGCACCAGTCATCAACCCCACGTTTGCCAACGAGTCGAAAGCACTGCGATCCGCTCCATAAGACTTTGTCGGCAAATGGCGCCGCAACACGAAAAAAAGGGGAACCCCGTATCGGGGTCCCCCTTGGCGCTCACACCTGTCGATAGGCTGGAGCCGTGCTTAGTAGTCGAAGTCCACTTGCTCGAATTCTTTCTCGTGGAGCCTGCTGTCGATGGTCTTCAAGCCAATCTGAGTTGCGCCATCACAGAGCTGGACGGCGTACTGCACGCCCGATGGAAGGCTCGGCGCCGTGCTGCTGGACTGGCTCACGCCAGATCGCCAGATATAGTAGAAGCCGTTGGCGTCCACCGTGTCTTGAGCGACCAGCTTTGTATCCACCGTGCAAGATGCCTCGTTCATCCTAGTAAACAAGCGTACTTTGTAACCAGTTCCGGGTGCGGCGCCATTGAAAGCATACCCGCCGATCGCCGTCGCTTTCTTGCCGGCGCCGACCAAGCCGGTGGCGTCCGTGGCGGTCTGAACGTTAGCGCCGAAGCTGACCGATGTGGTCGCGCGGAACACAAAGCCCGCGTAGAAAAGCTGCTGCGAGTTGGCATGCCAACCATCCGTTCCCTTCAGCCGGAAGTGGAAGTTGAGCCGGATGCGCGCCGCATGCCGCACCGGAATCGAGAAGCCGGTGATCTTGATGCATTTCGGCGCGCCGTCCGACGGCAGTGACGAGCTGTAGTTCGGGTTATCGGTACAACTATTGCCGTTCGCCGCATATTGGCTCTGAGTCATGTACTTCACAGTCACCGGCATGTCGTCGTCATCATCGTCGCCGTCATGGTCGTGATAGCCGGGCCAAACATGCGCCACTTTTCGGCCCTTCAGGACGAATGCGGGTTCGCCTAAAGAACCGATTTGACTGCTGCACGGTACGCCGCCGCAGTAACTAGGCATGCCGGGCACAGTGATGATCGCCGTCGCCAGATTGCCGTAAGACGGTCCGATCGGCCTGCCTGTGTTGTTGGTGAGCTTGATCTGATAGTGGAACGAATCGGGGTTTGTGCTGTTGATCTTTAGATTCGAGCCCGTCCCCCTACCGTATACAACCTCAAAGCCGTCAAAGCGCTTGAAGTCCGTGTCCATCGTGTAGTTCTCGAGGGTCACAGTGCCGATGTTCCAATCGTAACTGGCCGGACTGATTTCCATGTTGCCGGCGGCGTCCTTGCCGCGCACCTGGAAGCTATGCGGACCAACCGCGAGACCGGTGTAGGTGACCGGGCTTGTGCACGGCGCGAAGCCTGCGCTATCCAAACGGCACTCGTACGTGTCCCCCGGTGAATTGGCGCTGCTGAAGGTAAACGTCGCGCTGGTGCTCGTGGTCGGATTTGCCGGTCCACTGTTGATGGTGGTATCCGGCGCCAGCGTATCAATCGTCCACGACACGCTCACCGGCGTCGGATCGGCATTATTCGCCAGGTCCACGGCGGCGACGACGAAAGTGTGCTGGCCGTCGGCCAAGCTAGCGGTCGTAAAACTGCCGCCGCTGCAGCTCACCGGCGAGTTGTCGAGGGAGCACAAGAAGGTGCTGTTGTTCTCCGTCGAATGGAACGTAAACGTCACCGTAGACGTATTGACGATCGCCGATGGCGCGCTGTCGATCATGGTATCCGGCGCTGTCGCATCGATGGTCCAACTGTAGCTCGCTTCCGTACCGTCGAGATTGCCGAAGGCGTCCTTGGCGCGAACTTGGAAGGTATGCGCGCCATCCGCTACGCCGGTATAAGTGACTGGACTAGTGCAAGACAGGAACGTACCCGCGTCAAGCTTACACTCGAAGGACAAGTCTCCCGCCGGTGTCACGTTGTCGGCGCCGGTGAAAGTAAAGCTCGGGTTGGGGTTGTTACTGAGCGACGCAGGCATCGAAGCAATAATTGTGTCCGGTGCAGTGGCGTCGGTCACAGTGATTGACACGGTCGCTGCTGGACTGGTCTTTTGGTCGTCGCAACTTATGCTCGGCGCGCCGCAGTTGTCGGGATCGCCACGATCGGTCACGGTGAAGCTAAAGTTATCCGGTCCCTCGTAGTCCAAACTCGGCGTGTAAATAACCGTCGCCGGGCTGCCTGCGAGGATGGTGCCCGACGTCAGAATGTTGTTTAGCCCATCCGTCAAGCTGCCGTGTTGCGGCAGTGTGTCGATCTTAAGCGTCAGGTTGGCGGCTGCCGTTTCGAGGTCGCTTCCTGTCAAGCTGATCATCCGCGGCGCGCCGGAGTTGGCCGTCACCGTCTGGCCATTCGCCGTTGGCACATCGTTCACCGGATTCACGGTGATCGAGATGCTGGCGGTGTTGCTGTCGGCTTGCCCATCGTTGACCTTGAAGCTGAAGCTATCCTTGCCGTTGAAGTCAGACGCCGGCGAGTAAGTCACACTCGCCGTGCAGTTAGCGCCGATTCCGTTCGGGATGCATGACGGCGCGCCAATCAATCCCAGTGAGCCATGGGCCGGTGGGTTGACGATGCTGAAGATCAGGCTGCCGTTGTCGATGTCGCTCGCGCTTAAGATCACGTCTAGAGCCACGTCTTCGCTTGTCGCCAAGCTCTGCGCCTGCGCTAGCGGAGCGGTGTTCAGTGCGGTAACGTAGCGCACCACCTGTGCGGCCGGTTGATAGTTAGCATCGCCGTTCTGGTCGAAGGTGATCGTGCAAGTGCCCGACCCGGCGGTCATGGTGATCGACGCCGAGCCGCTCCCGGAACCCGAGCAACTACCGGAGCTGTTGATCGACACCACTAGACCCGAACTGGCCGTGGCCGCTACCGGAAAGCTGTTACTGTAATAGGCGCTCGCCAACGGCTCCCGGGTAACGGTGATCGCTTGAGACGCTTGGAGAATCGTGATCGTCGCCGGGGCGCTCTGCTTCTGGTTGTAATTGTTGTCGCCCGCGTACCGAGCCGCCACTTGATAAACCCCCGCATTGATCGGCGCGGCTGCCATCAGAGTTCCGAGTCCGTCCCTGTATGCGATGTTCACCGGAGTTAGGCTCTCGCCGTTGACACCAATTGCCGAGCCACTGCCCACGCATGGGCTGCCGTTGTACGTGCAAGTGTTGCCAGTCGCGGTTACGACTGGGTCGGCCTTGGTGATCACGATGGCGACGCTGCCGTTGGCGTCGTTGTAGTTAACGCCGCCGCTAAATGTCCAATAAGCCGTGCCGCCGGTCACGTTGATAAAGGTCGCGCCCAGATTGAGCGAGGCGCTAAGGTTCACGCCGCCTACGCCCGTGGCGCTGCCGCTGGCACCGTGCGCAAAGCCGTCGTACACGCCGTTGTAGCCGTAGACCGTGATCGATGCGTCGGCCTTGGTTATGATGATCGAGCCGCTGGCGTTGCTGCCGTTGTGGTTGTTGTCGCCTACATAGGTCGCTATCACGCTGCACGGCGACTCGTTGACGTTGACCGGCGCTGCCGAGCAGTTGCCGCTATAAACAACCGGGACCGCCTGATTGAGACTGCCGATGCCGGTGACGTTGGCGGTAGCGCCGTGCGCAAGACCGTCGTAAGTGAAAGTGCCAGTGCCTGATAGCGTCGTCGTGCTGTCGGCTTTGTTGATAATGATCTGAGCTGTGCCCTGCGCATTCGTGTAATTACCGTCGGAGCTGGTAAACATCGCCCGCGCCTGGTAAGTCCCAGCGTTGATCGGCGCCGTTGTCGACGGTCCGTAACTGGTCGGGGGCACACCCGCATAATTAAGCGTTGTACTGCCCGACACCGGCGCGCCGCCCACTCCCGTGACCGTTGTCGTCGCACCGTGCGTGGCGCCGTCGTAGGTAAATGTGCCGCCGTTTACAGAGAGTGTCGGCGTCGCCTTACTGATCGTGTAGGTCTTCGAGTCACTCGACCCAAGGTGGTTGGCGTCACCAAGGTAAGTGTAGCTCGCCGTGCAGCCCGAGTCCGCGACATCGACGGGCGCGTGGCCACAGCTGTACACCGGAGCCGGAGCCAAATTTAATCCACCAGCCCCGGTCACGGAAACGTTGGCCGGATGCGCGTTACCGTCATAGGTGAAACTCTCGCCGCCTGCCACGGTCACGGTGGTCACGCTGGCGGCCTTGTTGATCGTAATCGAGCCCGTGCCTTGAGCGTTATTATAGTTGGGGTCGCTGCTCGTGAATACCGAGCGCGCTTGATAAGTACCCGCGTCAGTTGGCGCCGATGTGCTCGGTCCGTAACTCGTCGGCGGCACCCCCGCGTAATTCAAGGTCGTGCTACCGCTCACTGGCGCGCCACCCACGCCGGTCACGGTCACCGTCGCTCCATATGGATTGCCGTCATAGGTGAACGTTCCACCGGTTACAGTCACTATCGGCGTGGCCCTGTTGATCGTAAAGTCGGCACCGACGTTCGTGATGATGTAATTGTCCAGCGCGCTTCCGGTTGCGCTAAGGGTTGCAGTGATATGATACGGGCTGCCAGCGACATTTTCTCCTGCGACGCGACTGTACGACGCCGTCACATTATCGGCGGCCACAAAATTACTGCCTGACCCGGTGGTCAATGGAACAGGGTCGGAGTCACCGTACGTCTTGCTGTTGGGGTTTGTGGTCCATGTCGCGTTCTTTTTGTTGATGGTGAAATCTGCGCCGTTGTTGGTGATGTTGTAGTTCCCCAACACACCAGCCGGGCTAAGTGTCGCGGCAATGTGATACGGGCTCCCCGCCACAGTCTCGCCTGCCGTACGGCTATACGTCGCAGTGACATTGTCACCCGCCAAGAAGCCGCTTCCGCTTCCCGTAGTCAACGGAACAGGATCGGAGTCACCGTATGTCTTGCTGTTGGGATTGGTCGTCCATGTCGCGTTCTTTTTGTTGATGGTGAAATCTGCGCCGTTGTTAGTGATGTTGTAGTTCCCCAACACACCAGCCGGGCTGAGTGACGCGGTAATGTGATATGGGCTCCCGGCCACAGTCTCGCCTGCGGTACGGCTATACGTCGCAGTGACATTGTCACCCGCCAAGAAGCCGCTGCCGCTTCCCGTAGTCAACGGAACAGGATCGGAGTCACCGTATGTCTTGCTGTTGGGATTCGTGGTCCATGTCGCGTCCTTCTTAGCCACAGTTAGCAACCCGTTATTATAAGTGATGTTGTAGTTTGAAAGCCCATTGCCAACGGCTGCGCTTGGCACGATTGCATAGGGTGAGCCGGCGACCGTGGCTGTCGCCGCCGCTCCGGTGCTGGTGAGGGATACACTCGTCACGGTATCGTTAAACTTCAGGCCGCTGGCATTGAATTCCGTTCCGGCTAACGTCACAGTCTGGCCGTATGTCTTGGATTGATCATTCGCGGTAATTGTTAGTGCGGCCTTTGTCGCCGTTGTGGTCTCTGTCACTTCTGGAGCTGGGTTGTAGATCACGCTACCCGCTTGGTTGTAATGGACTACGCAACTTGTCGCGCTGCTCGTCATCGTGATTGTTGCGCTGCCGGAGCCGCTGCCACTGCAACCGCCTGTCGTGGTAATAGCTACGGTCAGACCCGATGAGGCGGTCGCGGCAACAGGGAATGTTGACCCATAAGCAGAAGACGCGGGCGCATGTGTTGTAATGCCAATTGTTTGGTTTTGCGTCACAACAAGTGTCCCGCTCCCCGTTCCTTGGTCGCTTCCGTCAGCCACAGTCACTGTGAACGGATAACTTCCCCCTAGTGTGGTTCCGTTAGTCGTGAACGTGAGTGTTCGAGCGGGAAAGGCAGTTCCACCATTTGCAGTAAAGGCACCATTTGGAGGATTAGGTGAGAAAGACGCAGTGATGCCGGCTGGTGTTCCTGAAGTAAACGCCACGCTCATAACTGCGTTTACCGTTCCGTTGGCTGACCTGGTAGCTTGAACGCTGTAACTCGATGTATTGCCGTTGCTGGCGACAAGGGGGGTTGGCGTTTGCGTTCCAATAGTCACGGATGCACTGATTCTCGGCGTATCTTTAAACGCTGTCTGCGTGGCAAATCCGGAGGATTGTCCGATCGCAGTGAGTGTGAACGATCTACCCGCGTCGGCTGTGGCCGGCGCGAAATCCATATTGGTGAAATTACCCTGGGTATCCGCGATCGAGGACGTAATTACATCTGCGTGAGTCTCCGGTTCTTCATGCAGCAACATCCACACCGTTTCATTTGGCTGCCAGCCGCGCCCCGTGATCGTGACGATTTCACCGGGAGCATAGTCGAATCTGTCGGTCGTCACGGTCGCCGCCGAGCTGCTGACGACCGTTGCCGAATTGAGAATCTGTCCGGCGTCGTTGATGCCGCCGGCGATCAAGGCCTTGTTCGATTGCGGAATCTCTGTCACCGTGTGATCCAAGCGATTGAGCAGCGCTAGGATCTCTGCGCTCAATTCCGGGTGCCCCTGAAGCACGGGGTTTTGCTGGATGATGGTCGTGATCAAAGCCGAGCGCGTGCGGCTGGCTAGAACATTATTGAGGTAGTTTGCATGCGGCGGGACGTGTGCTAGTGCGATAAACGAATTGGTCGCCGGGTCGAACATTTCCATGGAAAACTCGCCGTCGCCACCGATCACTTGAACTTTGCCGTCGGGAAGAACGCGCAACAGCGCGAAGCCGCGCGGCGTCTGCATGGGGCCGCTGGCCGGCGTGAACATTTGGGTTTGCGGGTCGTAAATTTCTGCCGAGGAAAGAACGGTATTCGTGCCCACGACGCCGCCGGCGATCAGCACTTTGCCGTTGTTGAGCAGAACCGCGCTGTGGTATTGCCGCGGCGTATTGAGGTTGCCGCTAACCAGTGAAAAGCTTTGGCTGATCGGATCGAAAATTTCCGCGCTGCCGCTGGCTTCGCCGCCGGCGACGAGAATTTTTCCGTCCGCAAGGACCGTCGCCGTATGGCCGCTGCGCGCGCGCAGAAGCGCAGGACCAGCGGTAAATGATGGAGCAGGAACGGCGTACGGATTATAGAATTCAGTGGAACTGAGCAGGCCGTTGCTGTCGACGCCGCCAATGATCAAGACCCGACCGTCTGAAAGCAAAGTTGCTGTGTGATCGGTGCGCAAAGCAACCGGAGTTGCGGCAATGATGGAAGACGTGAGCGAAATGGGGTCAAAAATTTCCGCTTGACCGACGAGACCGTTGGCGTCGTCACCGCCGACGATAAGAATCTTGCCGTCTTGGAGCAGGATTGCGCTGTGGCTGCGGCGGGCCGTTCCAAGTTGGCCTGTGCCGAGTATTTGCGCTTGGCAAATAAACGCATAGAACATGCTCGTCAACAGGACCATCATGACAGTGATGGGTCGTTTCATATCTCGTCCTTCGCAGCCTGGGGTTCTTGCAACTGACAACGACGACTCGTTTTCCATTCTTTGCTCCAACGTTGCGTTAAGGCTCTTTCGGTTCGCCAAAAATAAAAAACCGGCACAGAAAAAATTCTGTTGCCGGTTTCACCACTCGCTCTCTGACGCCCTTGGTGACCACGTGGGGCGATCAGTTCATCGCGTCAACAAAACAACTGGCGCGGAACGGTTTTTACTTATCGCCTCGTTCGTCGCGCTGCCCGTTTATTTGCGGGCTTATGCTGCGCAGAGCATGCCCCGTGCCGTGTCACGATCATCAGGAATCGCGGTGCAGCACCCTCGCGTTGTGCCGGTTGCGCCACCCCCTTCCAGCTTTAATTCGGGCAGCAGCGCCACTCGTCTCTTTTGTTGTTTCGCACCAGACTCAAGCGCCATTGCCGCGCCATGCGGACTGCTGAAAACTCAACGGGACCGCTGACGAACCAGGGAAAGAATTCGAAACGTGGGCGGCGATTTTAATTAACCCGGGATCCTGGTAAGGAAAAAAGGAACTTGCGGTAAATGCTTGGCGAAACAGCCGGATTGTTGCACCGAGCGGACGCGTCGGCTCTTAGTGTTCGGTGTGCTCTTCGCGCTGAAAAAAGTAACGCGGATGGGACACATGATCCGCTCCAAAGCTTGAAGGAACGGTTATAAAGGAGGTTCTATGAAATCGCGTGCCGCAGTCGCCTGGGAAGCCGGCAAGCCTTTAGTCATCGAAGAAGTCGAAGTTGCCGGACCTAAAAAAGGCGAAGTCTTGTTGAAAATCGCCGCCGCCGGCGTATGTCACACCGATGCCTATACGCTGTCCGGGAAGGACCCCGAAGGGCTGTTTCCCGCGATCATGGGTCACGAAGGTGGCGCGACCGTCATGGAAGTGGGCGCCGACGTGACTTCCGTTAAAGCCGGCGATCACGTCATCCCGCTTTACATTCCGGAATGCGGCGAGTGTAAGTTCTGCAAATCGGGCCGGACGAATCTCTGCGGTGCCATCCGCGCCACTCAGGGCAAAGGCGTCATGCCGGACGGCTCTTCGCGCTTTTCAGCTTCTGGGAAAACTGTCTATCATTACATGGGCACTTCGACATTCTCCGAGTACACGGTGCTGCCCGAGATTGCGGTGGCCAAAATCAACCCTTCCGCCCCCTTGGAGAAGGTTTGCCTGCTCGGTTGCGGTATTACCACCGGCATCGGCGCAGTCTTAAACACTACCAAAGTCAGGCCAGGATCCACCGCCGCGGTGTTTGGTCTTGGCGGCATTGGTCTCAGCGTAATTCAGGGATTGGTGATGGCGAAAGCGGATCGCATCATCGCAGTCGATATCAACCCGGCGAAGTTCGTCATGGCCAAGCAGTTGGGCGCCACCGAATTTATCAATTCCAGCGATCAGAGCACGCCCGTCCAAGACGTGATTATCGACATGACTGACGGCGGAGTGGATTATTCCTTTGAATGCATTGGCAATGTAAAAACAATGCGCGCGGCCCTTGAGTGTTGCCATAAAGGCTGGGGCGAATCGATCATCATCGGCGTCGCCGCAGCCGGCGAAGAAATCAGCACAAGACCTTTTCAATTGGTGACCGGCAGAGTCTGGCGCGGCACTGCCTTCGGCGGCGTTAAGGGCCGCTCACAGCTACCCGGTTACGTGGACAGATATTTGAACGGCGAGATCAAGGTCGATCCTATGATCACTCACACGCTCCCGCTGGAACGAATCAACGAAGCTTTCGAATTAATGCACGAAGGCAAGAGTATCCGATCGGTGATCAAGTTCTGACTGGATCGCATATGGTCTCATAACTGGGAGCGGCGTTTTGAGTTTTTGATCCCTACGGCTCCCTTCAGAATTGCGTTAAGCCGATAACCGAAACTTCTTAAGTCTAGCTGCCACGCCGAATTTCTACCGATATTTTCTTGATTTTTTGTCGGAACACCGGCTTGCAGTTTATGTGATTTCTTTCTATAAGATAGCCGCAGTAGGTTCTTTCCAACCTGCAGTTCAATTTTTTTCTATTCGGAAACCGAGAAAGGAACAGCGATGAACAAGAAGATAAAATTTCGCGTTAATGGCAAGAAGGTTGAAGTGGACGTGCCGACCAATCGCCTGCTAATCGACTGTTTGCGCTATGACCTGGGACTTACGGGCACTAAAGAAGGCTGCAGCGTGGGCGTTTGCGGCGCTTGCACGGTTCTCATGGACGGCGACATGGTAAGCTCCTGCTTGGCCCTGGCGGTTTTCGCCGATGGTCATGACATTACGACCGTCGAAGGGTTGGCGAAGAACGGCGAGCTAAATCCGGTGCAAAAGAGCTTCATCCAATATGGTGGTTTTCAGTGCGGCATCTGCACGCCGGGCCAAGTCGTCGCGGCCACCGCGTTACTCGAGGACAACCCAAGGCCCAACGAAGAAGAGATTAAAGACTGGATGATGGGCAATCTCTGCCGCTGCACGGGCTATTACAAGATAATCGAATCCATCCAGAAGGCGCATCAGTTCGCCAAATAAGGACAGACCCATGATATCTTTTGAATACCGAACACCCAAAAATCTAAAAGAAGTTCATGCCTCGCTGAAAGAATTTGGCACCGACGCCAAGCTCATCGCCGGCGGCACCGCGTTGATCATTATGATGAAGCAGCGGTTGGTGCAGCCTAGTTGTTTGGTGAGCCTGCGCTCGGTGCGCGGCTTGAACGGCATTGAAATTAAGGACGGCGGACTGCGTATCGGGGGTCTGGCGACGCACCGGGCAGTGGAGTCCTCGCCCTTGGTAAGACGCCGGATCCCCTTGCTCGCCGAAACCTATCATCACGTCGGGACAGTCCGTGTGCGTAACATGGCCACGGTGGGAGGCGGGCTGGCGCATGCCGACCCGAACCAAGACCCACCGCCAACTTTGATCGCCCTCGGGGCGACAGTTAAAGCAACCTCGGCGAACGGAAGCCGGGTAATCCCACTGGACACGTTCTTTACCGACTACTATGAAACGGTCCTCAATCCGGACGAGATCATCACGGAGCTCTTCGTGCCCAAGTTGCCGGGCAACAGCGGCGCTGCCTACCTAAAATTTTTGCCGCGCACGGCCGATGACTATGCCACCGTCTCAGCCGCCGCCGTACTGACGCTAGACAAGAACAAGAAAACCATCGCCGACGCGCGCATCGCTTTGGGAAGCGTGGGCACCACGCCGATCCGGGCGACCGCGGCCGAAGCTGTGCTGCGCGGGCAACCGCTCAAGGCCGAGGCATTTGTGGAAGCTGGAGAAAAAGCCAAAGAGGCTGTAGACCCCGTGAGCGATTTTCGCGGCTCCGCCGGTTACAAAAAAGAAATGGCGGCCGTGTTCGTGCGCCGCGCGCTGGAGAGAGCCCTGGCCAATATTCGCCAGCAAAGCAAAGCCAAGGCCGCACCCAAGACAACTAAGAGGGCAGCCAAAACCAGGAAAAGGAGAAAACGTTGAAATTTAACCAGAGTGCCCAAATCCCTGTGGCCCGCGAACCGCTTTGGGAGTTTCTCATGGACGTTCCCAAGGTTGCGCAATCGCTGCCCGGGGTCGAATCTGTTAGCAAGATCGATGACACCACCTACGAAGGAGCTTTGAAGGTTAGAGTAGGACCCATCGCGCTCAATCTTTTAGGCAAAATCATCGTTGAGGAACGAGACAAAGAAAATTGGCGCGCCGCATTGCGCGCCGAAGCCAACGACCGCAGGGCCGCCGGCGCCGTTAAAGGGAAAACCACGATGATGCTCAAAGCGCTGGATTCCAATCAAACTGAGCTTTTGGTAGAAACCGACGTCAATATTTTGGGCAAGATCGGGGAATTCGGCCAACCGATTATCCGCAAGAAAGCGGATTCTATGCTCAAGGAGTTTGTCGAGAATATCAAAAAACAGCTAACTGGGAAGTAATGTCGTAGGTTCATCGTCAGTTGTATCTTCATCTTCTTCTTGGGACCGGTCGGTTTCCACCGGCCGTCCCAGAACCCGATTGTAGCAGTCGATCGCTAACTTTTTTCGTCCTGCTGAATTGTCTTCGTACCGGAAGCATTCGATTTTCGGTTGAATGGTCACGATGACCTCCACGCTCCGCAGCGACAGAAGCTTCCAAAAATGGGGTACGAAATCCGCATCCCCTTCCCCGTACCAGTAAATCAAATCGCGATTCGACTCCGAGACCGGTTTATCGTCAACGCTTTTGTATGTGAGCGTCACGGGAACGATGATCGAGCGATTGCGTAGTGGAGCGGCTAACGGAGCGGTTTGGAAGGGCAACATCCGCTCGCCATTGGTCGAGCTGCCCTCAGGGAACAGAAGCACGTTTACATCGTCTCTTAGTTTTCTGGTGATTTCCGCAATCAGGGATGGCAGCTGGTCCTTCCTTTGACGGTTAATAAAGATCGTCCCGCCGAGTGTCGTCCATAGACCAATCACCGGCCATTTCTTAACTTCTCTTTTGGATACAAACACCCCCGAAAAAATACTGCCTAAAACGAAGCCGTCGAGATAGCTGAGGTGATTGCTGATGATCACGTAACCTCCTCGCTCCAGCTTTTCCGCTTCACCGACCACGGTCACTTTGACATTCAGAATCCTTCTCAGAAGGAAGGTCAAACTGCGCGTCAAACGACTGATAATCTCCCAGCGGCGAGGAAGTCGTAGCACGCTGATCCACAAATGCACTAGGGCGATGAAGCAGAAGAAAAACCCCCACAGGGAAACAATGGCAGTTAACTTAGCCCACCGCATTGCTCACCTCTGATAGGCTAAGACTAAAACGATTAAAACAATCGCTGCTCAGTTTATGAACGTCTAACAACACTAGAAAAATCACCTGTATCGAATTGACCATCCAACGCGGGCGGTCCACAGACGACCGCACCGAGCTTTAAGTATCCTCTAATCAAACTGGGTAACTTAAGAAAAACCGTCTGTTCATTGACGTCCAAATTATCGCTCACGTCGGCAAATTGATATTCGGCCAGTGGAGAAACTCTGAACTCTCCAGAGGCGTAGTATTTCTGCTTGAGCATTGAAAAATATTCACTACCTCTTCAACATCGGTGGTGTACAGACTACCGAATCCAAACATGGATCAAGCCTCGTGCTTCTAAAATTAACACACGGAGCATCATTTTGAAACGCAAAACGAGCTCACCCGGACTAGTCAGAGGGAAAAACTAGGACACTCTGTCAATCGGGGGGCGAGCTGACTAACAAGCGTAGTTCAAAACGTTCCCTCTGGAGCGCTCGTCCCTCGATCACCTTCGCACTTAAAATAATGCTGCTCGTAAGCGCAACGACTGATGCTAACGATGCTTCCAGCCAGGCTTTCTTTTTTCCAGGAATGCACGCACGCCTTCTTCTACATCTTCGGTCTGAAGCAACTCATTACAATACAGCTCTTCCGATCTTTTAAGCGCGTCGGAAAATCCCCTGAGGGAGACTTCGCGCAATCCTTTCACAGCAATGCGCAAAACAGCGCCGCTTTTTCCTAGGAGTTCTTCCAACAAAGAGTTTAGGCCCGTCTCAAAGTGCTCTTTTGGCAACACGCGGGTGATGAGTCCAATGTCCAGCGCTTCCCGGGCGGAAAAGCTTCTCCCCGTGAGAATCATCTCGGCAGCGCGATGATAGCCGACCAACGAAGAAAAGCGCGCCAATGCCACGGGCGGATAGCAACCCACGTGAATCTCCGGTGTAGCGAAAGAACTTTCCTCGGTCGCAAGTATAAAGTCACAGGCGGACGCCAGCTCGCAACCGCCTCCGAGACAAACTCCTTGGACCAAGGCGATGGTAACCTGGGGAAGCGCGAAAAGTTTGCGGATCACGCCGTGCACGATGTCGAGCATCTCGGGGACCTTCTCCGGGGTGTGATCTTTGATGTCGACACCCGCGGAAAAGGCGCGCTGGCCGCCTCCTCGAAGCACGATCACGTCAACCGCAGATGCCGTAGAAACTGACTTCAACGCTTGGTCAAGCTCACGAAGCAGACCAAGGTCTAACACATTGAGCGGCGGGCGATCGAAAGTGACACTGGCCACCCGGTCTCTTTTTTCGACTGATACACCCATTGATTGTTAACTGTTACGTTTCCCGTGAGCGCAATTTATTTCGGCAAGCCCTCTCATAATCCACGAGCCACCTGTTTACAAGGGATGCGCTGAAGGATGACAAAAGTGAACATCCGAGACTTTGATTAGGGTGCTTTCAAGTGTAGCATTTCACCTTGCTAGCCTCATGTAAAACCCTGCTCATGCTTCAACGGAGCTTCCCTCGAATGGAAATGATCGTTATTTTAGGTACTTAACCATTCGCTCTCGCGAAAGCTTCTGATCGACGATTATCCATGCTATCGGCCGGGGCGCAGTTCCTGGTCTGTTTGACAAAGAATTCACCGGGCCTTAGACTTGCTTTGCGTTAGCTTCAAAAGGAGGCCTCAAATGAAGAAGTCGCGAATCCTTGCGCTGGTTGTGGTCCTGTTTTTCTCACTCGCTTTAAAGCCTGCATTTGCCGCGGCGGATCAGTATGATGACAGCCAGTCCAATCCTTTCCGTGTTTTGGCCTATCTAATGTATCCAGCAGCTTTCGTGGCAGAATGGACGATCTTCAGGCCTTTTCATTGGCTGGTAAGCGCAACTCCGGCACAAGAAGCATTTTTTGGTCATGTGCCGCACCCACCGGTATTAACTGAACCTCTACCGTACACAGACTATGGCGTGCCTTCAAGGATGGCTCCAGGGGAGGCCAAAGCCTCAACTCCACCGGTTGCCGAGGCGGCTCCGGAAAAGGTAAAGATCGTAGAGGTACCGGTGGAAAAAATTGTTGTCAAAGAAGTGCCCAAAGTTGTTGAGGTCCCCAAGATCGTCGAAGTCCCCACGGTCGTCGAGGTAGAAAAAGTTGTCTTTCCAGCTGTGGCTTTTCAATTTGACTCAGCGGAACTCACTGAGCTTGGAAAAGGCCAAATATATTTGGCGGCGCAGCGACTCAAGGAAAAAACCGACATTAAGATAGTGATTGAAGGCCATACCGATAATGTTGGGGGGGAAGAGTACAATCAAAGATTGGGAATGCGTCGGGCCCAAACGATAATGAACGCACTTTCAGCGCTAGGCATTGATCGCGGCCGCATGTCTGCCGCAAGCCTGGGCGAAAATAAGCCCCTGATCGGTCAAGAGACAGCTTGGGCGCGGGCGGTGAATCGTCGTGTGGAGTTCCAGGTCAAAGCACAATAGAAGATCGGCGTACTATGCTTCAAGGCCCAGCCTGATACCTAGGCTGGGCCTTTTTTTTCCAGGCTAAAAAAGATCCGGAAGATGGCGTACAAACCCCACGACGCCTATTATAAGAAAGCCAAGCAAGAAGGTTATCGGTCGCGAGCCGCTTACAAACTGCTGGAGCTTCAACAACGTTTTCGACTCATGAAACCCGGCGATCTGGTCGTCGATTTAGGAGCCGCTCCAGGCGGCTGGCTCCAGGTGGCAACCAAAATCGTGGGCCGAAGCGGCAAGGTCGTCGGGATGGATCTCCAGGTTATGGAGCCCTTCCATGAGCCCAATGTGATTCCGGTTCACGGCGATATCACAGCCCCAGCAGTCCAGCAGGAAATCAAGAAACTTCTCGGCGGTCTGGCTCATTGTGTGCTATCAGACTTGGCGCCGCGACTAAGCGGTATCCGCGACGCGGACAACGCGCGG
>Ga0126375_10000087_pt1 | contig 18739 bp, 17 predicted proteins | sample PanSoiMetPlot_14_FD_109577 | JGI IMG/M metagenome (GOLD analysis project Ga0126375, IMG submission 109577) | Tropical forest soil microbial communities from Panama - MetaG Plot_14 | ecosystem: Environmental > Terrestrial > Soil > Tropical forest | place: Panama | collected 2016-02-17 | reverse complement strand
TGGCCCTCAGCATAGATCGTGTCAAAGGCCAGCGATGATTTTCCCGAACCGGAAAGGCCGGTAATAACCGTAAGTTTGTCGCGAGGAATATCTACGTCGATATTTTTGAGGTTGTGCTGGCGAGCACCCCGAACTGAAATGCGATCGATAGTCATGGCCCTCTGGTCAAAGCGCGCAGCACATAGTGCAGAATTTGGCGCTGCGTCGAACCGACTATCTTAGCTGACGAGTTCGGGCGCGGCAAGCAGACGGACGCGTTGGTGAGCGAGTTTACGTAATGCTGATCGACATGAGGTTGGCCAGACAGGCGCGACCACCGTGTTCGCATCTTGACAGTCAAAATCGCGAAACCTAGACTGCGATTGTTCGCTTCGTTTTCAGAGGTGACCGGTGAACGTACCTAATGCGCTGACCCTTTTGCGAATTTTCATTGTGCCGCTTCTCGTAGTGGTGTTGCTCACACCGATTTCTGAGAACTGGCTCGGGGTACCGCGATACCTTTTGGGTGTCGTTATTTTTGTCGCGGCAGCGCTCACGGATTACTTTGATGGAAAGTTGGCGCGCAGTTGGAAACAGGTTTCGACCCTGGGGAAGCTGCTCGATCCGATCGCCGATAAGCTCCTGATTTCAGCAGCGCTGATTTCGCTGGTCGAAAATCATCTCGCGCCGGCGTGGGCCGTCGTTATCATTGTGGGCAGAGAGTTTGCCGTGACCGGCCTGCGTTCCATCGCCGCCACCGAAGGCGTCATCATCTCGGCCTCGAAAATGGGCAAATTCAAGATGGTCGCCCAGGTTGTCACGGTCGGATTGTTGATCCTGTCGATCTCGCCGGGTTTCCCGCACGTTTCAAATTTTGGCAAACCATTTCCGGCAATAAAGTTCTGGACTGTGCCCGAGTTGGCCACCGCCTGGTCGCACGTCACGGGCGCGGGCGCAACGACCTGGAACGATTGGCAGGTCCTGCTTTACACGGCCGGTCGAGCGATGCTTTGGGTGGTAGTCGTGTCTGCGATGTACTCAATGTACGGTTATTTTAAGGCCTTTTTTACGAGCAAGGTTCGACAAAAGAAACCAGCCGATGCGGCGACGGCAGCAGCCCGCGTTGTTCAATAATCAGAAGTGTCAGAAGCCCAAGCGTAAGCGAGGGCACCAGGGTGACGACAAGCCGTAGCCCTCCCTCACGCTCGGGCTCCTGACATGCTCAAACGAAAAAGGCTCTTCAGCTTCTAACTGAGGAGCCTCTTCATTTTGTTTATCCTATTCCGAACTAAGGTTGCGGGCTCGGCGATGGTTGAGCATCCGGATTACGCCTGAGCGTCGGCGGAGCCGGCTTGCTGTTGTCCGTTTTCGGAGTTCCATCTGGATTCGTGGTTGTCGTCGAATCATCCGGCGTGGGTTGTCTTCGCTTCAACGTCGGCCGGCCCGGCGTGCCATCGTCACTTGAAGCAATAGCTCCGTTGGTCGTCATGCGCGCATTCGACAGTCTTAGCAATCTGCCTTTCACTCGCTGAAATTCAGATGAGCTGATTACGTATTCTTCCTTCTCTGGGAAACGCGCAGCCAGCGCGATTGCCGAGGCGCGACGATCTGCGGGAGCCGGATGATCCTGAAACATTTTTGCAACCGTTCCGGGCTTCTTCTTGTTCTTCGCCTCGAGCTTCTCGAACATGGTAGCCATCGCGCTTGGATCGTATCCGGCCGCCCACATGTACTGCACGCCCAGCTTGTCTGCCTCTTCTTCGGCGCCGCGACTAAACTTCAGGAACGCCATGCCCTCGAAGAAACCGGCACCGTTATAGAGCACGTTACTGATGATTGGACCGCCTAGCAGGATTCCCGCCAGCATTCCGTAATCCATCAGTTGCATCTTGCGTTCGTTCTCCATCGTGTGTCGCGCGGCGACGTGAGCAATCTCATGCGCCATCACGCCGGCAAGTTCTGCTTCGTTATCCGCAGCGAGAATTAGCCCCTTGTTCACGTAGAAAAACCCGCCCGGCAATGCAAACGCGTTAACCTCATCAGAATCGATAACTTTGATCGTAAATGGGACTTTCGCGTCTGAATGCAACACGATGTTTTGGCCGACGCGATTGACGTATTCCGTGATAATCGGATCGTCGACAAATTTGGCTTCCTTGTCGACCTGGGCAGCGAGCATGCGCCCCATCTTCACTTCACTCTCGGTTCCGGCGGCCAGCTTGCCCCACAAACCTTTGTTGATGTTGCGCTTCCCGATCATCTCAGGATCTTCGTTGATCGGAAGCGGTCCTTTTTTTGAAGCTTGTTGCGCAGGAGCCTGAGTGGTGCTCGATTTCTGGTCGCTTTGGCTGGACTGCGACGCGGTGGATGATGACTGGCCCTGATCCTTGGTCTGCTGCGGCGAGGCAAACGAAGTAATGGTGCCAAACCACAGACTAGCTCCCAGGCCGACTGAAATTACGGCACGAGAGAGATGAATTTTCATTTGAGTCCTCCAACTTCACGAGGCCGGGAGATAAACATCGGGTTTCATCTCTCGGAGGCCACTGCTCGTCAGCGACCACTTTCTTTTTTTCGGGAACAGCACCTGAGGCGCTGGCACTGCAACACTTAACGCATCGCTATGATGCCGGGTTCGCCACAGAAGGTTGCGCCCCGAATTTCGAACTTCTTACACAAACTTCTCGGCGGTCCGGGTGCGGCCATTATATGCCAGTCACAGCCAAAAACCTACGAAATTTGCAGGGTCTTCTGCTCATTGCGCGCAAACTTCGCCGACGCCTTCTTTGATGGATAACTTCCAAACTAAAATTGCACGGCCCTCATGCGCATGTTAGAGTCCGCAAAGTCCACCATTGCCATCTAAAAGACGCTCAAAACAAGGTACGATGCGTAGTCCACTTCGCGGTGGCCAAAAGCGTCCCGTATCCATAATCGGGGCCGGCCGCGTGGGAACCGCTCTCGCCATCGCTCTCGACAGGACAGGACACTCGCTAAACCTCATCGTCGCCAGGCTTGGCGTCAACGCAGAAAGGGCTTCCAAACTTGCAGGTGGTCAGGGCACTAGTTTGTCGGCAAGACAATTTCGACAAATGTTGACCAGCGAAAATCCGTTATTTCCGCCGAACTCCTTAATTATTATCGCGACGCCCGACGATGTTATCCCTTCGGTTGCCAGGGAACTGGCGGGCTCGATGAATTTGCAACGTGGCCTAATCGCGCTGCACACAAGCGGAGCGCTAACCTCGCACGTTTTACATCCGTTACGAGTCAGGGGAATTTCGGTTGGTGCCCTTCATCCTCTCGTTTCGATCAGCGACCCGGTAATCGGAGCAAGGTCGTTATCTCAAGCTCATTTTTGCGTCGAAGGCGACGCCGCGGCAAGTCGGGCAGCGAAAAGCATTGTGCGCAAAATCGGAGGCCGGGTCTTCACGATTCGTGCCGAACTCAAACCCCTCTACCACGCGGCTGCCTTGATGGCTTCCCCGAACTTTACTGCATTGATCGATATCGCCCTGGAAATGCTTTCCCGCTGCGGGCTGTCTGCTAACCAGGCCCGGAATGTCTTACTGCCTCTCATTAAGAGTACGACCGACAATCTGGCGATTGCCGATCCTGCGCACGCGCTCACGGGAACGTTCAAGCGCGGCGACGTTGTTACAATTAAAAAGCACGTCGAGGCGATATCCTCGCAGAAACTGTTTGACGCCCTTGAAGCATACGTATTGCTCGGCCGGCATTCTCTGAAACTTGCGAGACCTAGCCGCCATACGCGAGCGGAAATCGATCAAATTCTAAATGAAGCCCTGAAGCGTGCTCGTGCCCGCCGATGATCCATTTTCTCGTTCGGCTTCCTGAGATATTGGCAGCAGGAGTAAACCCAGACTGTGTTGGGTTGCATCCAACTCCAGCCCCGAATTACTTAACAAAAACTTAACAAAAAACTTGGAACTCATTTAGTCGCCTAAGCGTCTCTACCATCGACAGCGGAAACCTCGCTGTTAACAGTCGCCAGGTTCCAGCGTCAATTACAACAGAACGTATCTGCCCCAATAACAACCGAGGACAATGATTTTATGAGTACTGCGAAAGCCGTAATCGAATCAGTTTCGACACCGCTCCGCGGTCTGCCCTCCCGAAAAGCTGCAACGGCAGAACGTGTTTCCCGAATTCGGGATTTGGCGGCGGCATTATTGGATGAAGCTGAATCGTTGGATCACGACAATGCTCTGGCGGAAGTGTCTTCCACCTTCGAGAATCTGAGCCTGAAGTCCAGGGTTGATTTTTTTGAAGAGGTCCGACGCTTTGAGATGGAATTGATCAGACGGGCCCTCGAACTCTCAGGTGGGAATCAGGCGCGAGCTGCGCGATTGTTGGGGTTGGGCACGACCACGCTGAATTACAAAATCAAAGCGTACCAAATTCCCTGAGTTGCAGAGTTGAGCTTCAACTTGTCCAGCCACTGCGGCCTTAAAGCCGAAGTGCTGGCCTGAGATCCGCCGTCAGTTCACGGCTTCGGATTCTTCTTCGGCTGCAAGTAACGGCTGATCCGAGACGTTCAGCAGTCGTTCCTCGAAGAGATTTGAGTCAACCAGCGTCTGCACTACGTACTGGCCTGCCACCGGGAAGGTAACGTTCACGAAAAAGCTAATATTGTCTGCTGAGCCGTGACTGATCTCGAATCTGGCCGGCTGTGACACCACCAGAGCCTGTTGTCGATCCGGCATCAGAATCCGCACTTCAGAAAGATGCGCGCCCGCGCCGCGCCAATGATTTACGACGGCCAGCTTCGGCAACCACACCGGCAATTGCGGCACGATGATGTTCTGAAACACTCCCATGTATGAAAGCTTATTGCCGACCTCAAGCCTCACGTCATCGCAGAAGAGCGTATAAACCAGTACGAGTTTTTGATCTTCGGCTGTTTCCATCGGCGTTATCCTAACATCTTTTTGAACTTGTCCTCATCGATTACGGCCACGCCAAGCTCATTTGCCTTATCGAGTTTCGATCCGGGATCAGCGCCCGCGAGAACATAATCGGTCTTCTTGCTAACCGAACCTGTAACACGGCCACCCGCAGCTTCAATCAAACTGCGAGCTTCTTCTCTGGTCATACTCGGCAATGTTCCGGTCAGCACGAATACCCTGCCGTCAAATCGCCGGTCAGTCGTCCCGGCAACCGGTTCCTCAATGACCTCCGTACGAACGCCTGCCTTACTCAAACGGCGGCAGAGTTCCTGGTTGCCCGGATCCGCAAACCAATCATGAATGCTTTGGGCCATCGTCAAACCGATCTCATGAATATCGTCGAGTTCTTCGACCGTCGCCGAACCGAGGCGTGACAGCGAACCAAAGTGGCGCGCGAGAATGCCGGCGGTTCGTTCGCCGACATGACGAATTCCCAATCCGTAAACCAAATGCCAAAGATCGCGAGTTTTACTGTCTTCAATTTGAGCCAGGACATTCGAGGCAGATTTTTTCGCCATCCGTTCCAATGATGCAAGCGCTTCCAGATCCAAGCTGTAGAGATCAGCGACGTCGCGCACCATTTTTCTGGCCAGCAACTGCTCTGCCAGGGCAACACCAAGCCCTTCGATGCGCATGGCCCGACGCGAAGCGAAATGCAACAGGCGCCCAATCAATTGCGCCGGGCAGTCGGCGGCAATGCAGCGCGCTACTGCTTCGCCTTCGGGCCGTGAAATGAGGCCGCCACAAATCGGGCATTTGGGCGGCATCCGGTATTTTTTCTCTTTTCCGGTGCGCTTTGATTCAATGACCTTGACCACTTTTGGAATAACATCACCGCCCCGCTCGATCAGAACGTAGTCACCTTTCAAAAGGCCCAACCGCTCGATTTCATCTTCGTTATGCAAAGTCGATCGTGAAACTGTGACGCCGCCCAGTTGCACCGGCTCGAGCATCGCCACCGGCGTCAGCGCGCCGGTGCGGCCAACTTGTACTACGATGTCGTTGACCCTGGTCGTCGCCTGGCGCGCCGCGTACTTGTAAGCGATGGCCCACCGCGGAGCCTTGCCGGTCGCACCAAACTGGTCCTGCAACCGAGTCGAATTCACTTTCACAACAACGCCGTCGATTTCATAATCAAGCTCGTCGCGTTTAGTCTCCATGCGATTACAAAAATCGATCACGTCGTCGATTGATTCGCACAGCGCGCGGTTCTTGTTAACGAGGAAGCCTGCCGATTCGGCCCAGTTGAGCGCAGCCCAGTGCGTCGGAAAGGCCTTACGCTGGCCCGCAATTACGTCGTAGGCAAACATCTCCAGTCTTCGTCGCGCGGTAATCGATGGGTCGAGTTGTCGAATCGTGCCCGAGGCTGCGTTGCGCGGGTTAGCAAAGCGCGACTCGCCTGACTCTTCACGCTCTACATTGATTCGCTCAAAGATGCGCCGTCCGAGATATGCTTCACCGCGCACTTCAATCTCGCGCGCAATTGCCTCGGCTTTCTTGTTCAGTATTAGCGGCACACTGCGAATGGTCCGCACGTTCGTTGAGACGTCCTCACCACGAAAACCATCACCACGTGTGACGCCGCGAACAAACGCACCATTCTCGTAGTGAACGGACAGAGACAGGCCATCAATCTTCAGTTCGGCAACATATTCGGGTGATTTGCCGCCCGCAAGACGGCGACACCGTTCGTCAAACGCTCGGAGTTCATCGATGCTGTAACTGTTATCCAGCGAAAGCATTGGCAACCGGTGAAAGAATTCAGGAAAGCCTTCCGCAGGTTTTCCGGCAACGCGCTGAGTCGGACTATCTGCCGTGATCAATTCAGGATGCTTCGCCTCGAGCTCACGCAGCTCTTCCATCAAAGCATCGTATTCCCGATCTGAGATTTCCGGATTTTCCTGCAGGTAGTACAGTTCGTCGTGACGACGAATCTCGTCACGCAGTTTATTCACACTCTGTTGTATTGATTTGCTCTTGCTCAAGATCTTTGGCGGCGGATATCAAGCGAAGAGTACGCGTGTCAACTCATTCGCTATAGAACAGATACCGGGGGCGGTCGGGATCGCGATCAAACGCACGGCAAACAAGACCGTCCGCCAGGGCCTCCAGGAATTCCTCGCGCACACGCAGGACCTCGCTTTTCGCACCGTGAGGATCAGTTTTCAAAAGCGAGCGGAAATCCGCCGGAATCGCAATCGACCGTTCGGGCTCATCCAATTCATACGACTCGCGCCGCGAGAAAGCCTCGACGCGCGGCGCCCGCAGCTCCCAACTCGCAAACAGCCGGTCACTGTCAATTCCACTGACGCCACGTCCCAGCTCCGTCGGGTTCATCGCATAGTCGGTGCCATAGAAATTAACCGCGTACTCACGAATCACCACCCCTAATCGATTCAAATTGAAGTGCGCGTTTCGCGCCCGCATCGGCTCGAAAGTCCATTTGATGAAATCGCGCCCTTCGGCCAGCGCCCTCGTCCTTTGCGCCCATTTTAATTCCGCGCCCACGCCTTTGTTTTGATACTCGGCGGCTACCGCCATCATGTGCGAATAACCAAAAATATAATCGTCTTTTACTGCGGCGAGATGATGAACAAACCCGATCAGCTTCCCCTCAACGAACGCGCCGAGCGTCCAGCCTCCTGCGCGGTGGGAAACAATCAGGTGCCGGCGGGGAGATATTTCCAGATCGGGCAGACCAAACACTTCGCGCTGCAAACGTATGCAAGCGTCGTACTCATCAATGGTGGAAACCTCACGGATGTCGACGGCCGCGAGCGCTGCCTGCTGGTTCGAAGACATTGTCAGCTCAAAGCGCAAATCATAACACGGTGAAGTTTTAGCCCGGGAACGCGGGCGTCGTCGTCCGCATTGGACTCAATCGGAAGGCGGCTCTTCATCGCGCTCAACGCGCGACAATTCGGAGAGTTTCGTGAGGCTGTTCTGTAACTGTTGGGCCGAGTTCTGAATCCGTTGACAAAAATTGCGTTGAGCATCCGTCAATTTTTCCTGGCCCAAAAGAATCTCTGAGAAACCAAGTATCGATGTCAGGGGAGTGCGTAAATCATGCGCAAGGTGGGCTAGCGAGGCTGCACGGCGTTCCGCCAATGCACGAAGATTTCGGTTTTGCTCCGTAAGATCTGAATTGATCTTTTCGAGCTCAATCAAAGAGTTTCTTAAATCTTCTTCCAACTTGGGTGCTGTACCGGATCCTGAATCAAATGTTTCCATCGATGAAATAATTTAGAACCGCCTGGCCAGAGTCCCGGCCTTATAAGAACGCCGGCGCTAGTGTCCGCCAACGGCGCTCGTCACCGCGCGCGCTTCTGCCTGTAGCGCGGCGTTAACGCTGGATTCGGAGTTGTCCTCTTTGCCGGATGCCGAAGACTGAAGCTTCGGCGCCCCTCCGTCCACCGCAACCAGTCGAAAGTCCAACTTCGCTTCTGATTTGCCGCTCTCACCTGAGTTAACGCCCGCCGCTCTACCCAGGAAGCCGCCGAGTTTCTTACCACTCGATGCAGCCTTGAAGGTTGAAATATCGGTATAAAGAATGTAAGTGCATCCTTTGGCTTTCGCCTCGAGCGCCGCTTCGCTTGCCGAACTTGCGTTCAGCTCAACCGCATCGATTCCGCTGCCATTCAACACAGAGATAAGCTGTTGCCGCAAGGAATCTGTCGAAACAGAGGCTTTGGCTTTGTTGTTGAATTCTACCACTCCAACTTTAGCCTTTGGTGCTGCGTTTGTGGAAGGGGCAGCAGGTGCTGGATTTCCGGCCGGCATTGCAGATTCACCCGTTTGCTGCTTGGCCTGCGCCATGATTTGATCCATCGAGGGCGCACCGTACATCTCCTGTTGACTACCGGCCTGGGTGTAACCGGCGGGAATTTCGAACAATGCTGCATCTAGTGGTTGACGCGAAATCTCAAGGACTTCCTTCGCCATCGTAAAGTTTGCGCCGCCGTCCGCTCCGTACATGGTGGTTGTTTCCACCAGCGGAAATCCGAGATTCGTCGGTCCCGTGCGGCGATACTGGTAGCGATTGCGACAACCTGGCGCCGCCATCGGTCCCATCGGAGGCCGGCCGGAGGTTTCGCATGCCAGGCCATACTCGAGATTGATGTACCAGCCATCGTTCTCGATTTTCATTTTCTGTTGCGAGCAGGCGTCGGCTGCCGGCTCGATGATCGTCGTCCTCTTCAAGTGACGCGCGTTGAAGCCAAACATTTCTTTTCGTTCGCCCGTGTCGACTGTGTTAACAATCAACATGACAACACCGCCGCGTTGTGCCGGTGCTCCGGCTGCGGGTCCGCCGCCACTCGCCGCATCGGCGTCATCCATAGCCATCGGAGTGACTATGTACTTGCGGGAGCTGTCATTGATTTGAATTGTGCGTTTCAGGTCACACTGGGTGATGTTCACCTGAGTTTGGTTCATGCCGCCCATGGACATACTGGATTCGTCACGCTGGCGCATGCCCTTAATCATCGTCGTGCTTTGCGAAGTGTTGCCGGCAACAGTGCTCTTGATCGTGATCTTGAATTCGCCGGTAATCAGTTTCTCAGCATTGTCACGTGAGCGTTGCGCGAAAGAAATTGCGGTAGTGGTCGAGATGGTAACGACGCTAACTATAATAAGAAGGAGTCTGATTTTCATTACTACCTCGTATTGATCGGCTGAAAGATGTCGGGCGTGCTGAGGAAATTATCAAAAAGTAAGGCGTTACTCAAGACGAGTTGTTGGAGACTTCCAATGTGTCAAGAAGGCGACCAGATCCTTCTTGAACATGGTTCGCGCCGATTCGAACTTGCCATCACCGCTGCTGTAAAGCAGTTTGCCGTCGCTATCCAGGATGGCGACGGCGGGCACGCCTTTATCCAACGGAATCCGATAGGCTTTGACGAGTTCCGGATTTTTTTCGCCTTCCCCGATATCCACATGGACCAAAAGAAAACTGTCGTTAACGATTTTTCCAGCATCGCCTTCGTGCAGCGCACGATCCAAAACATGACAGTCGTAACACCAGTTAGCGCCAAAGACGAGCAGTACCCGTTTCTTTTCGTTCTGGGCTCGTTTGAGCGCGTCCTGGATTTCCTGATTCGCGTCGACGTTTGCGGGATAGAGATCGGTCTTAACTGATACTGACTCGAGCAGTTGATTGTCAGCCTGAGCGCTGCGTTTCTGGGCGGCTGTGTTGGGAGACACACCCGCACAAATCAATATTGCCAGAACGATTCGCGAGGCCCGGAGGAAATTCATTTCACTGAAGCTCAGCGCCAAAAGTGGAAGCGTGAGGTTCGGAAGCAAATACTTCCTGCTTCGGCTTAGCCGTCGGTTGTCGCCGCCGGATGCCAAATAAATCCCGCTTTCTTCTGGTCATCATGATAACCACGCGCAAAGAGAGCCGGCTGAACAAACTGAGGTTCTGCTTGCGCACATTATCGGCAGCAATACCGTTGGGGTAAAGCGACATAAAGCCAATGCACGCGATTCCGTAAAACAGCTTGCCGCTAAACGAAAGCCTGGCCAGCGGTCCGCTCCTTATGCGTTTGAAGATCGCCCTGGCGCTGTAAAACTGCTTCCAACTCTTCTCGACTTCGCTCATCAGCTCTTCGTTCGATAGAATCGGATGTTTGACTGTTACCTCGGTGTGATCGAAGTCAAGCCAGAACTTATCACGGATGAATTGGGCTGAATGCTTTGGTACGTAGCCCACCCGATCGCGGTTCTTCAAATCGCGCACCATCTCGTGATAATCCCTGGTGCCGGGATACACGCTGTAGACCGGAAACTGGGCAAAGGCAGTCCCGGACTCGACGGCAAACTCCCGCATCGTCCGCAAGGTCGCGACGGTGTCGCTCTCGAGCCCATTAATGATTGAAGCCAGTACGATCATTCCGTGGTTTTGAATCTTTTGGATCGCTTCCACCATGCGCTGGCCGACCGGGTTCCAGGTCTTGTTCGCGGTCTTCAATCCCTCTTCAGTGAAAGACTCGACTCCGATAAGTGCTCCGCGGAGACGCATCTTGTCATGCATCGCATCAAGATATTCGTCGTCGCTGATTACTTCGGCAGTCATTTGAGTGAAGGCATAAAGTGATGACGGCACCGCTCGATCGTATTCATCGAAAAGCCGCATTCGATCTTCTCGGACTTTCTCGAGGAACTGCTGCGTCGCAGCGTTCTTTTCGCGCGCGATCCGCCCATAAGTGGCTGGGGTGAAATTGTCGTCGGCAAAAAAGATATACCGAAAGCCCATCGCATAAAGTTCGTTGGCTTCCTCGATGATCTGATTGTTCAAGTGCAGTCGGGGTGTGCGTCCTTCGGTGACCCAAACCGAGCAGAAGCTGCAATTCTCGGGACAGCCGGCAACGGTCTGAATCGAACCCATGAGGTACTTTTGCGGATCCAACAAGTCCCAGCGCGCCTTGACCATCTGCTCTCCCGGGACACGTCCGCCGTCATAGACGCTTTGCAACCGTCCGTTCAATTCATCCTCAACGACTTTGGGCCAGATAAGATCGCCCCCGCCTTTGACTACGGCATCGGCGCCCATCTCCAGCGGCTCTTCAGGAAAGATCGTGGGATGGATCCCGCCGACAATAACCGTTGCGCCGCGCGCTTTGGCTTCCCGCACGACACGATATCCGGGACGGCAATTACCCGTGTGAATGCCAACGCCGACGATGTCACCGGCCTTTATCTGATTTGGATCAAACGGCGTAATTGGTTCGTCGATGATTATCGGATCGCCGACGAGTTCCGTCGGCGTCGCGCCGGCAATGACGAAAAGCCAGCGGGGAGTAATCACGCTATAGCCAACTGTTGTGTTTGCCGGATTAACCAGAATGACCTTGCGCATTCAACGGTTCCTTTTGGAAAGTTTAAACAGCAAAGGCGTCCGAATAGCGAAGCACTATACCCTTAACCCCGCGGATCGTCTACGGATTTGATCTGAAGATTGTGCTGCAATTTTGACTGTTTTAAATCTCAAACGAGGCCTTTAACTGCGGTTGTATTGGAAAATCGAGCCTATTCAAGGAATGCGACGAAAAGAGAAGCCCCAAGCATGGCTCCGCCACGCGGTGTGCAATTCGTGTGACTTCCGGCAAACCGGGATCGAAAAAGATTAGCAGGTCCAGTCCGCCAACGCAGGTGCGCTCAGAATTCGTTAATGTATAATCGATTCCGAACCGCGCTACTCTATTTGTCATCATTCAATTCGGATGCCCAAACGCACTGATATTCACAAAATTCTGATCATTGGATCAGGTCCCATCGTCATTGGCCAGGCCTGCGAATTTGATTATTCCGGAACGCAGGCATGCAAAGCGTTGCGTCAGGAAGGCTATGAAGTCGTCCTCGTCAACTCGAACCCGGCGACGATCATGACCGATCCCGAAATGGCCGACTGCACTTACATCGAGCCGCTTACTGTCGAATCCGTTTCAGCAATCATTCGAAAAGAAAAGCCGGATGCCCTGCTGCCCACTGTAGGTGGACAGACGGCCTTGAATCTATCGATTGCCTTGTCCGACGCCGGAGTTCTCGACGAGCAAGGCGTCGAAATGATCGGCGCCAAACGCGAGGCCATCAAGATTGCCGAAGATCGGCTTCTCTTCAAACAGGCGATGGATGAGGCAGGCTTGTTGATGCCGCGCGGCGGCTTTGCCAAGTCATGGGCTGAAGCTGAAGCGATTGTCGAACAAACGGATTATCCAGCCATCATTCGTCCCAGCTTCACACTCGGCGGCACCGGTGGTGGCACTGCTTTTAATCCCGAAGAATATGAAGAGATTGTGCGCAACGGTCTGGCGGCCTCGCCGATTCATGAAGTCCTGATCGAAGAATCGATTCTCGGTTGGAAAGAGTTCGAGCTGGAAGTGATGCGCGACCTCGCCGATAACGTAGTCATCATTTGTTCGATCGAGAACTTTGATCCGATGGGGGTTCACACCGGCGATTCAATCACGGTTGCACCGGCGCAGACACTGACTGACCGCGAATATCAAAAGCTTCGCGACATGGCGATTACGATTATTCGGAAAGTCGGAGTGGAAACCGGCGGTTCGAACATTCAATTTGCAGTTAACCCGGATAACGGAGACGTTCGCATCATCGAAATGAATCCACGCGTCTCTCGATCCTCTGCGCTCGCTTCGAAAGCCACTGGTTTTCCCATCGCAAAGATCGCCGCGAAGCTGGCCGTTGGTTATACGCTCGACGAGATTCCCAACGACATCACCAGGAAGACACCGGCATCATTCGAACCGACGATCGATTACGTCGTCACGAAGATTCCGAAATGGAACTTCGAAAAGTTTCGCGAGGCCGAAGATGTGCTGGGCACGCAAATGAAATCGGTCGGCGAAGTCATGGCGATCGGCCGCAATTTCAAAGAATCGCTGTTCAAGGGTTTGCGATCCCTCGAAGCAGTGAAGCCTTTGCGTCTCGAGGACGTCTCCGCTGATGAATTGCAAAGAAAGCTCGCGCGGCCCAACTCTCAGCGGTTCTCCTACATAACTTATGCGCTGGAACACGACTGGTCGATTGATGAGATTTACCGGCTGTCGAAAATTGATCGCTGGTTTCTCGACCAACTCAAGCAAGTCATGGAGATCCAGCGCGAAGTTGAGGCGGTGGCGCCTGCCATGTCAGAACCCGGAGCGGTAGCGACGGGATCGGCACATTCCATCGTGTCCCCTGATACCGTCGCTGCCGCTCCAGGTTCGTACACGGGCGCGCCAGCGCTCGAGAACATACCGATTGATTTGCTCCGTGCTTTCAAAGAAGCTGCTCTATCAGACCGGCGTCTCGCCTACCTCACCAAACGCAGCGAAGACGATGTGCGGGCATATCGCAAGAGCCTCGGCTTGATTCCAGTCTACAAACGTGTCGACACATGCGGTGCCGAGTTCGAGTCGTACACGCCGTACCTCTACTCAACTTACGAAGAGGAAGATGAGGCGCAGCCGACTGATCGCAAGAAGATCATGATTCTCGGTTCTGGCCCTAATCGCATCGGGCAGGGCATTGAATTCGACTACTGCTGTTGTCACGCGTCGTTCGCTCTGCACGAAGCCGGCTATGAAACAATCATGGTCAACTGTAATCCCGAAACCGTTTCGACCGATTACGACACGTCTGATCGCCTGTATTTCGAACCTCTCACCTTCGAAGATGTGATGAACATTGTTGATGTCGAAAAACCAACCGGCGTAATTGTTCAGTTCGGCGGCCAGACGCCATTGAATTTGGCGATGCGTTTGCACGAGGCCGGCGTTCCCATCATCGGCACGTCCCCGGATTCAATCGATCTCGCGGAAGACCGCAAGCGATTCGGTGCTTTGCTGAACGACCTGGGCATTCCCCAACCTGCCAACGGCACGGCAACTTCAATCGTCGAGGCGCGGGAAATTGCGAAACGCATCGGTTACCCGGTCCTGGTGCGGCCAAGCTATGTTCTCGGCGGTCGCGCGATGGCCATCGTTTACGACGAAGAGAGTCTGGATCATTACATGAGGACCGCTGTCGATTTCTCGCACGATCGTCCCGTCTTGATCGACAAATTCCTCGAGCAGGCGGCCGAGTTCGACGTGGACGCACTCGCAGATGAAAGCGCCTGCTTGATTGCCGGAATACAGGAACACATCGAAGAGGCCGGCATTCACTCGGGCGACTCTTCATGTGTTCTACCTCCGGTACGCATTGCCGAAGAGCACCTGGAAACAATGCGGCATTACACGCGCAAGCTCGCGTCTGCACTCTCGGTGAAAGGCCTGATGAATATTCAATTCGCGATCAAAGACGACCGCGTCTATGTTCTCGAAGTTAACCCCCGTGCGTCGCGCACAGTGCCCTTTGTGTCCAAAGCAACCGGAGTTCCGCTGGCCCGTATCGGCGCGCTAGTGATGGCCGGACGGCCTTTGAAAGATTTTGGCTTGCCGGAAGCGTTGACGGTTGACGAGCGCTTTTATATCAAGTCACCGGTCTTTCCTTTCCGAAAATTCCCCGGCGTCGATCCTGTTCTGAGTCCGGAGATGCACTCCACGGGTGAAGTAATGGGCATCGGCGAGAGCTTCGGCGAAGCTTACGCGAAGGCCATGACGGCCGCCGGACTTCAATTGCCGCAATCAGGTACAGCTTTTATCAGCGTGAATGAAATCGACAAAGGTCAGGCAGTTGTGCTTGCACGAAAATTATCAAGACTGGGATTTGATCTGACGGCGACGGTCGGCACGGCAGCCCGTCTGCGCGAAGTTGGCTTGGAATGCGCGACCGTCTTCAAAGTTAACGAAGGTCGGCCCAACGTGGCTGACCATATCAAGCAGAGCGAGATTGCTCTGGTCATCAACACGCCACTGGGCCGCGTGTCGCACTACGACGAACAAGCGATACGCCGTGCCGCGCTGCAATACAACGTACCCTGTGTCACGACCATGACGGGAGCGCAGGCGTTGGTTGAAGCGCTGGCTTCGAGCATCGAAGCGAAAGAAATCAACGTACATCCGTTGCAGGAGCTGCATGCGAAAGCAGCGATAGGAGCTTGAATCAAGCGGAATTGAAGTCAGTACCATCCGCGTTAGCGAGTGGGTTAAGGATTCACCCAGCGGGCACGGATGACCCACCTGCTGACGCTGCGGTACTGACCACGTGCTCACACCAAAATGCCAGCCCAGATTCATGCAGTAGTAATCACCTCCAGTGACGCATGCGCGCGCGGCGAACGTGAAGACAAATCAGGCGAGCTGTTGGTCGAGTTGTTGACTGCAATCAGCGCTCGCATCGTCGCCAAAGAAATTCTTTCCGACGATCTCGAACCACTCGCTGATAAGCTGCGCGAATATGCGCATCGCCCGGACGTTAATTTGGTACTCACGACCGGCGGCACGGGTTTTGGTCTGCGAGACAACACACCCGAGGCCACTCAGCGCGTGATTGAGCGTGAGGCTCCCGGCCTTTCTGAAGCGATGCGCATCGAAACTCTCAAAAACACGCCAATGGCGATGATCTCACGCGGCATCAGCGGCGTCCGATCGGGAGCGCTAATCATAAACCTTCCCGGCTCACCCAAAGCCGTGCGCGAAAGCTTTGAAGTCATTAAGCCGGTGCTGCATCACGTAATCGATCTGCTCGCTGGTGAGAACGTCCAACACTAAATCAATGTCGTAGAAACGCGATTCTTACCGGAGCAACACACGATGACTTTGCCTCACGGCGTTAGCACAATTCCCCTGGTCACGATTTTGTTTGCGCTTGCCATGGCATCGAACCTCTCGGCCCAGATTTCATCAACTTCGTCGAGCGACACTCAATCAACCACGGACGGTATTCAGAAGCATTGGAATGAATGGGGGATCTGGGGCGGCATTTCTTTCGACGCGCCTACGCTAATTGGCAAGACCCCCAGTGCGCGTTTCGGAGAGGTTGGCCTTCGCTATGGGCGAGTGCTCGCAGCGAGCAAGACCGTCGCATTTGAATGGACGATCGACGCAATACCGCTGTCGACAATATCGAATGAGCGGCTGATCCGAACTTCTTCACCATTCGTATTCACTGTGGGGCGAAAGAGTGTATATGGCTTTGGTGCCGCGCCGATCGGTTTGAAATTCAACTTTCGGCGCAACCGGCGAGTGCAGCCCTTCGGACAAGCGACCGGCGGCTTTATTTATTTCAGCGACCAGGTGCCCGACCTCAACACTTCGCAATTCAACTTCACATTTGATTTCAGCGGCGGCGTGCAGGTTGTTAATAACAACCGGCGCAGTTTTACGGTTGGTTACAAGTACGCGCACATCTCGAACGGCAATACCGGGATTTACAATCCCGGAGTCGACGTGCAAATGATCTTCGCGGGTCTTTCAGTGTTCAGATGAAGTGGTCTCCAGAATCGAATCGAGAGTCGTCTCGGTGAACTGCTGATTGACATTAAACTCGTGGCCCACTTAATATTTCTGCGTTAGGGAATCAGCAACGTTAAAAAAGCGCGATGCTCTTGCTGCAAGCAACGACAACGACTGCGCATAACATTGGCGGGCCGTCGACGGCATATTTGCCGGTGATGGTCTTTTTTGTTTTTGCGATTGTCTTTCCGGTTTTGCCTTTAATCATCGGCCGCTTCCTGCGTCCGTGGAAGTATCAGAAGGACAAGATGCGCCCGTACGAATGCGGGATCGATCCGGAGAGCGGCGCGCACGATCGGTTCACTGTGCGTTATTACATCGTCGCGATGCTTTTCCTGATTTTCGATGTCGAGACGATCTTTCTCCTGCCGTGGGCGATTATTTTCATGGGCGATGATTTTTCGTTTACCAAATTCGCGCTGATTGAAATGTTTGTCTTTATAGGAATACTGGTTGTCGGTTATTACTATGCGTGGCGCAAGGGCGCATTAGAATGGGCTTGAGAAGACCGGAGCGCAAGCGTCTCGCTTGCTATGCAACCGAGACGGTTGCGCTCCCGTCAATCGGCAATGACTTATGGCTGAACACGACGAAGGGTTTGTCCTAACCACAGTTGATTCGATTACCAATTTTGTGCGGCAAAAAATGGTCGCACCCGTGATCGATTCAAAGCCCGTACAATTCGGGGTCAACTGGGCGCGTAAGTCCGCCATCTGGCCGATGACTTTCGGTCTGGCTTGTTGTGCCATCGAAATGATGGCAACGGGTGCCGGCCGTTTCGACATTGACCGATTCGGCGCCGGAGTTTTTCGTCCCAGTCCGCGACAGAGCGACCTGATCATTATCGCCGGAACGGTAACTCTGAAGATGGGACCTGTAGTTCGCCGCGTTTTTGATCAAATGCCCGAACCCAAATGGGCAATCGCCATGGGCGCGTGCGCTTCGACTGGCGGGCCTTTTGACTCGTATTCAACTATGCAAGGAGTCGATCGAACGATACCGGTCGACGTTTATATCCCGGGTTGTCCTCCACGGCCTGAAGCTCTGCTCTATGGCTTGATGCGGTTGCAAGACATCATCATGCGCGAAGCTCCTTCGGCTTACATTTTTGAATCTGATGGCACTGTGCATCGCCGTCGATCGTTTGAAGCAGACGATCAACCACAGATTGCCGCCTCATCAGAGAATAACGCCGAAGCTGCTGCTTAAGAGGAAAGGCGCAAACCAAGACTTGAACTCTGAAATCCTGATTGCCCCCTTCCCTTCTGATTTAAGAAACCATTTCTTTGAATAGGAGAGGTGTCATGACATTCAGACGCTTGCGTAAAGTCATTCCCGTCGTCAGTCTCTTAATCTTCTTGCCGGTTGGATTAAGCGCGCAGACTAAACCACGTCTCAAGAAGGCTGCCCCAAAACCAGCACCGACGCCAATCGTCCCCGTTGGCACCAATCTGAAAATCAGATTGAACGATACGATTTCAAGTAAACAATCGCGCGCCGGCGACAAGTTCACGGCCGTGGCAATCGATCCAGTGCGCTTCAATGAAGCTACTGTGCATGGTCACATCCGGTCGATTATTAAATCCGGAAAGGTACAAGGCCGCACCACGATCAACCTCTCATTTGATTCGATCGACATGTCGGGACCTGACGGCAAGCACGGAGTTTTGCACGGTTACGTAACCAAAGTTTACGGTTCCGATGCAGGCAAAGCGGACGAAGAAGGTGGCGTACAGTCTTCGGGGCGCGGCAAACAGACTTTGAAACGCGCGGGCATCGGCGCCACCGCCGGGGCGATCATCGGCGGCATCGCCGGCGGCGGCAAGGGCGCCGGGATCGGCCTCATACTGGGTGGTGCCGGCGGCGCGGGCTCATTGGCCATCAAAGGTA
>Ga0126375_10000086_pt1 | contig 18806 bp, 16 predicted proteins | sample PanSoiMetPlot_14_FD_109577 | JGI IMG/M metagenome (GOLD analysis project Ga0126375, IMG submission 109577) | Tropical forest soil microbial communities from Panama - MetaG Plot_14 | ecosystem: Environmental > Terrestrial > Soil > Tropical forest | place: Panama | collected 2016-02-17 | reverse complement strand
ATTTCCGCTGAGACGAGCGGCGTTGAATTGGACTAACGGTGCAATATTACCCGGTATGTTGGGTGATAGTTTTGACGCAAGTTCATTGAGCTCCGTAACGGAACCTGGTTGAAACCTCGGCGCTAACGCCGCCAGAATCGACGCGACTTGAGCTTGGAATATGGTTCGAAGACGTAGGTCAGACTCATTGTAACGGTTCTCCCTGACCAGGACTTCAGCGGACTCTTTCAGCGAGCTCTTGAGAACGTCATATGTTGTCGCGAAATATTGAAACTGTAACGACTGGAGAGCTGAGTCTACGGCAGTCGCAGAGCCTTCGGGGAAAATGAAGGCGCTGAGAAGGTGAAGTCCATTAAGAGAAACAGCAGTCGGTTGAGATCGCAGCCGTTCCAGAGCCTTTGCGGCAACAAATTGCGCGAGAAATGGATCTTTATCGTTCAGTTTGTTAAGAGCGTTAACTCCGAACGGTGTAACTCCGCCAGATAGTGCTTGCTCAAGCATTGACGATGCCAGGGCTGGATCTGCTTCTATCAACTCTGAAGCCAATTTGAAACGGTTCGCAAGAGAGTTGTCGAGCTGAGTCGCCTGTTTGGCCGCCTCGTCAGATTGTTTGTTTTTCTCAGCCAATAATTGTTTTGCAAGTCGTGGATTACGCGGAAAAAGAAACTTGAGAATGATATTGAACGCCTGGTCTTTATCAAACTGTTTGTCCGTTTGCTGTTTGGCAAGCGTCCATATAGTAACGAAGATGTCGTTCGATTGCTCGGGATCAAAGAAAGAAAGCACCATGGCGGCTCTGGCCTGGAGGTAAATCAGCCTAAGCTTGTCGTCCACTCCTTTACAGTCGGATAGAACGCTCTGAAGCTCTTCATATGCTAGTTCCCGGTTTGTCCTTTGGACCTTCTCCTGAGCTGGGCAACGAACGGAGAGAGCTATCAGAGAGATTGCGATGATTAAAAGCCTCAAGGCCATAGCCAAAACTCACTGTTAGAAGAAACGTAGTTCGCGCAGCAGAAAAAACGAATCGTGACTTTCAGCGACGTTCGTTTGCGCGGAACTTAAGTTCCGCGCAAAGTTCGGGAGGAATTTGTTCGCACCGGAATGCGCCGCAAGCCTCGATCAGTACCAGTCGAGTTGCACCCAAGGATCTCTCCAATCCCCTTGCCTCCATCACCCACGCGATGGGTTGAACAGTAGAGGAAACAGAACTCCACTGCTGTAACGTTTAGACCAACGCAAAGCGCGCAGAGAATTAAGCCAACACCGGTCTCCGCTAGGGCACATGACGCGCCACACATGATCACTTGTATGGGGCTTACTCCGGCTCTCTGTAAGCATGAGCCAAAGCAATCACCAAAGCCGCCCGACTCCTGCGGCATCACAGCACACGTGCAGCGACCTGCTGTTGTCGGGTTAATTTTCATGATCAAGCCTCTGGTCATCATTAATCGCAGGAAACGGGGGCTGATTCCCGCGGCGCGAAGAGCCTGTTGCGTCTGGCGTGAGGTCAACGAGATCTGAGCTCGTGAAGTTGAGGCCTGCGCTGGGCTAAGACATCCCAACAATGCAGAAATTCCGACGACCAGGCAAAATGTAACAACTCTATCAGGGAGTGCATACTTTCTTGGATTCATGGGGTTCCTCCAGGGTTTTGGGGCAAATGCTGACGCGAAGATACACATTCGTATCAGCTAAACGAGACTGATCTTGCAGTTAAAACCAGCCCAACAGACGCGTTAACAGAAACGCCGCAGCGCTACAAGCGCCGACAATAAGAAGCCAGCCTCGGAAGGTAAATTCCGCGCGAGATGGAAGCCAGTAAATTAGTAACATCCAGAAAGCCGTGCTAAGTGCGCAGGCCACTGGTTTCGAGAGCCAGAGACTTAAGACGCCAGCGGAGATTGTTATAGGAATGATCAGAACGATAAGTCGTGGTGCCATTTCCGACGTGCGGTGATTCAGCGATCGATTGAAATCCGGGGAAGTTTGAGAGCCGGTATTTATCATTGGAATTGGCGCAATACTACTCGCTTCTTGATGCTCGTCAAGAGAGATTTATGAGGCAGCTTTATCGTTTAGAAAGACCGTATGATACGGGACACTGTAAAACTTTCCTCAAATCAGTACCGCGTAAAAACATGCCGTAACGGTCGCAGTGTTCGATATTCATAGAAGTTTGGATTAACGAGGAAAAATTCAAAACGTCACGTTCGCTCGGCACGTGCAGAATGCGTGGCCACGTCGATATAAATCACTCGCTGACATTTAGTTACGCGTGCTCCAAATCACCGCAACTTTTGTTGCGTTTGCCTTCTGCGCTCGCATGTGATAGGGTTGCGCCCTTCATAGCAGCAACGAGGCAATACCCGAAGCCCGGCTGAGTCAGATTTCCCGACGATTCATCAGGTCATCCCGCTGCTACTTCAAGCAGGTCAATCAAGTAGGTTTTGCTGGTAACCTCCCGATTTTAAGTTGTGGTTTTCAGTCGCCCTCGATCGGCGTCTGTTACTTTGCTGTCGTTCATGCGGCCCCCGAACTTTGAGCATGCATGGCGACGAACTGGAGCAGGTTGATGACTAGAGACGACCGTTTCTATGCCTTTATTGTTGCCCGTACCTCCCGTTCCCGAGCCCACATTCGCAAAATTTGCGTTCACAAACGTTGGCTGAAGGCGTCAGCAGTCGGATTGTTTGTGGTGATGTGTGTCTTAATGTACGGGTTTTATGGCCTGACACAGCAGGCAGAACACCTCCGAATCGAACATGAGAATGAGCGACTGCGCGCGGAAAATGATCAGCAGCGGCAACAGTTGCAAAACTTGAATAATCGCGTCAACGCCGTCGAGGACCAGTCACGCAAACTGGCCGAGGTTTCAGGTGTCGACAATGCGAAGCCAATAGCCCGCGGCGAAGGTGGTCCGGCTCGACCGGTTGACAGCGCCGCGGCACTCGCGGCCCTGGAAGCCAAGACGGCAAAGCTCGAGCACGAGATGCGAATGTACGAATCCTTCATTCGGTTTCACGGCTCACGCCCATCCATCTGGCCGGTTTTTGGCAGGTTGGAGAGCGGCGTAGGCGGCCGGCGCAACCCCTTCAGTGGACGTGGTTATGAATATCATGAAGGGCAGGATATTGACGCGACGTATGGCACGCCCGTCCAGGCGGCCGCCAGCGGTCGCGTGATCACGGCCGGATGGCAGCGAGGCTATGGCAAAGTCGTCTACGTGGATCACGGAAATGGCTTGTCGACGCGGTACGGTCATCTTTCCGAGATCGATGTTGCGGTTGGTCAGACCGTCACGCAGGGCCAAACTATCGGTTTAGTTGGCTCGACGGGCAGATCGACTGGCCCCCACTTGCATTATGAAGTGCGCATTAATAACCAGCCGGTAGATCCAAAGACTTACCTTCCGGGCCTGGAAAAGTAAAAGTTCAGAGTTCAAGTTTTAGCTTGCGTGTGCTTTTTGCAGCTAAAGCTTGAACTCTGAACGCCAGCCTTATCCTTTCCGATTTCCTCTCGCCTCTGTTAACATCGCGCACACTTCAGATTTTGATCAACTACAGAGGCACAAATCAATGAGGTCGAAGTATTCGCGCGCTGCCGCGCTTTTTCTTTCTATTCTGCTTTTCGTCGGCGCAGCTCCGCTTTCCGTCCTGGGCGACGAAGGGATGTATTTACCCGACACGCTGAGCGAATTACCGATTAAGAAACTTCAGCAACGAGGTTTAAAAATTCCCATCAGCGATATTTACAATCCAAACGGGCCGAGCATTAAGGACGCAGTTGTGATCGTTGACGGCGGGACAGGCGAGTTTCTCTCACCGGAAGGATTGATGTTAACGAATCACCACGTAGCCTTTGACGCTTTGGTGGCTGCCTCAGACGCGTCCAAGGATTACGGTACAAATGGATATCTGGCGAAGACTCGAAGTGAAGAACTACCGGCCAAAGGCTACAACGTTCAGATCACCCAGGACTTGAAAGACGTCACCGCGGACGTTCTAAGCGTGGTCACGGACACCATGTCGCAGCAGGAACGCGCTGGGGCAATTGCCGGCAAGGTTCGTTCGATCCAGGCCGCCAACGCAAAACCAGCCGACGGGATTACCGCGCAGGTGCTGCCTTTGAATGAAGGTCTCTCGTATTACCTGTTCACCTATCTGACACTACCGGACGTTCGGATCGTTTATGCGCCTCCCAAAAACATTGGATTCTTTGGCGGCGATCCGGACAACTTCGAATGGCCTCGACACGATGGCGACTTCACCTTCATGCGCGTGTACGCAGCGCCTGACGGCAAACCAGCTGAATACTCGCCCGCAAACGTGCCGTACAAACCGAAAAAGTTTCTGTCGCTCTCGATGGAAGGCGTCAAGGAAAACGAGTTTGTCATGGTGATGGGTTATCCAGGCTCGACACGACGGTATCGCGAAAGCTATTCCGTTGCTTACAACCAGGACGTTTTCATGCCGTTCTTTGTCGACTTATTGCATCAACAAATCGATGCGCTACAAGCCGCCGGAAAGAACGATCGCGAGCTTCGAATCAAACTGCAAAGCCGTATTTTCGACATCGCCAACACCGTGAAAGACTTCGAGGGGTCAGTCACCGCGATGCGGCGGGAAGGAATTGTTGACCGGAAACGAAAGCAGGAAGCCGATTTCACGCGTTGGCTAAGTGAGAATCCTCAACGTCAACAGAAATATAGTGAGGTTTTACCGTCGCTGCAAAAAGCTTACGACGAGTTGGCAAAGGTGCAACCGCGCGACACGCTTATCGGACAGCTGGGGGGCGCGAGCGACATAATTGCAATTGTCAGCGTGGCAGTTGCCGCGGCTGAGGACAAAGAAAAGTCGCAAGCTCAAAAAAATCCAAACATGGCAATGTTGACAATGAGAGCGCGCGCGGCAATCGCTGAAGCCTTCGGCGACCGAGTGCCGGGATACGACCGGGAGATGCTCGCTTTTCTGTTGCGCAAGGCAGATGAACTGCCGGCAGGTCAAAAAATTGAGCCGATCGAAAAACGCTTTGGAAATTTCAAAGGAGATGAACGGATCCGCGCCGAAGAACAGTTTGCGGCGGCAGTGACCGAGAGCAAAAAACTCTCAACGCCCGAATCGATAGACGCACTCTTTAACATGACCGCAGCGCAGTTGCGCGAAATGCATGAGCCGCTGATCGATTTCGCCGGCGAGATGGGAGCGCTGACCAGCGACGTGCAGGATCGCACGCGCACGTTCAATGGCACTGTCGCGCGTTGGCGGCCTTTGCTGGTGCGCGGCATGAGCGAGATGAGCGGCACGAAGCTCTATCCGGACGCGAATCGCACACTGCGATTTACCTACGGCGAAGTGAAAGGATACGTGCCACATGACGCAGCTGTTTATCAACCCTTCACGAACCTTTCAGGTGTGATTGAAAAAGACACCGGGCGCGAGCCGTTCGATGCGCCTGAGAAGCTGAAACAACTTTATCGGGCACGCGATTTTGGGCCCTACGCTACCCCTGATGGCCAAAACGTGCCGGTTGATTTTCTTTCGACGACTGACATCATCGGCGGCAATTCCGGCTCGCCAATTCTGAACGGGCGGGGAGAGCAGGTAGGGATCGTGTTCGACGGAAATTATGAAGGACTGGGCAACGACTTTTTCTTCAATGATGCGAAGGGTCGTACGATTTCTGTCGACATTCGCTACGTACTATTCATAGCAGACAAGTTCGGGGGGGCCGGATACCTGCTGAAAGAGTTGGATATCAAGAATGCGCCCGCATCCATGCGACGCGCAGCTTAGGTTCGAGTACTCAGGTGACGACAAACAAACGGAGAATCCCCCATGAAAAAATTAACTAACTTTCTGATCGCTGCGCTCATGAGTCTAGCGTTGGTTCCGGTCACCTCGGCTCACATTCCCATGGCCCCGACAGTAGCCGCCTGGCAGAACCAGGACGTGTTCACGCATCAGGACGCCGGCGCTCAGTTCCAATTGCCAAAGGGCTGGAAGGCTAAACCGGACGGCGAAGTGATTACTGCCTCGTCAGCAGACGATGCACTCCAGGTCGTTTTCTGGGTGCCGGATGAGAATAGCTTCGACGAGGCCGTGAAGGAATTGGAAAAGGAACTGAGCAAGACCATTAAGAATATGAAGAGCGAAGGCAAGCCGAGTAAGGATACACTCAACGGCATGACGCATTATGGGGAAACCGGCACTGGCGACGTGAATGGCGCCACGATCGTGTGGAGTGTGGATGTTTTGGGCGCCAGGCGGCCGTTGATAATCCTGACCTTCGCGGCCCCGCAACTCTTCGAGAAAAACGCCGATTCCTACGAAAAACTGCTCTCCAGCATCAAGAAGATTTGATTAGGGCAGGTTTTTGCAAGACACCAGGCGGCCGCTGGAGATTTCCGGCTTTTACGAATTTGTTCTTGACATGCCAAAACGGCATCGGCTAGCATTCGCCGACGTTTCAATCAGTGCCAGGGTTTGGATTTACACCTGCCTTCGCATTTCGATTTGCAAGCGCAAAATCAATGAGTTTTAGTTTGTTGTTCGAAGTACGTGTCTGACGAGCTCGCGATTTTTGTTGACTCGCCAGCACATTGTTCGTTGTGTGTTTCCGTATTGCGCCCCGATTGGAAAGCGCGTCCGGCTCACAGCATTAACCTCAAGGAAGCTTAGCTTAGAGACCTTCAGTCCTCATTGTTGGCTTCCGTTTTTCGTCGAATCGTTAGGAGGATTCGTTTGTATGTCTAGAATAACCGGTAAGGTCAAGTGGTTTAACAACTCGAAGGGGTATGGCTTCATTGAGCAGCCAGGCTCCTCGGACATCTTCGTTCACTATAGCGCCATTCAGGGCGAAGGCTTCAAGACTCTAGAAGAGGGTCAGGAAGTCGAGTTCGAGGTGACGCAGGGCCCGAAAGGACCACAGGCCGAGAAAGTGACAAAGGCGTAGGTCTCCCCGGCTTGCTGTGAAGCAAAGCCACTGACCACCTTCCGGTCGTGAGCCCGGAAGACGCGAAAAAGAAAAGGCGGTCTCGTTAGAGATCGCCCTTTCTTTTTGCTTGCAAAGTTGTTCGTTTGTTCAGCTGTTGGCTACTTGTCGACTTTTGCCTTGAAACTGACGTGGCCGTTTTCAACCGCTACGGAAAAGATCATTCGATTCGGTCTTAGATTTTCCTTTAAAGCTTCGGTTCGTTCCATAACGAGCCGGTGGAACTTCGCAAAAGAAAGATCGCGCGGGTCCTCGCCGCAACTGCGCTTTGCTTCAATCAGAGCGTCGTAAACTCCCTTGACGGTGCGGACATCGTGCCGCACATCCGCGCATGTGAACTCCGACCGCTCAAACGTCGGCCGGACTTCGCGCGTTACCGCCCTCGATGCAGCGGTGCCACGTCCCTCTTCGCGATCTTGCAGCGTGCGACGCCACATTTCGCGGAATGATGAATACCGGGTTGCGAGCGAATTGTAGTGGTAACGTTGCCCAAAACTCAGGGTTCGATCGTCGCCCAACCGCTTCAGCTGCGACTCAACGCGCATCTTGGTGTCGTATGGCGGACGCTTTGAACCCCCGTTGAAGTAAATGTCATACTCAACCTTCAAACGTCGAATATCTTCTTCTATGCGTGCCAGATGATCTTCGATCGTTGGTCCGCTTTCCGGGACACTAGATCTGGATCGTGCGCTACGTTCTCGTGCCAGACGCGTCAATTTGCTGTCTTTGGAAGCCAACGGTGAGTCTCCTTAATCGAGCGGCACAAGGCGGGTTCGCCGCGATTATTTCGAGTGTAGGGGGTGTGTTCGTCGGCTGTCAATAAACTTTTTCGTGATTGCTTAAGCCCGTTGAAACGGCTAATCTTCTCAGCGTTTACTCCACTTTTCCATGCCGAAGAACGACAAAACAAGTTCTTTATTGCGCGCGCTGCCGTCAGTCGATTCGGTGTTACGAACTGACGTTGCGCAGGCGATCAGTGGCGAAATCGGGGAAGTGCGCCTCACGTCGATGGTGCGTCAGGTGACAAATGACCTTCGCAACGAATTGCTGGCGAAACGCGGAACAACTGGTGTAGCGGAGAGCGGAGAAGACGGCCTGCGGAGCACGCTGCTTGAAGAGGCCCAACGGCGACTTTCGGAATTCCATCGAGATCAAAAGGCCAGAGGATTGCGGAGGGTGATCAATGCGACCGGAGTAATCCTGCACACGAACCTCGGCCGCGCGCCGCTTTCAGATGCAGCTCGCCAGGCGATGCAAACGGCCGCAGGTTATTGTTCGTTGGAATATGACATTGCGGCAGGAGTGCGTGGCCGTCGGGGTAGCAAGAGCGAAGACCTCCTGATTGAATTGACCGCTTCCGGAGGTGCGCTGGTAGTGAACAATTGCGCGGCGGCTGCACTTTTGGTGCTGAGCACACTGGCTCGTGATGGCGAAACAATCGTTTCCCGTGGTGAGTTGGTTGAAATCGGGGGCGACTTTCGGGTTCCGGACGTAATGGCTCAATCAGGAACGCGCATGGTCGAAGTTGGCACCACGAATCGAACACGATTGTCTGACTATCGCGAAGCCCTCTCAGATCAAACTCGCCTGGTGATGCGCGTTCACACTTCAAATTATCGAATTGTGGGGTTCACAAAAACTCCAACTCTTTCCGGACTGGCAGAATTGGCGCACAGCGCCGGCTTGCCGCTTTATGAAGACGCCGGCTCGGGAGCTCTAATTGACCTGACTGCACATGGAATCGGAGGCGAACCAGTTATTAGCGAATCGCTCGAGGCTGGAGCCGATGTAGTGAGTTTCAGCGGTGATAAGCTTCTGGGCGGTCCACAGGCGGGCATCATCGTTGGCCGCTCAGAACTTATTGAGCGAATGCGCGCAAATCCACTGTATCGGGCATTGCGCGCCGACAAGATTCGTCTGGCTGCGCTTGAAAAAACGTTGGAAGAGTACTCACGTGACGAAGAGGTCCCAGCCCGACGAATGATCGCGATGACGGCAGCGGAAATAGGAAAACGTGCGGATCGGCTGATCGCTACCACCAGCCAGCGACTGCCGGCCGGGCTGAACCTGCAAAAGATCGAGGGCGAATCTGCTGTGGGCGGAGGTTCGGCGCCCACGTCACCATTGCCAACCTTTCTCATTTCGGTAACCAGCTCGTCGCAAACTGCGAACGAAATCGAAAACGCCCTCAGACAACGCGACCCGCCGATCATTGTCAGAATCGTCGAAGACCGGGTCCTCATCGATCTCAGGACCGTGGCTGAAAGCGAAGAGGCGGAAATTCAAAAGGCGCTGGCATCGCTGTGACCCGACGAACCTGCTCTGTTTGCTGACGCAGAGCGGTCACGTGGCTAGCTCGGCCGAGGCGTCCGCTTTCCTCCGAAAACTGAGCAAAATCGCCGATTTTTGGTGATCCAAACCCGCGCTCGAAGTGTATAATTCCGTCTGGTAGTGGTTTCTCACCTCGAAGCCAACCTCCCGATTCCAATACTTTCGAAATTGAAGACGGTCCCCTCGACATCCCCGTTTGTCTCCCTGCCTGCATTGCTGGCGGGCATGGCAACGTGTGCCGCCTGGTGGCTGGGGCTGATTGATTCACTGCAAGCGTTCTTCGTGGTGAACCTCGGTCGTGGCGCGGCGCCGTTACAAACGCCGCCCACGTGGGTCAGTCTAACGCTAATTGTGGGCGTCAGCGTCACTGTAGGTTTTATGGTGAGTCGGGCCGGCGCACGTAGGTCTTTTTGGATCCTGGGTCTCGCTTTTCTGGCCACCGCTGTTGCTAGCGCGCTTCTGTCGCGTTTTTTGAAACTGAACATCATGCTGGCTCCGCTGACAGTCGCCGCGGCTTCATCAGTTCTAACGGTTCACGTTTATCGTCTTTGGGTGATTGATTCGGTGTTGACTGAGCGAGTTAACGAAACCTCGCAGCTCACAAGCAGCGTCGAACCGGCCACGCCGCAATCGAGATTAACCAACGGGTTGAGACTGCTGCAGACGATTTTGCCGCTGGAGGAGGCCGTCGTATTTCAACCTAATGAATTCGGCGAGCTTGTGCCGTGCGCCCGCTTACGAAGCAATTCCGGCGGCGCGCCTGAATCAGGACGTAACACCGTTTGGCGTCGTCTGATTGAGTTGTGTGATCGCGCGGTCACGACCGGCGAAATCGCTGTGGCTGCCGCCGGCGACATCGACTCTTTTGAATCAGTCGCAATGCCCGTGAGCCATCAAGGACGGACAGTGGGGGCGTTGCTATTGCGTTTGCGCGAAAGCTTCGATCAAGCCGATAGCAGCTTACTGGCTGCGGTCGGAAACCAGCTTGCGCGAAACCTGCAACGCGAAGAAGCGCGCAAGAACAGACTGGAAGGCAACCTGCCGGCATTCTTTTCGGCGCGTAAGTCGAGCCATCGCCTGCAAGCCTTCGATTATCTCAGCGGCGTAATGACCGAACGGAAATTCGGTACGCATGTGCTGGCCGAAGCGTCCGACGCATATGCGCTGGTTTATCTGGACGGGACGGTTGGTTACATGAATTGCGAGATGCTTTCGGCTGCCGGCCTGACTAAAAACGACGCGCAGGAAATCGACCTGCTGGGTCTACTCGATCGGTTCAAATCCGGCGTATTTGACGAACCATCGATTGCCGTGCGGCGAGTCTTGCAAACAGGCCAACCCTACCAGACTGAACTGATATTTGCTGATCGCAGTCAGACGCTCGAATTGAGAATTTCTCTGGCATGTGAAGGCGGATCGGCAAATGGAAATGGAAACGGAAATCTGAAAGATGGCGTCAAGCCTCTCTGCTTCGCGATACGTGTTCGCGATATCACGGGCATCAAAGAATTCGAAAAGATGAAGAGCGACATGATTTCTTTGATGTCGCACGAGCTACGAACGCCGTTGACCAGTATTAACGGCTTTTCAGAACTTCTGGCAGGCGACGAAAAGATTCCGGAGGAGTCGCGCGAGTTTCTGCAAATCATCTTGAACGAATCCCAGCGCATGTCCCGAATGATCGATACATTCCTTTCAGTGACCCAGCTTGCGCGTGCGGACAAGAAAGAAGTCACGAAGGTTGCGTTGCGACTCGACGAAGTTGCTCGGGACGCAGTCGCGACAATGCAACCTATCGCAAAGAAGAAACGAATTCGCCTCGTCAAACAGCCTAACGGTACCATCCCACCTGTCGCGGCGGACAAAAGTTTTATTACCGAGGCGCTCATGAGATTCCTGGATAACGCCATCCGCTACAGTCCTGAGCGCACCACCGTCACCGTTTCGACTGCTCTCGAGGCCGAAGCTGTCAGAGTGATCGTCGAAGATCGTGGTTATGGAATACCGACCGAGTCAATCGACAAGATTTGGGAAAAGTTCTACCGCGTCGCGCGCGAAGGCCAGGAGAAAGATGAAGAGTCGACCGGGTTGGGATTAGCTTTTGTGAAAGAAGTCGTTGAGCATCACGGCGGATCAGTCGCGGTTGAATCGGAAGTAGGAAAGGGCTCGAAGTTCAGTTTTGCGCTGCCGAGATTGTGAATCCGGTGCTGAGAGCGTGGAGTTGTTACGAGCGGAAGCGCGAAGCGAACCCTCCTTTTTACTTGCTCACTTGTCACATCTCCTCACTCATCGCATACTTGAATCAGCTTTTGTAATTATTCAAGCAGGCAGTCAGCAGACTTCAGCGTTTTCTTCAAAGCGCGGAAGCTCGCTTGCCTTTGTGCGATATTAGTGGCCGATAACGAGACAGGAACACCGAAAACTTCCGACTTTGAGCTGGCACAGCGCGCCGCCGAAGGAGACATGAAATCCTTCGAAGAGCTTTACCAGAGGCACAACCGGCGCGTATATTCCCTCTGCTTGCGCATGACCGGAAACGTCGTTGAGGCCGAAGACCTCGCGCAGGAAGTCTTCATCCAACTGTTTCGCAAAATCGGCAGTTTCCGCGGAGAGTCAGCGTTCACAACCTGGTTGCATCGCCTGACTGTAAACCAGGTACTCATGCACTTTCGCAAGCGCGGCGTGCGGCTCGAGCAGACAACTGAAGACGGCGAGGCCCCGGTTCAGATCGTGAAGGGAACCGAAAATCCCAACGCCATGCCGGTGGTTGACCGAATTGCGCTGGATAAGGCTATTGCGCAGCTGCCCCCGGGTTACCGCACGGTTTTTACTTTGCACGACATCGAGGGCCACGAGCACGAGGAGATTGCGCGGATGCTGGGATGCTCGGTCGGGACGTCAAAGTCGCAATTACATAAGGCTAGAATGAAATTACGCGGTTTGCTCAGGCAACAGAACAAGCCCCGGTAGCAACCAAGAAACGGCCTCCCAAAAAGAGGCCGGTTTCCGTGCTCCCAGAGCGGGCCAGTTTGACATCTAGCAGCGAAAACGCCGCTATTATCGAACAAGACGACGCAGTCTCCCCTTTATTGCTTTGAGACCGCGAAAGTTGCGCGTCAAAGCTTTTGAAGTTGCGCGACCGCAGAGGTTGGAAGAAATGAACTGCGAGAAGTATCAAGAGTTGCTCAGCGATCTGGTCGACGGCAGTGTGTCCGCGGCCGACCGTGCCAGCGTCGAAGCTCACTTAAATGGATGTGTGGCTTGCGCTGAGATCCGCGACGATTTTGTCGCCATTGTCGCCTATTGCCAGGATCACCGCGGCGAGTATGACGCCGTACCGAACGAACGCGCGCTTTGGTTACGGATCAGTAACACAATCGAGGCCGAAAGATCGGTTCCGCGCGCGGCGGTGGATGTCCCAAGCGGCGCCAGTTGGTGGTTTCGTTTGATGAACAGCAGTTGGCAGCTTTCGTTTCCGAGGCTGGCATCTGCGGTCGTCATAGTTGCAGTGGTTGCCTCCCTGGCTACCATGTCTATTTCCGGAAGGTTTGGGTCGCCCAGCGCATCTGGACCTTACCTTGGGGGTCTCGGTCCCAGCACCCCGACTGCGTCGCTCGAAGATCGTTATCGGCAACAGCAGCAGGCGATCGCTTACTGGAACCAACGGGTTGAAATGAACAAGGCTCGTTGGAGTCAACAAATGCGCGAGACCTTCGATCGAAATATGAGTGTGATTGATGCGGCAGTCAACGATTCGATGACGCAGTTGCGCCAGAACCCGCACGACGCGGTTTCCGAAGACATCCTTAACGACGCGCTGAATGATAAAGTGGCCTTGCTGAAGGAATTCTCCGAGTTATAACCCGCAGCAAATCAGAACCGACGAAGATGAAATTGTATTCCCAAGCCTCCGGAAAACGATTTATAAAGCTCTTACTATTTCTGATCATACTCACCCCGCTCAGTGGTAGTGTTTTCGCCCAACAACGCTTGTCGCGCAACTATCCCGCCGGAAAGAATGTCCGTCTGGAATTGCGAAATATTTCAGGCACGATCACGGTTGAGACCTGGGCGAAGGACGAAATTCGGATCGTTGCCGACATGGAAAGCCGGAAGGCTACCTTCAACCCACGCCAAACTGAATCGGGTCTGGTGATTGATATTGTTGGTGACAATCGTGGTCGCGAGGTCGGCGATATGAACTTCAAGATTCAATTGCCTGCGCGATCCTCAGTCGATCTCGAAACTCGCAGCGGCCAGATCAGTGTCACGAATCTTCAGGGCGAACTCGTGCGCGCTCATATCTGGACATCCGGCGACATAACTTTGGCTGGAATCACCGCTGCCCGGGTGTTCGCCACGAACACAATCGGCGATATCTATTTTGACGGCGAGTTCGCTTCCGGCGGCACTTACGAATTCAAGTCCGGTAAAGGAAATATCACTCTTCGTTTGCCGGCGAATTGCGGCTTCCGCCTCGTAGCGACGGCGCCGACAAAAAGCATCAAGATGGGTCCGTTCTGGCACGAAGGCATGAAACTAATGGGCGAAGGCCGTCGCATCGTCGGTGATGTGGGCGATGGCCGATCCTCGGTAACGGTTACCGACTACCAGGGTACTATTAATTTCCTCCGGCGATAGTGGTAACGCAAACTATCAGTTTGCGTAGCACAGGCTCACACTTGTGTTAAGTAAAACCACTAGACAAAATCTTTCTTCCTCCCGCACAATCAGCTTAAGGTGAAGCGGACGACACGTTCAGTCCTGATCGCGCTCGGGAGCCTGGTCATCATTTCTTTTCTTTCTCCCTACGGTCTCGCGCAAAAAGACAAGAAGGAAGTTCCGACGACTTCCTTGATGACGCGTTCGACGACACGTCACGAGACGGCTCGTCTCGCTTACGGCGCAACCCTCACGCTTTCGGGAGCCCCACTAGGTTCAATCAGTATTGAAGGCTGGGATAAAAGCGAAATCGATGTGACCGCGATAATCGAACTGCAAGCCCCTACGGCTGCTGATCTCGATCGACTGGCTCTGGTCAACTCATTCGTGATTGATCAAGATGCAAATCACATCCGAATTCTCACAACCGGAACTCACGACCGCGAATTCATGAAGCGGACTGCGAAGAATTTTCCGAAGAATCTCATCGGGCTTCCGTGGAAAATAGATTTTCACATTAAGATTCCGCCTTCAACGGATTTGGAGATTGATGCCGGCACAGGTCCGATTGTGTTGTCCGGTGTTGAGGGCGCGCTTCGTTTGAACGCGATGAGCAGTGATGCCAGCCTTTGGCTGACCGGCGGGATCGTTTCAGTTTTGATTCAAAGAGGAACTTTGAATCTGCGAATTCCGAGCCGCGGTTGGCGGGGACTCGGCGCCGACTTCAAAGTAGCGGCCGGGAATCTCAACGTCGAGCTGGTGCCCGGTTTCAGCGCCGATGTTAACGCAAGCGTCCTGCGCTTTGGACAGATCAAGAATAGTTTTGAGGACTTACGCCCGCGCGAAGACGGCGGTTCTACCGACCGATTGTTGCGCGCCAGAGCCGGCAGCGGAGGGGCCACCCTCGAATTCACGGTGGGCGACGGTACGATTGAAATAAAGCCTGAAGGAAAAACCCAGTAGCTGATCCTCTCACCACTCTGCAAACGGCAGACCGGTTAATCGGATGACTGACGAAACCAAACTCGACGCGCTCGCGATCTTCTCTCACCCTGATGACGCCGAATTAACCATGGCCGGCACGTTGCTCAAGTTGAAGTCACTCGGTTATCGCGCGGGCATCGCAGATATGACGCGCGGCGAAATGGGCACACGCGGAACTCCCGAGATTCGCGCGAAAGAAGCACTGGATGCTGCGCGGGTGATGGGCCTTGATGCGCGCGTGAATCTTGCATTGCCGGACGGTCACCTGGCTTTGAATGACGAGTGCAGAGTCGCCGTCGCGCGAGTTCTTAGGAAGTACAAGCCCAGGGTTCTTTTCACCTCGCACTGGGACGATCCTCACCCGGACCATGCAGCCACGGCGCACATCGTGCGGGAGGCCGCGCGGTTGGCGACCATGAGGCGTTACGACAAGGAATCCGGCCTGGAAGCGATCAAGATGCCGGCGATTGCCCACGCGGTTTACTCGCGACTCGTTTTGCCGTCGTTTATCGTTGATGTTTCGGAGTTTGCCGGCCAAAAGATGGAGGCGATTCGGGCTTACGCGTCGCAGTTCTACCTTGCAGACTCGAAAGAACCAGAGACTCGAATCGCGCAGAAGGGCTTTCTGCAGCAGATTCAGGATCGCGCACGGTACTACGGATCGTTGATTGGAGTTTCAGACGGTGAGCCGTTTTATGTGCGCGAGGCGCTCAATGTTGACGATCCGATTGCGCTGCTGACGCGACCGATGAATATTTACTCGTAGTGGCCCGGGATCGGCGGAGGCACGGAAGTGGAGATTGTGGACCAAGTGGACGTTGTGGACTGATTAGACAGATTAGACCGAAACTCGCAAAGACTTAGTCGCTAAACGATCAGTCCACAATGTCCATTTCGTCCACCATGTTCACTTCGTCCACTGATCGTGCTATCGTGACTGTCTAGTTCTTCTTTTCTTCCAAAACCGATCGCGCAACCGCGATCGTCGCGCTGGCTCGTGGAGCCTCGCGCTCAAAGCCGCGCACGAGTTCAACCGTTCGTTCGTAATCTTCCTTCGCTAACTCTGTGAAGATGCCGGCTACGTTGAAGTCGGCCGCCGTACTGCTCCTGATCGAGGACATATTCTTCGTCCGCAAGGCAGTTCTGATCACGCCGTCTTCACCTGTAAACCCTTCAGCGGAGTTGGCGGCTTTGATTGCTTCGTAAACACTGTCCCAGGCTTTCGGTCGCTCAACCAGTAACAATGCGTTCGAGACGCCCATCAGCGCCCGCGGACGATCCGCATCGGAAGTTTCAATCCGGCGAGCTTCCAGGGTCGCCTCGTCGATCGTCGTCAGAGACTTTTCGCGGTCGCTCTTTGCCAGCAGCTTTGCGGCTTGTTGCAGCGCCCACGATTTCTGCAAATGCGTAAGCTCGCCGGTCCGCACGAGTTCCAGAATGTTTTCAATCTCCTTCTTGTCAACGGCCCGATTTACCAGCGTTGCGTCGATGAACGCGCGCGCCTGTTTCCGGAGGTCGGTGTCTTCAACTTTGTCTATGAAGTCTCGAGCTTTTAGGTCGCCATTCTCGACGTACAGTCTGGCGAGTTGAATATACAAATTGTCGCGCTCATCCGAGGTCTTCGCGCGATCAATCCTGTCACGCAGAGCTTTTTCGCGATCATCGCTGCTTTGCGGCGGACGGATTCCTTCGCGCAGCGTATCATCATCGCGTTGACGCGCCTCTTCGGGCACTGCCTGGGCCAGAGCATCCATCTGTCCGCGCAGTGGTTCGATCAGTTCTTTTGCAGCGTATTGTTCGAAGAGGGGCAGAAGCCGTTTCAGCATCAGGTACTTGCCCACCGGTCCCGCGGTCGTCTGATCCTGTCCCGGGGGAGCAAGCGGCCGCATCAAAATATCCGCTGCCGTGCGGAAGAATGCTGAACGCAGTGCGGGTGGGACATCCGGCGGCGGACTGGACCCGCGGGAACTTTGGGTGTTCGCCCCGCCTCCCTGGAACGTCACAAAAGTGTGCGGCGTGAAGACGTAGGACGAGAGAAGGGAAACGGTATTTGCGTCTGACGACAAGTCGCCGGACGCGCGGGTAAGCAGACTTGCGTACATCTTGTCAGCGGCGGCGGCATCCTTCTCGCGCAGGTAAGACAGGAAATCCAGAGCGTCACGAGTTATGTTACCGAGAGCCGGAGCAGCAAACTGAAGGGCCCGCTCAACATCATCCGAATTCAAAAGCTGGCGCGCTAAAGCCAGCCGCTGACTCATGGCCTCGGGCGAATCAAACGTGTTTGATCTGGCCTTGTCTGTAATTTCAGTTGCTTCGCGTTCTTTTTCTACTTTCAATTTGGCCAAAAACTCTTCGCCGAGAGCGCGATCACGCCGCGCCGCCAGGCGCAGGACTTCGCCCCTGATGTTTGGTGGCCCAGTGACGGCGACGCTCCCGCCCTTTGCTTGTTGCTGCTTAATATCTTCCTGAAGCTTGCGCTGTCCTTCCTGATCTACGATCTCGGCCGACTCCCAGGCTTTCCGAAACAATGCTCGCGCTCGCTCGGGATCAGCAGACCACAAGACGTCGGCGATGCGCGCCTGCGTTCTTGCTCGAAGAGTCTGATCCGTATATCGTCCCGCATCGGCGGCCAACGAAAGCAACATCGACTGAGCATTGGCGCGGCGTTCGCGCAGGATACGCTCAGCCTCAGGGTCTTTCTCCGCTTTGTTGTTAACAGCGACGTTTTTGGCCGGATTTGTCTTAGACGTCTCGTTGGTTTGGGCAGTGAGAACAGGCGAAAACCCAAGTAAGCAGAAAAGTACTGGGAAGAGCCGATACTTCATTTCAAAAACCTCCGCGTGACTCTGAATACACTACGCTGACGAGATCACGCTGTCGAAAGAATCAGGTTCCAAAAGTTAAGAGTTCAACTTTACCGGAAACAGACCGAAAAAAAACGAAAAGCGGGCGCGAGAGTGAAGAGCCCGTTACTTTGAGAATGGTCAAACGGCTAAACCGCTACGACTTCGAGATCGGGATCAACTTCCTGCTTCAGCATGCCTTCAATGGCCATCAACGTTCCGGTGAGCGAGCTGGGACAACTGCCGCAGGCACCCTGGTAACGAATTTTCAAAGTGTGATCGGTAAGATCAAGAATCTCGAGGTAACCGCCATCACCCATTAAATAAGGCCGGACCTTCTCGTCGAGAATTTCGTTGATGCGCAGCAATCGAGGATCATCGCTGGTAACGGCGGCGATTGCTCCGCCCACTGCGGACGTATCCTGTGTCGATCCAGTTGATGTTGATTGTGCCGCGCGAATGGGCACAGCCAGGGTAGGCAAAAGTTCATCCCAGTCCGCCGCATCTTCCTTTTCGACCGTGATCATGTTGTCCATGTAAAAGACCGAAACAACATTTCCTACGTCGAAAATAGACTTGGCGAGAACATCGGTCTGGGCCTGATCAAAGGTCGCAAACTGCTGGGCGACACCGTTCGAAACCGGCTCGCGCAGGATGAATTTCACAGCGTTCGGATTAGGCGTTTCCTGAATATCACTAATCTTTGGCATATCTGTTTGCGCGAGTCCCACTGGCTAACCCGCAAACACTTTCTCTGATGTTAAGTCAATTATAGACGTTGATGACGGGGTTTTCTAACCGCGCGTGTCAGAACCGGACCGGGCCAAGTCATTACCGATTTCCAATTTGCGATTGCCGATTGCGTAAAGCCTCAAAGGGAATTCGCAATCGACAATCGGCATTTGACAATGGATTGGCCCGGTCGCTACTGCTCCCGGTTCTGACCCGTTTTCAGGCGTTGCAAAAATACTTGCAACTATGGCTAACGAGTCATAT
>Ga0126375_10000085_pt1 | contig 18842 bp, 18 predicted proteins | sample PanSoiMetPlot_14_FD_109577 | JGI IMG/M metagenome (GOLD analysis project Ga0126375, IMG submission 109577) | Tropical forest soil microbial communities from Panama - MetaG Plot_14 | ecosystem: Environmental > Terrestrial > Soil > Tropical forest | place: Panama | collected 2016-02-17 | reverse complement strand
GCCGATCTTGTATTGGACGATCCACGTCAGACGGCCGTCACGCATACGCAGCCCGAAGCCGGGGAGGTTGTCGTCCCACTCAACATGGTCCGCCTTGCCGGTGGCGTTGCGTTTGATGGCGGCAATCGAAGCCTGGGTCAGTTTCATCTCTCAGCCCCTCTTCGGGAAGACGTGGGGAAGATTTGAACGTCTTCCCGTAGTCTTCCCCGGTCATTTTATGACTTAAATTACTTGTAGCCTGGCTGAGAAATGTCGATTTGCAAGGCACATTTAGCTATAAATCTTCCCGAGTCCACAAATAACTCAAGTCACCTTGACTTGGCGTCACCTGGATTTGCGGTCACCTAGATGCGTTCCGGCAAACGGGCTTCGCGTGCGAGCGAGGAGAAGCGGGTTACCGCTGCATCAAATTGCAATTCGACGGTGCCGGTCGGCCCATGGCGTTGCTTGCTGATGATAACTTCGGCTTTGCCATGCACTTTGTCCGCTTCCGCCAGCCATTCCGCGAATTTTTCGCGATTGGCTTCCAGCGGCTTGCGCATCTGGTGGTAGTACTCTTCGCGATAAACGAACAAAACCACGTCGGCGTCCTGCTCGATTGAGCCGGATTCCCGCAGATCCGAGAGCTGAGGCCGTTTATCGTCGCGGCTTTCCACCTGGCGCGACAACTGAGACAGCGCGAGAATCGGAACATTAAGTTCCTTCGCCAATGCCTTGAGCTTCGTTGTGATTTCAGTGATTTCCTGGACGCGGTTCTCCGCCGAGCGTCGGGTCGAGCCTTGCAGAAGCTGCAGATAGTCGATGACCAGAAGGTCGAGACCACGTTGCCGCTTGAGCCGTCGCGCGCGAGCCGCAAGCTGCGCAACGGACAGACCCCCAGTCTCGTCCACGTAGAGCGGAATATTCTGCAGTTCGATGGAGTAATCTTTGATCTTTTCGAAGTCACTTTCACTGATGCCGCCGCGGCGGATCTGGTTTGAGGGAATGCCGGTCTGCTCGGCGATGATGCGGGTTGCGAGCTGTTCGGCCGACATTTCCAATGAGAAGAAGCCGACAATTCCGCCGTTGACGGTGCTGGTGTGGCCGTCCGGTTTGATCTCGCCGCGCCACGCTTTGGCGATGTTGTAACCGATGTTGGTGGCGAGCGCGGTTTTTCCCATGCCGGGCCGGCCTGCGAGGATGACGAGGTCGGATTGCTGCAACCCGCCCATCATGCGGTCGAGATCATCGAGGCCAGTGGCGATGCCGGACAGCTTCCCATCGCGCTGAAAGGCGTGCGCGGCCATATCGATGGCCGTCGTAAGCGCCTGCGCGAAACGTTGGAAACCCCCGTCATATCGGCCTGTTTCGGCCAGTTCGTAAAGCCTGCGTTCCGCATCTTCGATCTGGTCGCGCGGAGAAAAATCCACAGGCGCGTCGTAGGCGACATTCACCATGGCCTCGCCAACCTGAATCAGCGCGCGGCGGACCGACAGATCGTAGACCGTGCGGCCATAATCCTCGGCATTGATGATCGTCGTAGCCTCCGCTGCAAGTCGCGCGAGGTATTGGCTGACAGTGAGGCCGCCAATGTCCACGTTCGCATCGAGAAACGTCTTCAGCGTGACCGGCGTTGCGAGTTTGCCCGCGCGGATCAGGTCGCGCGCAAGTTGGTAGATCTGCTGGTGGATGGGTTCGAAAAAATGCACCGGTTCCAGGAAGTCTGAAACCCTGTAGAATGCCTCGTTGTTGACTAGGATAGCGCCCAAAAGCGCCTGCTCCGCCTCGATATTGTGCGGGGCCGAACGGTAGAGCGGCGCAGGTTCTTCGACCTGCTTGCGAGCAACTGATTCGCCGGGGGCCATGAAAACTAGTGCTTCGCCAATTTGACCAAACTTTGATCTATGGCTTAGCGACAGGAGTGATGTCATGCGACGGGCGGCAGTCGGTCCATAGCCGCTTTCCACACTAACTCACCGCCAAAAAACACCGACGGCCCACAATGTAAGCCTTGACTAAGGCACTAAATGCCCTGGCAAGTCACTCGCCCGCAAGCCTTAAGGGCGGGCGACGCTTGCCTTCGACGGCCGCGAGGCGGCGCTCTTCGCTGGCGATGTAATCGCGCGTGATCGGCACAACGCCTTGGCGCGTGCTGAGCTGGATCTGCATCACCATCATGTTCTGCTCGCGGAACGACATCTCGGAAGCCGCGAGATAGAACTCCCACATACGCACAAAGCGCGGCTCGTAGATGCGCTCGACATCGTCGCGGTGGGCGAGAAAACGCTCGCGCCAGGCTTTGAGCGTTTCCGCGTAATGCAGGCGAAGGATCTCAATGTCCGTGACAAGAAGCCCCGCCTGTTCGATCGCCGGCAGGACCTCGGACAGGGCAGGAATGTAGCCGCCCGGGAAGATATATTTTGCGATCCAGGGGTTGGTGACGTTGGGCCCTTCGGACCGGCCAATCGAATGCAGGAGCATGACGCCGTCATCGCTCAGCAGCTCGGCGCATTTCTGAAAAAACGTATCGTAGTGGCTGATACCGACATGCTCGAACATGCCGACCGAAACGATCCTGTCGAACTTCTGGTGTACGTCACGATAGTCCTTCAACAGGAAGTGGGCGCGCTCACTCAGTCCCTTCTCCGCGGCCCGCTCGTTGGCAATGGCATGCTGCTCCCTGGACAGCGTCACGCCGGTGACATTGGCCCCGCCGAGCTCCGCGAGATAAAGGCCGAGACCGCCCCAACCGCAGCCAATGTCGAGCACGTCCTGGTCGTGATCCAGCCTGAGCTTTGCGGCGATGTGTCGTTTCTTGGCGAGCTGTGCGTCGTCGAGCGAGGTCTCCGGCGTTTCGAAATAGGCACAGCTGTACTGGCGATCCGCATCCAGGAACAGCGAATAGAGACGGCCGTCGAGATCGTAGTGATGTGCGACGTTGCGACGGGCCCGCTTGCGCGGATTGAACTGGGCTAGGCGGCGGCCGGCGTAGCGCAGCAGCCATCGCGGGCGGGCCCATTTCGGGGCTTCCACACCCTGCTTGAGCAGGACGGCAAGCACGTCGGCGATCGTACCCTGCTCAACCACCAGGGTACCGTCCATGTAAGCTTCGCCGAATCTGAGCTCGGGATCGCGCAGCAAGTCTAACTCGGCACGACGCGAGGTGATGCGCACAGCGACCGGGCTGCCTGTGCCGTCGCCAAAAACAAAGCTTCGTCCACGCGAGGTAGTAAGCTTGAACGTCCCCCGCCGGATAAACTTACCGAACAGACCTCGAAGCAACCGATCCATCGGCCGCCTCCAACACCAAATCGACGCCCCGCAGCAAGCAATTCTTCGAAATAACAACGCCGCGCAGGCACAAACGTTCGGACCTAGGTATTTAATCAAAGTTGCCGGGGGTCAGCAATCCTGCCTGCGCAAACCCGCTATCATTCCGACGCCGCTCACTGCGAAATAATACGCTATCAAGGCCGTCGATCGGGGGCGGCGAGTGGGCAGCGGTCAGTAAGCAGGACATTGCATGGAGCGAAAAAGGTTATGCCAGAGGGTCGCCTGGCTGGCGGTCGTCGTCTCGACGGGGTGGCTGGTTAACAGCGCTGTAGCGCGGGAAACCCTGGGTCGGAACAAGAGGCCGGCGCAAACTTTCGCGTCGGATTGCGCCGCTTGTCACAAATCTCCGCAAGGTCTCGCCAGGTCTGCCGGCGGGCTCTTTGGGGTCGAAGGCTTCCTGCGCGAGCACTATACGTCGAGCAAGGAGTCAGCCGCGGCGCTTGCGAATTATCTGAGATCGCAGGACATCGGACCTGCGGGATCGCGCACCAGGCGCGCCGCCAAAGGCGATCAGTCAAAACCAAACGAACAGAAAAAGGCGGCCCCGAAGCCGGCCGAGGTCAAGGCTGCCGACAGGAAGCCGGGCATGGCGCCCGGCGACGCCAGGCCGACCGATGGGCGACCTCCCGACATCATGGCACCTGAGCGCCGGGCGCCGAGGCCGAACCCGCCTGCGGCCGCCGAGGCAAAGCCAGCCGAGGGCGCAGGAGAGTAGTCAGAGCGGCGTGCGTGGGTCGCTCAAGCGTCTTCCGTCTTCTTCTTCCTCTTGCCTTTGGCTGTCTTGGCCGGCGCCTCGTCGGAGTCCGCTTTCGCTTCGTCCGCTGCCGCGGTTTCCTCCTCAGCCTTGGCTCCCGGCTCGAACATCGCCTCCGCGGCTGCGGCTGCAGCGGCGGCTTCTTCTTCAGCTTCGGTGCGTGCCACAGTCACGTCTTCGCCGCGCGCAATCCGCTCGGCCTCGTCGGCGCTCCGCGCAACCGTAACAGTGATCGCCACCTCGACCTCAGGATGAAGCGCGAGCGGCACCTTGTACTGGCCGATCGTCTTGATCGGTGCATTGAGCACGATCTGCGAGCGGCTGACCTCGGCGCCTTTCTCCTTCAGGATAGCGGCGATGTCGCGCGTGGAGACCGAGCCGAACAACTGGCCGGACTCGCTCGCCTGACGCAGGACGACATAGCTCTTGCCGTCGATCTTGCCGGCGAGTTTTCCGGCTTCGCCCTTCATTTCGAGATTGCGGGACTGAAGCTCGGCCTTCATCTCTTCGAAACGCCTCTTGTTGTCGGCGGTAGCCCGCAGGGCCTTGCCGCGCGGCAGCAGAAAATTGCGGGCAAAGCCGTCCTTGACGCGCACGACGTCGCCCATTTGGCCGAGCTTGCCGATACGCTCGAGCAGGATCACTTCCATTGTCGTTACTCCTCGATCTGAACTTTGGTTGGTTGTTGTCTCAAACTCATGAAGGCGTTGGCGGCTTGTTCTTGCGCGCGACGAGCGCGCGCACGTCGATCACCGTGTCGATCAGGCCAAGCAGGCAAATCGCAACGATCAGCCAGCTGACCAGAAGCACTGCGAGGTAGGTTCCGACGAGCACGAAGGAGCGTCCGTTCAATCCGCGGGTGACCGCATGCAGCACGGAGAAGCCAAGCACGGCGTAGGCCATCAGCAAGCTGGCGCAGACCACGCGTGCGATAATCCCGAGCAGCCCATCGGCAAAACTCAGCGCGATGGCGATGGCGAGGACGATCGCCAGCAAAGGCGGGGAACGCAGGGCCGACAGGTCCGGCCACGGGCGTGTCAGGCGACCGGAAAATTTAACCACGCGGCCGGCGAGCCACAGATTGAGCAGCGAGGTCAGCATGGCAAGGATGGCCGCGGTGGGGGGCATGACCGCCACCATGAAATTGATGAAGCGTTCGGGATCGGCGCCGCCGGGCAGTTGCAGCGGTCCATCCGGCGCATTCACTTGCGCCCGCAACATGCGGGTGAGTGCATCGTGCAGGCCCGCAGCGAAAGTTTGCGCATCGGTGCCGAAATTCGGAATGGCGACGATCACGACCATCGCAGCGAGGATCGCGGCCCACATGACGATGCGGCCGATGGGATACCATTCGAGCGGCGGCTGCTCGTGTCCGTTGCCGGCGGCGGTCAGCGGACGGGCGAGCATGACGAGATAGCCGAGCCACCAGGCGGGGATGCCGGCGTCGGCAAGAAAGCCGAAGAAGAACACGGTGCCGAGCGCGAGGCCGAGACTGATCGAGCCGACGCTTGCGGCGATCAATGCCGCCCAGTGACTCCAGCCGAGCCCGGCAATCATGATCGGCAAGGGCGCGAGATAGAACAGCGGGATCGACAAAAGCGCGCCCGAGATCACTGAGGCGAACAGCAAAGCCGCCGCGGCGCCGGCACCGATACCGATGAGTGCGAAGTTCATCATCACGAGCTGTCCCGCTCCTCTCGAGCGGTTAGAGGCGGCATGTGCGTCCACCCCAACCATCGGCGACCGGGATGATCCCGGCGCCTCGTTATCGTCGGACTGTATTACATGCGGCCGCAAGCATCGGGCGGCCGCATGCGTCGCGTTACTGGATCACGTAAGGCAGCAGGCCGAGAAAGCGCGCGCGCTTGATGGCCTGCGCGAGCTCGCGCTGCTTTTTCGCCGAAACGGCGGTGATGCGGCTCGGTACGATTTTGCCGCGCTCGGAGACGTAACGCTGCAGGAGCTTCACGTCCTTGAAGTCGATCTTCGGGGCGTTTGCGCCCGAGAAGGGGCAGGTCTTGCGCCGGCGGAAGAACGGGCGGCGCGCGCCGCCTTGCGGTGAGAATGCCATGGTCTATTCCTCCCCGCCGCTGCTGCCGCTGCCGCCGCCGTCGACGCCGTCGACGTCGTCGCCACCCCTGCGCCCGCGCCCCCCCCGGTCATCGCGGTCGCGATCGGATTTGCGCATCATCGCCGAAGGACCATCTTCGTGCGCCTCGACACGAATTGTGAGATAGCGCAGCACATCCTCGCTGAGACGTTCCTGTCGCTCGATTTCATTGAGTGCCGCTGGCGGAGCATCGACGTTAAGCAACGTCATATGCGCTTTGCGGTTCTTGCGAATGCGGTAGGTGAGGGACTTCAAGCCCCAATACTCGTTCTTTGTGATCTTGCCACCCATCTGCCCGACCACCCCTGACCACTGTGTGGTCAAGTCCTCGACCTGCTGCGCGCTCAGGTCCTGGCGCGCGAGATAGACGTGTTCGTACAACGGCATGAAATGCCTTTCCCTTGCTAAAGTCCCAGTCCTCGATCCCGGCGCCAAGCCCCTCGAGCCCTTCGGGGAAAGGCTCGAATGCTCTGAAGGCGGAAGCACGGGACGCCAGACCAACAGTCCTACCGGTTTCAAAAGAAGCCGGCCGTCCGTTCAGCTCCCAACCAGGATCGATGGAGCGGGCGGTTTATAGGGGGTTTTCACAAAAAGGCAAGGTAAAACAGCGTACTCGGCTGCGGCCAAAATCAAGCTATGAATTTGCCGTTCCTCTAGGTCCCGTGATCGGCGCTGTGTAGTTGGTCAGCAAGTTTTACGGCGAGATCCGCGCCTTCTTTGATCTGACGCTCGGTCTTGGGATTCTGGCCGTTGGCATGGCGCATTATCTTGAGCGCTTCCAGCAGCCGACCCAGGTTGCTCGCCAAGAATTTCTGGCGGAAGGCCGGATCGTTGCGAGCTTGCGCAAGTTCACACTCGGTAACCAGTCATTCATGGCCTTGGCCTTTGAAAAATTTGAAAAATCCTAACGAAAAGAGTTTGTCGCAAAGTTACTAGGCACGCCACAACTTGACAGAACCCGGCATCAAGGTGTCTTTCGGCCCGATTTCTGCGTATGCACGAAGAATATAATGAGCAGGATTATGGCGATCGCTTTTGTGTTTCCAGGGCAAGGCAGTCAAGCCGTCGGAATGGGTAAGTCGCTCGCAGCAAACTTTGCTGCCGCGCGACAGGTTTTCGATGAAGTCGATGCTGCTCTTACCAGCAAGCTGAGCACCATCATTTTCGAGGGTCCTTCCGATGCGCTCACGCTCACTGAAAACGCACAACCTGCATTGATGGCGGTTTCGCTTGCGACTTTGCGGGTTATGGAAACGGAAGCCGGGTTGAATTTGGAGCGCGACGCACAGTTTGTCGCCGGACACTCACTCGGTGAGTATTCCGCGCTGGCAGCTGCCGGTGCCTTCACGGTTTCTGAGGCCGCACGGTTATTGCGTACACGCGGACAGGCCATGCAGAAAGCGGTCCCGGTTGGCGAAGGTGCGATGGCGGCGTTGATCGGTTTGGAATTTGATGCAGCGTCGGCCGTTGCGGCGGAAGCCGCCCAGGGCGAGGTGTGCCAAGCTGCCAACGATAATGGGGCTGGTCAGGTGGTCGTCTCCGGAAGCAAGGCGGCGGTAGAACGTGCAGTTGAGATCGCCAAAGCCAGGGGCGCCAAACGTGCGATGCTTCTACCCGTGTCCGCACCCTTCCATTGTTCCCTGATGAAACCCGCCGCCGATGTTATGGCCGAAGCGCTTGCGAAAGTGCCAGTGAAGTCGCCGACTGTACCGTTGGTTGCCAATGTTCTGGCTAAGGCCATCCGTAGTCCGGATGAAATCGTGCGCGGACTGATCGAACAGGTGACTGGTACAGTGCGCTGGCGTGAGTCAGTTCTGTACATGGCGAATGCCGGCGCAACAAATTTCTACGAGGTTGGCGCTGGGAAAGTGCTTAGCGGATTGATCAAGCGGCTTGCCGGTAACGCCACAGTGTCTGCTGTTGGCAGTCCGGAAGATATTGCCGCATTCAAGGCCGGGAGGAACTTATGATGTTCGACTTGACCGGCAAGACTGCACTCGTGACTGGTGCAAGCGGGGCAATTGGCGGGGCAATTGCGCGAGCCTTGCACGCCCAGGGTGCGACCGTTGCTATCTCTGGTACGCGCAAAGATGCGCTCGAGGCCATCGCCGCCGCGATGCGTGATCGCGTCCATATTTTGCTGTGTGATCTCGCTGAAAAAGATGCCGTTGAAGCCTTGGTACCTGACGCAGAAGGAAAAATGGGGAAGCTCGACATTCTGGTCGCGAATGCCGGGGTCAACCGCGACAATCTTTTCGTGCAGTTGCGCGATGAGGATTGGGACCGAGTGATCGCAGTCAACCTTACCGCCACATTCCGCCTCGCCCGCGCCGCCGTATCGCGCATGATGCGCCGCCGGTGGGGTCGCGTCATTGCCATTACATCGGTGGTCGGATTTACCGGCAATCCGGGACAGGGAAACTACACGGCTTCCAAGGCGGGAATTGTCGGGATGATGAAATCAGTGGCCGCCGAATACGCCAAGCGCAATATTACCGCCAATTGTATTGCGCCGGGTCTGATTGCATCAGCCATGACAGAAAAGCTGAACGACAAACAGCGCGAGGCGATCTTTGCGCGCATCCCGGCAGCCAAGCTCGGAACTCCGGAAGACGTTGCTGCCGCTGCCGTGTTTCTGGCTTCGAATGAGGCCGCTTACGTGAATGGCCAGACCATCCACGTCAATGGTGGGATGGCTATGATATAAGCCCAAAACGGCCGCGTCGGATTTTACGACGGATCATGCCGATGAGTGGTCTAAAAGCAGCCTTCCCGGGGCTTGCTCGCCTAGCCTTCACGCGCTAGTCAACGCATTTGAAGTATGGTAACCGAACTTTGGTCCGGGTTGGGGCGGCTAGTCGCGGAAGTCACAAGCGTACTCCGCAATTGGGGTTGTCTCATCACCAAGCACGACGAGGCCATACTGCGATGGTTGCGATCTGACTTCGGACCGCAGCCCAATCTAAAAAGCACGAGGTTGGAACGATGAGTGACATTGGCGAGCGGGTGAAGAAGATCGTCGTGGAGCACCTGGGCGTAGAGCCCGAAAAGGTGACCGATCAAGCGAGTTTTATCGACGATCTTGGCGCCGACAGCCTCGACACCGTTGAGCTCGTGATGGCCTTCGAAGAGGAATTCGGCTGCGAGATTCCGGATGATGCCGCCGAGACCATTTTGACCGTGGGCGACGCAGTCAAGTTCCTCGAAAAGAACGCCAAAAGCTGAGCACGCGCGTCACGCCGCTGCTCAGTCGCTTCGCTCGTCATCGGCTTTGGCTGTGCGCAATGCAGCGGCGCAACTGATTTCGCTCGGAGCCCTTTATGAGACGTGTTGTCGTCACAGGATTGGGAATGCTTACGCCGCTCGGTTGTGGCGTTGAACCGACCTGGGCAAGTTTGCTCAAGGGCGAGAGCAGCGCCAAGAAGATCGACAGTTTTGATGTTTCAGATATCGCTTCCAAGATTGCTTGTGAAGTTCCTCGAGGCGATGGTTCAAACGCGACCTACAATCCTGACCAGTGGATGGAGCCGAAGGAACAGCGCAAGGTCGACGAATTCATCGTCTTCGCCATGTGTGCCGCTCGCCAGGCGCTCGACGACGCCGGTTGGCATCCGAAGACCTATGATGAGCAAACTACTACTGGAGTGGTGATCGGTTCCGGTATTGGGGGGATAGAAGGGATTGCCGAGACGGCCGTTGCCCTGCATGAGAGGGGCCCACGTCGAGTTTCACCATTCTTTATTCCGGGCCGCATCATCAACTTGGCTTCGGGGTTTGTATCGATCGCTTTCGGTCTCAAAGGGCCGAACCATGCTGTGGTCACCGCCTGTTCGACCGGAGCGCACGCGATCGGTGACGCCGGTCGATTGGTGGCGTTGGGCGACGCTGACGTCATGGTAGCCGGTGGGGCAGAGTCCCCTGTGAACCGAATATCGTTGGCAGGGTTTTCGGCGTTGCGAGCGCTCTCAACAAACTTCAATGATGATCCGCCCCGAGCTTCGCGCCCGTACGACAAGGACCGCGACGGCTTCGTGATGGGAGAGGGCGCCGGGGTTGTTGTCTTGGAGGCGCTTGACCACGCGAAGGCGCGCGGTGCCAAAATCTACGCTGAACTCATAGGCTATGGGCTATCAGGCGATGCCTATCACATTACGGCTCCGGCTCCGGACGGGGATGGCGCATTGCGTTGCATGAATGCAGCTATCCGTCGGGCAGGTATTTCGAGCGGCGATATCGACTACATCAACGCGCACGGCACTTCGACGCCGCTCGGGGATGAGATTGAACTCGGTGCAGTACAGAAACTGGTTGGCAATGCGGCAGGGCGTGTGTCGATGTCGTCCACAAAGTCCTGCATTGGCCATCTGTTGGGGGCGGCTGGTGCAGTAGAGGCTATATTTTCAATCCTCGCGATTCGCGATCAGGTTGCGCCGCCCACGATCAATCTCGATAATCCCTCGGTTGATACGCCAATCGACCTAGTTGCCCATCAGGCACGCAAACGTGATGTTGACACCGCATTGTCGAATTCATTCGGATTCGGGGGTACAAACGCGTCACTTATTTTCCGCCGCTACGCTGCCTAAAACCTTCCATCGGCGGACGTCCCAAGCTTTCGCCATAATTTCTTCTAACGTGCGCGACGCCGGTGACTTTCTCCGCCACGGCGGTGAATGTTGCGATAAGAGAACGTTAGTATTGATTCGGGAGCGCGCCACGTGAATTCGGATCGACCTGCGAATGGCGGCTCTTCGTCCGCGAAACCGCCTTTGGCGCGCAGTCCGCGAGCCGCCCTCGAGCCAGAAAGAGTGCCGCTGCCGAGCCGCCGTTCGCGGCGAGCGCGCCATCCAGTGGTGATAGTCGGGAATGCGATTTTTACACTCCTCATTGTCTTATCGATCGCGGCTGCCGCAGTACTGTTTATTGGAAAACATAGGTTCGAAGCACCGGGCCCTCTCGCTGAAGACAAGATGGTGAATATCCCGCGGGGCCTGGGGATTAAGGATATTGCCGACCTATTGCAGCGCGAAGGTGTGATTGATCAACCGTACATCTTTATGGGCGCTGTCATTGCGCTTAAAGCGCGTGGCGAGCTCAAGTATGGAGAGTATCAGTTCGCGAAGAATTCCAGCGTCGCGGATGTCGTGGATACGGTCACCGAAGGCAAGGTCATACAGCATGCCGTGACTGTGCCGGAGGGGCTAACATCCGAACAGATCGTTGCGCGTCTCTTGGAGAACGACGGATTGGCGGGCCAGATAAAAGAAATTCCGCACGAAGGCACGCTTCTTCCCGAGACGTACAAGTTCACCAGAGGCATGACGCGCGAGCAGATCATTCAGCGCATGCAGCAGGCTCATCGGCGCGTTTTGCAGGAGGTGTGGGAACGCCGGATGCAGGATTTACCTGTCAAGACGCCAGAGCAACTCGTCACGCTTGCATCGATCGTCGAGAAGGAAACAGGCAGACCTGACGAACGCACCCGGGTTGCGGCGGTCTTTGTGAACCGGCTGAAGAAACGAATGCGGCTTCAGTCGGATCCAACCATCATCTACGGGCTGACCGGCGGAAAGGGGTCACTCGGACGTCCGCTCGTCAAAAGCGAGATCGAGCAGCCGACACCTTACAATACCTATGTGGTCGATGGATTGCCGCCCGGGCCGATTGCAAATCCGGGCCGTGCTTCACTTGAAGCGGCGGCCAATCCTGCCCGCACCAAGGAGCTCTATTTCGTTGCAGACGGCAACGGCGGCCACGTCTTTTCGGAAAATTATGCGGAGCACCAGAAAAATGTGGCGCGCCTGCGTGGCATTGAACACGGCACGATCAGTCCCCCCGCGCCGGGATCACAGGGCGGAACCAAGCAGTAGGCTTGTGGCGATTACCTCTCACGGCTAAGGTCGCGCCGCTTTCGAGCAGGCAATAACACTACACCGGGTCCAGCCCCATGGCTCTGTCGAGCATGACGGGATTTGCTCGCGGCCAAGGCACCGCTGGCTCCTACGCGTGGAATTGGGAAATCAAATCGGTCAATGCGAAAGGCCTCGATCTGCGCTTCCGTCTGCCGCCAGGATGGGACGCCGTCGAGGTGCCGGCGCGTGCACGCGCCGCTGAAAAACTGTCGCGCGGGACCATCTATGCCAATCTTACTGTCGATCGCAAAGGCGTCCTGCCGACTGCCAAGATCAATGAACCTGTGCTGAGTGCAATTCTTTCAACGCTCAAAAGCCTTTCCGGGAAAGTTGAGGCTGCTCCAGCAAGTCTGGACGGGATTCTATCACTCAGAGGGGTGATAGAAATTGCCGAGGAAGATGAGCGCGAGGAAGACCACCGTGCGGCAGAGGCGGCGATCATTGTCGCATTTGAAAAAGCGCTCGCGGCGATGATCGACATGCGTCGCGCCGAAGGTGCAACTCTTGGCCAGCTCTTGACTACGCGGCTTGATGAAATCGCCAAATTAGCCGGTCGCGCGGAAAACGCACCTGGGCGCAAGCCGGAAGCCATCAGGTCCCGGTTGGCTGAGCAGGTCGCGGTCCTGTTGTCGGCTTCGGAGCGGTTTGATTCCGACCGCCTGCACCAGGAGGCCATTTTGCTTGCGGCAAAAGCAGACATCCGCGAGGAACTCGACAGGCTTTCTTCTCATGTCGAGCAGGCGAAAAGGCTTCTCGTCGTCGGCGGCGCGATCGGCCGCAAACTCGATTTTCTCGCGCAGGAGCTTCATCGCGAATCGAATACATTGACCGCGAAAGCTAATGATGTGGAGTTGACCAATATAGGTCTCGAGCTCAAAAGCGTTGTCGAGCAATTCCGCGAACAGGTACAAAACTTGGAGTGACTCTACGTGGGGCATCAGCAGCACCAGGATCTTGCTGTCGCCAGGCGCGGGCTCATGCTTGTGCTGTCGTCGCCCTCAGGCGCGGGCAAGACTACTTTGTCCCGCAAATTGCTCGATAAAGACGACAATGTCGCGTTATCAGTGTCGGTCACGACGCGCAAAATGCGTCCAGGCGAAAAGGGTGGCCGCGACTACCTGTTTATCGACCGAAAGAAGTTCGATGTCATGGTCGACAATGACGAATTGCTGGAATGGGCCGAGGTCTTTGACAATTACTATGGCACGCCGAAAAAGCCGGTAATGGATGCGCTCACGGTAGGCCGTGATGTGCTCTTCGATATCGACTGGCAAGGGACGCAACAGCTCCGCGAAAGGGCTCGAGCAGATCTTGTCAGCGTGTTTGTTTTGCCGCCGTCCATTCCGGAGCTCGAACGGCGACTGCGCGCGCGCGCACAGGACGACTATGAGACGATTCACCGCCGCATGGCTAAAGCTGCCGACGAAATGAGCCACTGGGCAGAGTACGACTATGTTGTGATCAACCGCGACCTAGATCAGACCTTTGCCGACGTTGCGGCCATTCTCGCCGCCGAACGGGTTAAGCGTGAACGCCAATCCGGTCTTTCTGATTTTGTGCGTGGCCTTCAGGCCAAGCTCTAGGTGGTGAGGACGACGCGTCCGACGATCCGACCTGCGCGCAGATCATCGAGGGCTTGTGACGCGTAACCAAGTTGGCGCTCCGTGATCGGGGGTGGGGGTATCCGCGTGGCGCGCACCAGGTCGATCAGTTCGCGCGCTTCGGCCAACGTTCCCGTTGCGGTGCCTTCGATTGTCATGGCTTTGAGGGCAAACATGGCGACTGCGGTTGAGTAGGCGCCCCCAATCAGCCCGGTCACGACGACCTTTCCACCCTTGGCGAGCACGCTGGTGGCAAAATGCAAGGAGCTCTCCGAGCCTGCAAAATCGCAGGCTGCGTATACTCCTCCGCTAGCTTTCAGAAGCGCCTTTCGCGCCGTCGGATCAGACGGGTCGAATGCTGCGGAAGCTCCGGCGGCGAGGGCGGCCTCGCGTTTCTTGGCATCGACATCCGCAACTAACGGTGCGACGCCGTACATAGCGCGAGTTAGCGCGAGGCCCATCAAACCCACACCACCAAGGCCTACGAGCAGCGGCGGCGCGCGCGTTACCCGGTCGGCAAGACGTCTAAGAGCCGCATAAGCGGTGAGCCCCGAGCACATCAATGCGCCGGCGAAACCCGGTGGCAACGGCTCGTAGTCAATCAAATAACGCTCGTGCGGTATCAGCACGTGACTGGCGAAGCCGCCGTCCACGGTGATCCCGAGATGACGCGGTGCGGAGCAAATATTCTCGTCACCGACTTTGCACGCGACGCATTGCCCGCAGCCAATCCAAGGGTAGACAGCGACCTTGGCTCCTGGTTTTAGCGCCGCGTGGGGACCGACACTGTCGACCACGCCGGCAATCTCATGTCCCAATGTAAAGGGCAGGGTGCGGCCGGCACGAACATCAAGTTTCTTGTCGCCGCCGAGTTGGAAATAGCCGTCTTGCATATGCAGATCGGAATGGCAGACACCGCATCTTTCAATACGGACGAGCACTTCAGATCCCTGCGGTCGCGGTAGATCGACGATAGTTTCGCACAGCGGCGCGCCGTAGGCGGTCAATGATTGACGGTGGAGTTGCATTATAGCGAACGTATCACGTGCCGGTCTTCGATTGCTCGGCGAAAATTCGCGCGAGTACCACGAAACCCTCGACTGGAATTTCCTCCGCTCGCGCCGTTGGCTTGATGTTCGCTTCGGCGAGCAATGCGCCCGCATCGACGCCCAGTGTTTTGAGGCTTTGCCGTAGCATTTTACGTCTTTGTCCGAAGGCGGCCTCAGTAATGCGTTGCAGGGCTTTCGCGTCGCACACGGGTGGTTCCTGGCGTGGCGTTAGGCGCACAATAGAAGACGTCACCTTGGGTGATGGTACAAATGCTGATCGGGCCACATCGAACAGAATTTTTGCATCCGTTCGCCAGCCGGCTAACACCGACAGGCGGCCATAACTTTTCCGATCAGGCGCAGCGACGATACGTTCAGCGACCTCGCGCTGAAACATCAACAACATTGAGTCGTACCAGGGCGGCCAAGGTTCGATAGTGAGCCATCGCACGAGCAAGGCGGTTGCGATGTTATATGGAAGATTGGCGACTACACGGGCGCGCTCAGGTCCGAGCTGGTCACGGGGATCCATGTTTAAGGCATCGCCAGCGACGATCTCGAGGCGTCCAGGATAGTGCTCAGCAATTTCTTCAAGTGCGGTTATTGCACGTTCGTCGCGCTCGATGGCGATTACACGGCGTGCGCCGAGTGCAAGAAGTGCACGCGTAAGCCCACCCGGCCCCGGTCCGATCTCCACCACCGTGATATTTTCAAGCGGTTCAGCCGCTCGTGCGATTCGCGTGGCCAGATTGAGGTCGAAGAGGAAATTTTGGCCGAGAGATTTTTTCGGCTTGAGATTATGGCGGCGGATGACCTCGCGCAGAGGCGGCAGGTCATCAATCTGAGCCATCTGAGACCACGACTATTTCGCTGGTACAAGGGCGGGCGCGGTTGCCGAGAGGCGCGCAGCGAGCGTCAGCGCCGCTAGCAGACTAGAAGGATTTGCGGTACCTTTACCAGCAATATCAAAGGCGGTGCCGTGGTCGGGCGAGGTTCGAACAAAAGGCAGCCCAAGGGTGACATTGACCGCGTGATCGAAAGCCAGCGTCTTTATCGGGATCAGCGCCTGGTCGTGATACATGCAAAGCGCAACATCATAGGTCGCGCGTGCACTCTCGTGGAAAAGCGTGTCCGCCGGCAATGGTCCAATCGCGTCGATGCCCTCGGCCTGCAATCGCTTCACCGCCGGCGCCACGATTTTTCCGTCCTCTTCGCCGAGCGCCCCTTGTTCGCCCGCATGTGGGTTGAGACCGGCTACAACAATGCGCGGCCGCGAAATGCCGAAACGCGCCGCAAGGTCCCGTGCAACAATGCGTGCAGTCTCTGCTACAAGTTCTGACGTCAGTTTGTTTACGACGTCCCTGAACGGCAAGTGGATGGTTACGGGCACGACCGCGAGTTCAGGCGACCAAAGCATCATGATCGGGGTAGCAGCTTTGCCCGTTGATTCTTTCGTGAGCTTGGCCAAGAATTCGGTATGGCCAGGTTCTGCGAAGCCAGATTGATAAAGTACGTTCTTGGCCACCGGATTGGTCACGATGGCAGCTGCTTGCCTCGCCAAAACGTCAGCAACCGCGCGCTGAATCGAAGCGATCGCTGCTGGTGCGCTCGACGCATCCGGCCGGCCAGGTGTGGCCGTGACCGGTGAATCCAAGGCCGAAATCGGTAGCGCGCGTCCGAAAATGTCGGTCGCTTGTGCGGGCGTCACCACGCTTACTGCGACGTTCAGTCCAAGTAAGTGAGCGCGGTGTTTAATGAATTCGGGATCCGCGATGAGGTAGAAAGGCGGCAATCGAAGCTCAACCCGCCGGTTCCATAACTGGATTGTCAAATCTGGTCCTATGCCAGCCGGCTCACCTAGCGTTAAAGCGAGCGGTAGGGCGGTCGAATCGCTCATTTGTTATTCTTGTATTCAATCATCGCCGACTTGCGGATCTCATCCAGATACTTTTTTGATTCAGATTCGAAGCGTTTAACGAAGAGTTGCTCGCGCATCTCGCGCTTCTGCGGCGATTCCGTAGCGCTTTCCTTCTTGTTGCAAACCGCAAACATTTGAAGGCCCTGCGCCGTAACTTCGGGCGGGGTGAGACGGCCAACCTGAATGTTTCCGAGCAAATCCCTTAACTGCGGATTCAAATCGGCAGAATTCTTGGTAATAGGATCGCGCACCGCCACGTCGCGCAATCCACGCGCCATTGCGAGACCCTCGGTGCAAGAAACGAAACGGGATCGCAAGCTCTCCGCTTCGCTACGTTTGGCGGAAATAACCGATTCGCCAGAGCCTCGAGCCACGACAACCATCACCGGGTACAGCGTGTAGATATAGCCCACAGCAGGAGTGTCGCCTTCGTTTTTATCCTTCAGGGCCTTGGCGATGTCGCTGTCTCCGATCTGAAGCGAAGCGTTATACTTGCCCCGAATTAGTTGTTGCCATGTAATTTCGGCACGGATGCGCGCCTTTACGGTATTTGGAGAGACACCGGCGCGCTCCAGGACCTCAGTAAATTGCGCGGTCGTGATGTGCTGCCGCGTGGCCATGTTCTCGAATGCGCCATTGACATCTGAATCGCCAACTTCCAGGCCGTAGACCTTCGCGCGGGCAATTTTCAACCGATCATCGATCAGATCGTTGATGACCTGCTGGCGGTTCGGGGCTTTCTGGGAGATAGTGTCCAGCTTCAGTCGCTGTTGGATATCGTACTCTGTTATCGGTGAGCCGTTAGCAATGACGACAACCTGGGCATGCACATGAACGGGCGCACCGAAAGCCAGGGCGACGATAGCGACTGCCAGCAACGTTCGATACCGTAAAATCATATTGCGCATTTCAGTTTCCGAGGAGCGCGTCGTTAGTTTGACGCCGGTCGGCCAACACCCTGGCTCACCGACGTGCCGCCCAGCGTGCGCAGACTCAGCTGCAGCATGACCGTATGGTTAGCCTGAACATTTCCGCTGTAGGTGTAATTTGTAACGTAGTTCAGGCCCAAAATCACGCAATCGTCGACATAGCCAAGCCCAACTCTTGTCTGGTCGAATTTTCCAGCATTGATGTCGTAGCGTGCTGCACCCAACATAACCCAATTCGCATCGAGCTTGATCTGACCGGTCCCAAGGATGCCCTGCTGTCGCTCAAGGATGCCAAGGGCTGGCTGAGCGGCATAGTCGCCGTAAAGCACGCTGCCGCTCCAACGATCGAAGTTGGCGCGAGCCTCGATTTCAATTCGCTGCGGAGTAAAGGTGTCATTGTCAAAGCGGAACCGCGAGGTGAACATGTAAATGTTGTTTGGCTGATACGACAATCGCGCGACGTAATCGGACCTGGTCGTGTCCAGACCGCTGTCGAGGCCGGTATTGGTCGTCCCGCCGAGTGCAAAGGAATTTTGGCCAAACATGTTGTATGATTGGCCAAATAGCGCATTAACAGATCCGGCCTGGTTGAACTGTGCAGTATATTGCACGCCATAGTTGGCGCGGCTGCCACCTTCTACGCGATCCCAGCCTGAATATTTATCGACACGGAACAGGTTGCTATCGTCAAAAACCAAACTTTGCGCATCTTCGGTCGGCCAGCGTCCGATTTGTTGTTCGTTCGGTCGGACGATTACCTGAGCTACCGGTTCTACGGTCTGTGTCCCCCACGACTGCACATTGATAAATGGATATCGATACTCAAGGCCTATCGTCGGCATAGCGCGCACCAAATCTGTATCGCCGGGTGCGATAAAATTGGAAACGCCGGGCTCATTGCTGATTTGCATGGCACCGGCATCAACGCGTACCGAAGCAAACGGCGTGAACACTTGGCCGAACTGATCAGTGATGCTGCGACGCCAGGTTGATTCCGCAGAGAAGCGGCTGTAGGTGCCTGGTACGCCGCGCAGTAGGCAGCTGGCCGTTGTCTTAATCGCCGGATTGGCTGTTTGCGTGCACGTGCCGTTGTTAAGAGCGCTCTGTGTAATCGGATCAAAGTCTGCATCGTTACGCGTTAGGCTGGTGAAGTTGATTTTATAACCAAGCTCGCCGCCGAGGATTGGCCGATCGAAGACGTAATTATAATCGAGCACCGGGTGAATGATGGGGATTTGCGTTTGCGTGTCGGCCTGT
>Ga0126375_10000084_pt1 | contig 18963 bp, 15 predicted proteins | sample PanSoiMetPlot_14_FD_109577 | JGI IMG/M metagenome (GOLD analysis project Ga0126375, IMG submission 109577) | Tropical forest soil microbial communities from Panama - MetaG Plot_14 | ecosystem: Environmental > Terrestrial > Soil > Tropical forest | place: Panama | collected 2016-02-17 | reverse complement strand
TGCGCGCGGCAAAAAGGATGGCTTCAACGTGCTTTACCAGTTTTCCGATCTCGGTCTACCGGCGCTTTACAGCTCTCTTCATACCAACTCCAGGTCGCTGCGAGAGCGGCGCGCCTTGGTGCAAAAAATGGTTGCGGCTTTCGCCGAAGCAGTGCGTTTCGTCGAGGACAACCCCGATAAAGCCAAGGCTTCTGTCAGCAAGGTGCTGAGGCTCAAGGATGAAGATGTATTGCAAGCCTCGTATGACGCCTACGCCAAGAGATTGATCAACAGGCGTATGATCGTACCCGTCAATTCGGTTACAGAAGGCGTTGAGACCGTGCGCGAATCAGGAACCAAGGTAACCAAGAAGGCGACGGAGCTGCTTGACAATAGCTTCGCGGAAAATTTGGAAAAGAGTGGGTTTTTCAAAGAGGTTTGGGGAGGAAGGGTGCCCTAGGAGTCCAGTGTCTCTCTGGTCTCGAGATTCGTGTTACAAAAAAACAACGCGTAGTCACTAATGTGATATGTTCGCTGGTTTTCTCTTTCCCTTCGACGGGGGAGGACTAAGATGGGGGCGATATGCTAAAACCGGCCGGCCTGATTCGCGGCCACTATGAATGCCGCTCTTTCAAAGAGACGGTTCCTATTCTAACCAAGCTTTTGGCTTTCGATGTCGAGGCGGAAGCCAAAGGGGAGAAAGTCCTGAAACATCCGAATACGGCCTGGCGCCTAGTGATGCATGAGGGTGGACCTGACGCCCCGATCAAGCCGATGCGCAATCATTATGGCGTGCGCGTCACGACCAACGAAGAAGTCGACCGCGCCACCGAGTATCTGGAAAAAAGCAAGGACGAGTTAAGAATCAAGATCATCAAGCCCAGGACCAACCATAACGCCTATTCGGTGCACTTTTATGAACCGGGGGGCAACTATTGGGAAATCGAGTCCTATGAACATGCGGTGGAGGCCGGGATGGGGAAAACGACCAACCCGCATTGGACGACGCCGTTATCTTCGGAAAGATTCGCGGACCAAGGTTATGTGCCCCAGGCTTTTACACATGGCACATTGGAAAACGACGATCTGAAAGCTTCCGAACGCTTCTACCGGGAGGTACTAGGTTTAGAGGTCGTCAAGCTCTGGCCGTCGTCGTGTTATGTGAAGCACCCCGCAACGCCTTGGTATGTCGTCTGCCTCCAGGCGCTGAAACAGAACCGCCAGCCTCTAACCAAATATCAACGCTTCACGCTTTCCGTCGCGTCATCGGACGCCGTACACGAGGCGCACCGCTCTTTTCGCCTGCAGCGAGACCGATGGAGGATCACCAATCTCGAGGATATCAAAGAAGCCGCCGGCGAGACTTTCTTTGTGTTCAGCGACCTTAACTACAACTGGTGGGAGATCACCAGCGCGGAACAATAGCTGCGGAATTTACAAAGAAATTTTTTGCTGACAAGAATGCGGAAATTTATTCTTTTTTCCGGACCGGCGGCGGTCCTGTGCGTAATGTTTCTCGTTCTCCGCAGCGCCGAAGCGTTGAACAGTTCTATGACAACAGCATTGTCCAGGAGCTCATCGGCGAAGGATTCTTTGTTTCCTTGTGGGGGAAGAATCTCTGAGGATGCTTCATAGCGGGAGGGACAGCCGTCGAATGGCGCCCGTTCATGAACCTCCCTTTGCGTGAAAGGCGGAAGAAAAATTCTGCGAAGTTGTTTGTAGGTTAATAGTTGACAGAGAGGAAATGTATGAGAAAGCAATGTATCGGGAACACGTTGATTTTGATCTTGGTATTCTCTCTTGATTCTGGCTTTGCTCAGGACAAAAAAATAGACAAGTTCAGGGTCGGAGGCGGCTCCGCGTCCGCCACACAGATGTCGCTCTGGCTTGCCAAGGAAGGAAATTACTACGAGAAGAACGGGCTCAGCGTCGAAGCGATAAGCATCCCAGGCAGCTCGCTGGCTTTGCAGGCGATGCTTGCCGGTGATTTGCCGATCATTCAGTTGGGCGGCGCCGCATCGATCCAGGCCAACTTTTCCGGGGCTGACTCGGTCATTGTCGCCACCATCGTGCGCAAATTTCTTTTCTGGATTTTTGCCAAGCCAGATATCCAGCGGATGGAAGATTTGAAAGGCAAAGTATTTGGCACCACCCGCTTCGGAACGCTATCCGATCTGGCTGCGCGGTTTGCGTTGCGGGCGCATGGCATTGATCCGGAAAGAGACATCACGATGGTTCAGACCGGCGGTCCGTCGGAAGCGATTACTGCAATGGTCGGAGGAAAGATTCAGGCGGCGGCTTTGAGTCCTCCGGCAACTCTGGCCGCCCGGAAATTCAAACTCAAAGAGATCTTGGATATGTCGAAATTGGAAGCCGAGTATCACATCAATGGGGTAGTGACTACCCGAAGGTTTTTACGAACACAAGAAGAAACCGTCCGCCGTTTTCTAAAAGCGTACGTTGAAGGGGCGGCCCGCGGTCAAAAAGATAAAAGCTTTGCACTCAGGGTCATGAGCAAATATTTCAGGACCGACGATAAGGAAATTCTCGAAGAAAGTTATGAGACGACGATCAAATCCAATTTCGCCATTCCGCCTTATCCATCGATTCCGGGAATCGCTAGCTTGATTCAAGGACTGGAGCAGACCAATCCCAAAGCGAAAGGCGCCAAGCCGCAAGACTTTGCCGACAGCCGGTTGATGAAGGAGCTGGAGCAAAGCGGGTTTATAAAGTCAGTCTTATCGGAGCGCTGAACTCATATTCGTTCAAGCGGTTCAAACCGTTCAAGCTGTTCAAGTCGTCAGGCAGGAGAGCAAGCTAAAGGACGATGGAGTCTCCCTGTCAACTCATTTGGAAATGTAACCCTGAGAGCAATCCTTGCATCATTTAGGATGTAACCCTACGCAGGGGCAGTTTTTTCTTTTTGGGATTTAGCATGGTACCGAGGAACTCAGAGATTTCCTGGAGTGCTCGTCGTTCGGCGCGAGTTAAGGGTTCGGGGCTCGGTTGTGGGGGCGGGTTAGGAGAGATGCGACGGTTAGCCATGAGGTAAATGGGCTCAAGCTTTTGCTCGATGCTTTTAGCCAGGGCAAAGGGGTCGATGGACTCACGGAGGTTTTTAAGCTTGTGGATTTTGAGGGGATCGGCTTGGGAGCAGAGTCGATCAAGCGGAGTGCAGGGTTGATCATAGCGACGTTTGAGTTTAGAGCCGATGCGAGTTTTTTCTAACAGCTTCATGGAAGGCAGAAACAGGTTTTGCAAGATTCTCAATTCGTTTTGGTAAAGATCGTTCATGGCCTCAAGAGCCGGTTGAGAGTCATAGCGTTCATAGCCAAAGATTTTGCGCACATGGGTCCAGTTTTTCTGTTCGATATGGGCGTTGTCGTCTTTTTTGTAAGGGCGTCCTCGAGTGAACTGGATTTGGTTTTGATCGCAGAAAGTCTTGAGGTGATAGTTGATAAACTCTGAGCCGTTATCGGAATCGATGCCCAGAAGCTTAAAGGGCAAAGCCTGTTGGATGTCTTTCATGGCATCGAGTACACCGATTTGACTTTTACCCATGACCGCTCGGGTTTCCACCCACGTGGAGTGGATGTCGGTGACATTGAGCGAGTAAAGAAAGTCTCCCGAAGCCGAGTTGCCGGAGTGAGAGACCAGATCGATCTCGGTAAAGCCAGGACTCTGGACATTCCAGGAGTCGGTTTTGATGGGGATGTGGTGTTTGAGCAAGGTACCGGGTTTGGTGCGCCCGTAGAGGCGCTTTTGGAGTTGACGTTTTTTGACTCCCAAGCGTCGGTCGATGGTGGCCGGGCTGATCGTCAGCAGTTGCTTTTGTACTTGAGTCGAGAGGGTTAAGTGTTTGATGGCCCACGGCAGCCAAAGCGGCAACAGAGCTTTGAGCCTGGCCGAGCACGGATAGCCCGCGGCTTGCCAGATCGCCGTCAGAGCCCAGATCACTTTGGCCCCGTAGGTAGGGCGACGGCTTTGGGAAGTGGGGGTGTTGGTCTTTTGCGGTGCTGGACCGTTGAGTAGCCGAATCGCGTATTTGCGGTTGTAGCGGCAAATCTGACAGAATTCGTCGAGAATGCGAGATCTCAATGGCTTGGATGCTTTTCTGTATCGGAAGTAAATCGCTTTGAGGTAATCCCATTTGGACTTTCCACTCATGGAAACGTAACCCTCCCTGCTTGCTGGTAATCCCCAACACCCGTGGGTTACATTCCAAATGAGTCAACGATATCTCCTTCAGTTACATTTTAGATGATTCAATACGGTCTCTTCCCCCGTTCGACGGGGAAGATTAAGATGGGGGATTGTTGCATCACCGGCAGCAGCGCCCCCTTTCTAACTCTCCCCCGTCGGAACGGGGGCGAGAATTTATGACTATTGTCCGATCAGAGTGCGTAGAAATGCTGCGGGTTCGCGCGAGCGATTTTACTTTTTGCGCGAGGCGGTAGATCTTTCCTATCGAAAAACTCCTTGACCAGCGCCCGCAGATTAGTCTTTTGCGCCTCGTGAGGAAAATCCGAAGCCCACAGCAAACAATCGTCGCCTAAAAGTTCGATGTCGCGCTCCGTGGTGCTCTCTTCGCCGCACTGGAAGAAAAACTGTTTGCTGGCGAGCAGTTCACTTGGCAAACGCGGGCGCTCGCCCTGCGGTACTCGCTCTAACCTTTGTTCGATCTTGCTGATCAAAAACGGCGCCCAGCCACAGCCCGCTTCGAGGAAGCCGAGACGAAGTTTTTTGAGCTTGTTCATCACGCCGGCAAAAACGATGTTGGTAAACTGGCGCATCTGCGGGATCACGTGGGCCAGTGTCGCGACTTCGTTGGCCTGCAAAAAGCGGTCGTTGAGCGCGTGGCCCAGGGGAGAGGCAAGCCCTCGGCCGGCAGAATGCCGCCAACCATGCCGTATGTTTTCACCGTTCGACGAAGTTCCTTCACCGCGGCGGACACATCCTGCATGGGCAGCAGGGCCATGCCGCGAAAACGGCAGTCCTGGGTGAGAAATTGCTCATGGAGAAAATCGTTGTAAGCGCGGCAGAGCTCGGCAGCATATTTAGGATTGCCGATCTGGCCGATATGCATAAATCGTGTGGGATAGAGCACGGTCAGTTCGATATTGCCTTCGTCGAGCTTACCTGCCCATTCGCGCTAGTCGGGCACGCGAAAGTCCTGATGGCGAAAGTCATTCGCCGGAATGGAGCGATGCCAGCCATGGTGCGGCACTAAAGGAAAATAGAGCATCGCCTCGCGGCGCGAGCGATAGCCGGCGGACATGTATTCCATGATTTGCTCATCGGTCTCGCGCACGTGGCCGTCAGAATCGATGATACGGGTGCCGTTTGCTTGCGCTTGCCGTTCTGTTTCGCTTGACCATTCTTCATGAGCGTTCCCCCAGATCGTAAATCTTTTTTTTCATAAAGCGGCCGCTTTTGTCAACGATTTGAAAGGTTCCAATCGTTCAAGCGGTTCAAACCGTTCAAGCCGTCAGAGCTAAGGCTTCGGATTTCTTACCTCGATTCTCTCCGGCACGGCTTGAACGGTTTGAACGACTGGAACAGCTTGAACCTTCTCTCGTTGGTAGACTTTTCCCGCGCTGCACGTTAGAAAATTCTTTTGTGGGTTATTTAACTGAAAAGCTTTACAAACAAGTTCACCGATTCACGCAGGAGCGCGGCAGGTCGTATTTTTTTGCCGGTTCCGTGAAACGCATCGAGGGCGATGCTTGGGATGTCAATGCCAAAGTCCAGGGATCAAGTCTTTATGATGTCCGTATTGTTTCGGAGGACGAATTTCTCGACGTTAAATGCTCCTGCCCTTATTTTGAAAAGGAACTGGAGACGTGCAAGCACATTTGGGCGGTGTTTCTGGCGGCGGAGCGGGAAGGACTCCTGAAAGGTCCGGCAAACAGAAAGTCTTTGCAGCTTTTTGAAGCGCTAGGCGAGGGAGAAGACGACGGCGACGGCAGTGATCAACTTCTCAGCGATGTGCGTCGCCCATTCCCGCTCCAAACACCTGGGACGCCAGCCAAGCCGGCTCGATACGAATGGAAACGGGTCCTTCAAGCATTGCGAGCGAACATGGCGTCGCCGGAAAACCAGGCGGGAGAAGAGTCAACATCAGACCGGCAATACTTCTATCTTATCGATGCCGATCTTGCTTCCGACACGGACAATCTTGTGGTTGAGATTGCGCGACGTGAGCGCAAAATGAACGGCGCTTGGGGCAAGCTCAAAAGTCCGAAACTCTATGCCCGCGATGTTTCCCATATCCGCGATGGAATCGATCAGCGAATCATCGCAGTTCTTTTTGGCGCGCGGCAAGAGCTGACCTACGGGTATTCCCATTACTACGAATCCAATCCCGCGGGATTCACCATTCCGCAGACGCTTTGGGAAACGGTGCTTCCGCTTATGTGTGCGACCGGCCGCTGCTTTTTGCGCAAGTTCAACCGCTTTGACGAGCATACGCCGCTCCAGTGGGATGAAGGCGAGCCGTGGGAATTATTTCTTCACATAACCGCCGCGCCGAACGGCCAAGGCTATGAAGCGAATGCGAGCTTGCGTCGCGGCGAATCCGAAATGAACATTACAAAACCGGATTTGTTGCTGCCCGGGGGACTGGCGATCTACGACGGCCGCATCGCCCGGTTGAAGGACCATGGCGCTTTCGGCTGGATACCGTTCTTGCGATCACAAAGTACGGTTTCGTTTAGCAAAAAGGAAGGCGAAGCATTTTTAGAGGAATTTTTGCAATTGCCCCATCAACCACGATTGACGTTACCCGATGAACTCAAATTCAAAACTGTTCAAGGGCGCGCGAAACCGCGGCTGGTAATTAGGCGGCGACCGCATCAACCACTGGAGACAGCGCGGCGCTTGGAGGGCCATCTTTCTTTCTCCTATGGCAATACGCTGGTTCCGGCAACGAGTCCCAACCGGGCCATTTATCGAAAGGACCGCAAAGAATTAATAGTGCGTGATCTGGAGGCCGAAAATGCGGCGCGGCAGCGGCTTAAACAAGTCGGCTTTCGGCGCGCAGTTTGGACGAAGGAAGAAAATGAAATCGCGCCAGCGCAGCTCCCTAAGGTGGTGCGCACGCTCACCCAGGAAGGCTGGCAAGTGGAAGCGGAGGGCAGTCTCTACCGCACCGGCAGCGCCATCAACATGGAAATCACTTCCGGCGTCGATTGGTTCGGCCTCGCCGGGGCAGCGACATTCGGGGACGCGGCAGTGCCGTTGCCACGGCTTTTACGCGCCATCAAACGTGGCGAGACTACGGTTCGCCTCGATGACGGCACCGTAGGAATAATTCCCGAAGAGTGGATGCAAAAATATGGTTTGCTGGCGGGCATGTCCGGCAATGAAAATGAGGATGACCGTCTACGTTTCACGCGCTCCCAGGCGGGACTGCTGGACGCATTGCTTGCGGCGGAACCTGCGGTGCGAGCCGACGAAAACTTCGAACGCGCGCGCACGGAGTTGCGCGGCTTCGCCGGTGTCCATGAAGCCGATACGGTGGCGACGTTTCGAGGCGAGCTGCGGGGTTATCAACGCGAGGGATTGGGCTGGCTTTATTTTCTCCAACGCTTCGGTTTTGGAGGTTGCCTGGCCGATGATATGGGGCTGGGAAAAACTATCCAAGTACTGGCTCTGCTCGAATCGCGCCGGCAATCGCGCGAGACCAAGCCAAACGATCCGGCGCGCCCATCGTTGATCGTAGTGCCGCGCTCATTGGTGTTTCACTGGAAAGCCGAAGCGGCGCGCTTTACGCCGGAATTACGCGTTCTTGATCACACGGGCGGCTTTCGATTAAAACCCGGCGATCATTTCGGCGACTATAACGCGGTGTTGACGACCTACGGCACGCTGCGGCGCGACGCGGTCGCTCTCAAAGATCAGCGCTTCGACTACTGCATTCTGGACGAAGCCCAGGCGATTAAGAACGCGGGCACACTCTCGGCCAAGGCGGCGCGCCTGATCAGGGCCGATCACCGTCTAGCTTTGAGCGGAACTCCCGTGCAGAATCATCTGGGCGAGTTGTGGAGTCTATTCGAATTTCTAAATCCAGGCATGCTTGGCAGCGCGTCGGTTTTTGGCAATATCGGGCGCAATCCCGATGCGCATACGCGCGGCGTGCTAGCGCGCGCATTGCGGCCGTTTATTTTGCGCCGCACCAAAGGTGAGGTGGCGCGGGAACTGCCGCCGAAAACCGAGCAAACGATTTATTGCGATCTCGACGGCAAAGAAAGAAAGTACTACAACGAACTGCGCGATTATTATCGCGCGCGCTTGCTGAAAGCAGGCGTAGACGAAGCATCGGGACAGTTCAAGATTCAGGTTCTCGAGGCGCTGTTGCGCCTGCGCCAGGCGGCCTGCCATTTCGGCCTCATCGACAAGAAAAAGGCGCAAGAGCCGAGCGCGAAAGTCGACACTTTGCTTGCGCAACTCGATCAAGTGCTCGAGGAAGAACACAAGGTTCTGGTTTTTTCGCAGTTCACGAGCCTGCTCGCCATCGTGCGCGGCCGCCTCGACGAAGCGAAAATTACGTACCTCTATTTAGACGGCAAAACACGGGACCGGCAGGCGCCGGTCGAGCAGTTTCAAAACGACCCGAACATGAAGTTGTTCCTCATCAGCCTGAAGGCGGGAGGTCTCGGACTCAATCTCCATGCGGCTGAGTACGTTTATCTCCTCGACCCCTGGTGGAATCCAGCCGTCGAGTCCCAGGCCATCGATCGCGCGCACCGAATTGGCCAGACGCGCCAGGTTTTCGCCTATCGTTTAATCGGCCGCAATACAGTGGAAGAAAAGGTGCTGGCGCTGCAACAAACCAAAAGAGATCTAGCGGAGGCCATTATCACGGCAGACAACAGCGTGATGCGCAATCTAACGCGGGAAGATCTGGAGGTTCTACTTTCTTAATCTGAAAACCGTTCCAATTGTTGAAGCGGTTCCAGCCGTTCAAGCCGTCGGATTCAACGACGGATGCTGATTGCTATTCCGTCTGGCAGATAGGCGGTGAGCCAGCGCTTAGTGTCCAGAATACGCAGTCGGTATTGGGCGGTTTTATCGAGTCCTGGAAGATCGGGAGCATACTGGCCCAAGAACAAATTTGCCGAGATCAGTAAGCCGCCGTTCCGGAGCAGCCGTTCGGATTGTTCGAGAGCAATCAAAGACTCCGCCGGATCGGTGTCGAAGTAAACAAGATCGTAGCGACTTTTGAGCGTGCGCAAGACAGCTCCCGCCCGGTCCAAGAGAATCTTGATGCGCCGGCCGAGTTTCTCTGACACGAAATGCTCACGGGCGATTTTGGTGTGATCTTCGTTGCAGTCAATGGTTTCAAGAATGCCCCGGGGGCCTGCGCCGTAGGCAAGCCAAAGCCCGCTGTAGCCCAGACCGCAACCAACTTCGAGAAGCCGTTTGGGTCTCGTAGCAGCCGCAAGCGTCCCAAGTAAAGGCCCATTCGCGAAAGGATACACGTCATAACATCCGTGTTGCTCGCGATGCGGTTCATACTTCGCCGCGATGTGCGCGAAACGATCCGATGATTGAGTATACTTCTCGACCCACTTCTTGACCGCCGCTGCGGATTTCGGTTCGTTCAAAGGCATCGACATCCCTTGCTTCCTTGCGGTTTCACCCGGACAAATCGCCGCGCCTCGATTCGAGATATTCTTTAAGCGCCACCGCGTCGTTCTGTACTTCATCACGAGCGCCAAATACAAGCGTGACTGGTCCTTTGCGGACAACCTTTTCTAATTCTGCGAGTGCGTCATGATTTTCCTCAAGTTCGCGAAAATAGCGGTTACGGAATTCAGTCCATTTTGATGGATCATGGCCGAACCATTTGCGCAGTTCGGCGCTCGGCGCGATCTCTTTGAGCCAAAGGTCAATCCGGGCAGTCCTTTTCGATACGCCTCGCGGCCAGAGCCGATCGACCAGCACCCGGAAACCGTCGTCTTTTTTAGCCGGCTGGTAAGCTCTTTTGAGTTTGATCATCCTGCGATACCCTGGCGGCTCATTGATCATATCCGGCGCTTTATGGCTATTGCTCATTCCCAACTGTGCCGCCGCCAATGCCCACCGGCCCGCCAACTCTGCAATCTGTTTGTCAGCACATTCCGCGCTTTATGGCATACGCGACCACGGGCTCGTCAATTCCTTTGAGCTGATATTCATGACGCTTCGGCGAGGGGAAATCAGCTCGAACGACATCATAAGCATCTTGAGTCAATAATATCTCTCCCGGTCCCGCTGCGTCTTGCAGCCGTGAGGCGATATTAATCGCATCGCCTACCAACGTGTAGTCATTGCAACTGGTCGACCCCAGTTTCGTTGTTAGCGCTTGACCCGTGGCGATTCCGATGCCCACGCCAAGGACAAATTCTTTTCCGGGCATTCCATTGATGCGTTTGATTCCGTCTTGAATGGCAAGTGCAGCGTTCACAGCGCGGGCCACGTGATCGCCGTGCTTAATGGGGACATTGAAAAATGCCATGGCGGCATCGCCCAGCAGGCGATCCACGATGCCATCATGCTCAATGATAGCTCTGGAAGTGATCTTAAAAAACTCTTCCGTGACTGGAGCCAGTTTTTCTATGCCTAACTCGTGCGTCAGGCGAGTATATTCCCGGCAATCGGCGAATAGCACAGTGACTTCAGAGAGACGGCCCGTCTCCCAGTGCAGCTCTCACCGGTTGCAGAGATTGGGGTTGGTATCGCTTCTGTGCACGCCCCGGAGCTTCCACACCCAACCCATGAACCCCGTAAAAGGCACGCCATCCGCTAGACACCTTGGCGATAATGAAGCAACAACGGACATCAAGCCCCCTTAGTAAGATCGCCGATTCTCTCTGTTAAGTTTTCTTCACACGCCGCCCAAGGCTTGTCAATTGGTTAGATTATGTTGGTTGACATTGGCGCATGCGTCCGGCTAAGCTCGATGGCAACGGCGCAAACGGAGGAGGCCACTCATGAGCTATGACGTGTTGATCAAAGGCGGCCGAATTTATGACGGCAGCGGACTGCCTTCTTATCTTGGCGACGTGGCGGTGAAAGATGGCCGCATTGTGGATACCGGACGCATCAGCGGCGAGGCCAAGCGGGTAATCAATGCCGATGGTCTCGCAGTATCGCCAGGTTTCATCGACTTCCATACTCATCTCGACGCCCAACTGCTCTGGGATCCGCTGGCGACGTCGTCGTGTTACCACGGCGTGACGACGGTTATTCCCGGCAACTGTGCGTTGTCGCTGGCTCCGTGCAAGGAACCGGATCGTGAGACTATTCTCAAAAGCTTCGAGCGCGTGGAAGCCATCACGTTGCCCGCTTTAAAGTCCGGGGTGAAGTGGGGATTTACCACGTTCCCGCAATATCTCGACGCGTTACGTGGCCACTTGGGCGTCAACGTTGCGGCCCTGATGGGTCACTGCGCGCTGCGCCAATTTGTCATGGGCAACGCGTCCATTGAGCGCGCGGCGACGCCGGCGGAAATTCAGCAAATGAAAGAAGTGCTCAAGGCAGGCATGCGCGGCGGCGCCATTGGTTTTTCGACGAATCAGAATCCCGTTCATATGTATGCGGACGGCACTCCGATCCAGAGCCGCTTTGCCACCGATGAAGAGATCATCGAATTGGCATGCGCCCTCGGCGAAATTAATCAGGGCGCGGTACAGATCTCGCGAGGCTCCCTCGGTGTGTCGGTGCCGATACCGGAAAGCTTGAAACTGTTTGAGGAGATTTCATCGCGGTCGGGGCGTCCGGTGATCTGGCAGAGTATCGCGCAACGCTGGGACAAGCCCAACGAATGGCGCCAACTGTTGGACATGGCCAAAGAAACCATTGACCGGGGCGTGCAGTCTTATCCGTTATGCAATGCGCGCTTGTTCAACAACCGGCTGACCATGAAAAACGCTCAGGTGTTCGACGATCTGCCGACTTGGAAAGCGATTCTTTTTCTGCCGCTGGAAGAGCGCGTCAAAGCGATCAAAGATCCCGAGACGCGCCAAAAGATGCGCTATGAAGCGGTGGAAGAAAAGAAGTCGTCGCGTTTCTCGCGCCGCTGGGATCTGGTCTACTTAATCAATGCGGCGACGCCGGTCAATAAACATCTAGAGAAAAAGAGCGTGGCGGAGATCGCCAGGATTCGCGGCCAGGATATTATTGATGCGTTTCTCGATCTATCGCTCGAAGAGGGGTTGGACACGGAGTTTCAAACCTCCAGCACCAACGGCGACGAACAAGCCGTGGCGGAGATCATTCGCAGCCCCTACGTTCTCGTCGGTCAGTCCGATGCCGGTGCCCATTTGATTTACGACGCGGGCTTCGGCTATGCGACGCGCCTTTTAGGTTACTGGGTGCGCGAGAAAAAGATTATGAGTTTGGAAGAGGGCGTGCGCAAATTAACTTTCATGGTCGCGTCGATTTTCGGTCTGCGCGATCGTGGCTTGTTGCGCCAGGGGATGGCGGCGGACTTGTGTATCTTCGATCCGGCAATAATCCGCGAATGCGATCCGCATATGGTCAAAGACTTGCCGGGCAACGAAAAGCGCTACGTCCAGAAAGCCGTCGGCATCGAGATGACCATCGTCAACGGGCAAGTGCTGGTGGAGAAAGAAAACCACACTGGCGCGCTGCCTGGCGCAGTACTCGGTAGCGGAAACGGATCGGCGCTGCAAGCCGCAGCATAAGAGAAGAAAAAGATACCACCACAAAGAACGCATAGAAGGGATTTTGTAGGGGCGGGTTTCAAACCCGCCCCTACTTTGTGAACTTTGCGTTCATCGCGGTCAAAGGAGCAGCTCGAATATGTATTACGGCGCGCGGGGAATTGTTGGTTTGATCAAGCCTACTTACCGTCCAGGCTCCATGGAAAGCTTCATCAAGCTCATGCCTGAGGGCGTAGGATTTATACCATTTCACGCGGGTATCCGCGCAGGAAATGAAAAAGAGCTGCAGGAAGCACTGACGGTGGCTGAGAAGAAGGTGGCGCGGGCGGCGGAACTGGGCGCGGACGTGGTGATGATCATGGGGGCGCCGCCAACGATGGTTCGCGGCCATGGCGCGGACCGGGAAATCTCTGATCGGTTGACGAAAAAGTACGGCATCCCGGTGACAGTGGCGACTATAGCGCAAGTCGATGCATTTCGCGCCTTGGGAATGAAGAAACTTGTCGGAATTACCTACTTTCAGGACGACATGAACCAACGGTTCGCCAAGTTTCTCGAGGATGACGGATTCCAAGTCAAAGCCATGAAAGGCATCGAGGTGCCGTTCAAAGATGCCGGCAAACTTTCCCCCGAAGCGATCTACGGCTTCGCTAAGAAAGTTTTTCTCGACCATGGGCCGGTTGACGGCATCTACATGCTTGGCGCGGGGTGGCACAATCTGCCGGTGATCGAATTACTCGAGAAGGATCTCAAGACAACCGTCGTTTCCAGCATTCCCGCCCAGGTTTGGGCGACCAAGAAAATTCTTCAGTTGAATGAACCCGTAGCCGGTTACGGTCGATTGCTTGCCGAGATGCCATGAAATACCGTCTCGGGTTTCGTGTCTCGGGTCCGGGGTTTACAACGCGACTTGTACCAATCTTTTTATGTGCTTTTTTGGTTGGCCCGTGTTTGACAGCGAACTCGAGCAGCGCTGCGGAGATGAAAGATCGCGCGGAGGCAGAAGGGAAATTGATGTTCTACGCCTCTTTCAACGCCGCCGATTCGAAGACGTTGACCGATGGATTCAAGCAGCTTTATCCAAAAATCGACGCCACTTTCTATCGCAGTACCGACGCGGGACTTATGGAAAGAATTCTCACCGAAAACCGCGCCGGCCAGGGCATCTGGGACGTCGCTATGATGACGAGCTTTTACGGGCATAATATGAAAAAGCGCGGGATCTTTGCGGTGTATGACTCGCCGGAGCGAAAATATTTTCGCGACGGTTATAAAGATCCCCAGGCGACCTGGACGTCCATCTATACGAATTATGGTGCCTTTGGTTACAATACGCGGACGGTTCCAAAGACAAGCGTGCCGAAATCTTACTCCGATCTTTTGAAGCCGGAATGGAAAGGCCAGATCGGCATGGACAGCCGACCTTACGAGTGGTTCGGCACGTTGATCAAAGCGATGGGCGACGAAAAGGGGATGAGTTTTATGCGCGAGCTGGCCAAACAAGCGCAGCTTAGGGCCGGCCGGAATCTCGTCGCGCAGCTGGTTGCGGCGGGAGAATTCAAAGGCGGGCTGACCGGTTACTCCCAGACTTTCGAAACTTTGAAACCCGCGGGTGCCCCGGTTGATTGGGTTTATCTGAATCCAGTTTTCGCCAATATTCACCCCACCGGCATTTCTGCGAAGGCGCCGCATCCGAATGCGGCCAGGCTGTTCATTGACTTCGTGCTTTCCAAACGAGGGCAGGAACTGATTCGCGGCATGAGCCGAATTCCCGATCGGGTGGATACCCCGCCCGAGCAACCGCGTTTGATGGAAGGTATCAAACCCGCTTTCGCGCCCGCGGAAGTTCTGGATAATTTTGAACGCTACGCCAAGATGTTCGACGAAATTTTCGGTGCAAGGTAGATAAAAGCGCTGCATCGGGAGATTGTCGGACGAGTTACCGGAGGTAAGAATGGCACAGGACTTACGCAGCTATATCGATCTCATTCGAGAGCACAAACTGCTTCTCGATATAAAGAAGGAAGTTGATCCGCTGACAAATTTAGCGGGCATCGCCTATCGTGGAGAAAACGAAGTAGGCAAAGGGACGATGTTCCATAGTCTCAAAGGTTTTCCAGGCTGGACCGCTGTTAGCTACATGTGCGGAAGCCGGGAAAAAATGGCTTTGGGACTGGGGACGACCAAAGAAAAATCCCTGGTCGAACTGGGGGGCAGGATCAGCCGTGGTCTGATAAAGCCTAAGGCGGTGAAAGATGGGCCGGTCAAAGAAATTATCCTCAAAGAAGACCAGGCCGACTTGGGCAAGATTCCCATTCACGTTCATTCCGATAGCGATCGTGGCGTGCCATTCATCGGCTCGGCGATGCAGTTCGTCAAAGATCCGGAGACGGGCACACAGAACATTGCGCTGCAGCGGGATCACATCAAGGGAGCGCAAAAAATGGGCATCTTTGTCCATCCGAAACGGCATACCGACATATGCATGCAGAAATATTGGCAGGCGGGAAAGCCCATGCCCGTGGCGACGGTGATCGGCCATCATCCTGCATATTATATCGCCTCGACTTGGACCACGAGTTATGACACGGACGAAATCGATATCGCGGGAGCTTTGTTGCAGCAATCTGTGGAATTAGTGCGTTGTGAGACCAGCGACATAATGGTTCCCGCCGATGCCGAGATTGTCATTGAAGGTGAAGTGCCGCCCAACTACATGGAAGATGAAGGGCCGTTCTGCGAGCACGCCGGTATGACCCATGGCACGCTGCAGCAGCCGATCATCAACGTCAAATGCATCACCATGCGCAGGAACGCTATCTACTATGCGCTACAGGGCGGGCGGCCCATTTCTGAGTCGCAGCCCCTGGACGGTTTTCCAATGGAGCTAGTGCTTTATGCGCGCATCAAGGACGTCGGCGGGTTTATCGATGTCAAAGATGTCGTCGCGTTGCCCTACGCCGGTGGTAGCCACATCATCGTCGTACAGATGAACCCGCGCAAAGCGGGCGAAGTGCGCAGCATGTTGATGGCGCTGCTGTCCAGCCCCTATCTTCATCCCAAGATCGGGATCGCGGTGGACGAGGATATCGATCCGCATAATGCGCAATCGATCATGTATGCGATTTCGACCCGAGTAAATCCGAAATCAGATGTCTTCATCATTCCCGATACTCTTTGTCATACGGGGGACCTAACTGCCGAGAGGTTACCGGACGTCGGTGATCATATGGGTTTTTACCCCCGCATCGGTTCCAAGATGCTGATCGATGCCACCAAAGGCTCGTCACAGTTGACGCCGGAGTTGCGCGCCTATTTTGAGCCGGTGCGTCCGATGGGATTGGCAAATGTGAAGCTGGAAGATTTCTTGGCCTAGTGATGGTCTAGGGTCTCGGGTCTAGAGTTGAATGCGGAATGTGAGACTCAAAACGCGAGACGGACGTAATCGTCCATGAAAGTCGTCGTCCACGGATTGACTAAGGAGTTCACCACGGGCCAGGGAAAGACCCGGGCGCTGGGCGGTGTCGATCTGGAAGTGCGAGACCGAGAGTTCTTCGGTGTCATCGGACCCACGGGCTGCGGCAAGACGACCCTGCTGCACATCATGGCTGGCCTGGAAGCACCGACGAACGGATCGGTGGAGTTCATTGGCGAAAAGAGAACCAGATCAGTGGTTTCCATGGTATTTCAGGACGCGGCGCTCATGCCGTGGCGCACTGTCGAGGAAAACGTGCCGCTGGGTCCCGAGTTTCGTAAAGAACAACCGTCGGTCCTCAAGCGCGCGAGCCAATTTTTTCTCGAAATGGTTCGGCTGTTGGATTTTAGCGGCGCCCGGCCAGCGGAGCTCTCTGGCGGAATGAAGCAGAAAGTAGCCATTGCCCGGGCGCTGGCCAACGATCCAGAAGTTATCTTGATGGACGAGCCGTTCGCCAGCCTGGATGCGCAAACACGTCTGCTCCTGCGCGAGGAGCTATTGCGCATCTGGGAACGCGACAAAAAAACCGTCATACTAGTCACTCATAATCTCGAAGAAGCGGTGATGCTTTGCGACCGCATCGCCGTCATGAGCGCGGCGCCGAGCGTGGTGAAAAGAGTCGTCGCTGTCGATGTTCCCCGGCCGCGTAATTTTAGAAGCATGCGCGATCCGGATTTCGGCCGTTGCATGGAACAAATTTGGGATTTGCTGCGCTACGAGGTCGACAAGGCTATGAAAGGGGTCCCCTCGTCGCAAATGACGGAACCGCAGAAAGACCGAAAATCTATATTTTCGTGGAGCGAGTAGCAAAGATTCTTGCATTTGAGTTGAGAAGCATTAATCTGGGAGACGGATATACTCCGGAGGGATTATGGGGAAAAATTTTCTTCTCGGGATGGAAGTGTTTTTGGGAATCTGCTTTCTCGTTTTCGTCGGCGCCTGCTCGACTGCGGATTCGACAGCTCGAAAAACGCAAGACTACACGCCCGCCCTCACGAATTCCGAAAGGCCGGACACTGAACGAGCGTTGGACGCGGCGCGCAAACCAAACGAAGTGCTAGCGTTCTCTGGGGTCAAAACGGGCGACAAGGTAGCCGACATTTGGTCGGCCCGCGGCTATTACACGGCGATTCTTTCGCAGGTGGTCGGCCCGCAGGGCATCGTTTACTCGGCGAACCCAACTGCGCGGCCGGAATTTGCCGAACGTTGGAAGAAGCCGATGTATGCAAATGTCCGCGTTATCGATGGCCCCTTCGATAAGATCGCGCTACCGCAGGATGGATCTTTGGACTTTGTGATCATTCATCTCAATTACCATGACCTAACTCCTGACGTCCGGATACCGATGAACAAAAGAATCTTCGCTGCCCTAAAACGTGGCGGCATCTATGCGGTGGTAGATCATTCCGCCAAAGACGGTACTGGTAACGAAGCCACAAAGACCTTGCATCGTATCGACAAGCAGCTCGTAATTAAAGAAGTCACCGGCTCGGGCTTCACCCTCGCCAAAGAGGGAACTATGTTGCGCAAGCCTGAGGACACTCGGGATTTCAACGTGAACAAGGAACGCGACAAAGACGACCGCTTTGTTCTGGCGTTCCAAAAGCCATAAACAAATCGTTCCAGCCGTTCCAATCGTTCAAGCTGTTCAAACCCCTACCTTAAATCCTCCCCCGCGTCGCGGGGGAGGATTTAAGGGCTTGAACTGAGCTCAGCGATTGAACGATCGGAACGGCTGGAACTTTTTTATCGCAGCGCTGGCACCACTTGGCCTGCTAGTAAGTTGATCGCTTCTTCGTAATCTGGCCCGAGCTTGGCGAAGGCAATGTGATCGTAACCAAACTTGCCTGCGGCACTGGCAAGCTCGATGATCTGGTCTCTGACTTCCTCAGGCGTACCCGCGGCATAGTATGTCTTCACCATATGTTCAGTTACGAGTTCCGAGGCTTCTTCAACCGTAGCTCCAGACTCGAACGCCTGTTTAAGCTGCAATACTTGCTCGCGCCGAACTCCCATCTTGGCGTATTCCTCCGGCGTAAAACCTAGGGCTTCCCACTGCAAGATGGAGTGAGCCACCTGGCGCTTGGGAAATTCGATGGCCTTGGCGCGGTCGCTGGAAATCGAAACGTTTAGCTCGCACGCTTTGCGCAGGCGTTTGCCGGGGTTCACGGCTCGCGCTGCCTGATCCGCGGTGGCCAGCATTCCCGAAAGCCTCCCGGCTCTGAGCAGGGGTATGTAAGTCCCCGAGCTAAGCAACCCGTCCATCACGCGGCCACACATGCGGAGGGATTGCGGGCCGTTACCGCCGCCGTAGAATTTGAAGGATGCTCTCGGCTTGAACGCAAGGCGGAATTTTCCGCTGGGGTGGAGGTGGTAGAAATCGCATAGAAACGGATACTCAGAGTAAACAATTTCCTCCCCTGCAAGGGCGCGGCGCAAAAAACGCGTGGTTTCGCTCACCATCGCAATCGGTTTGAGCGGCTCGACGTGTTGGGGCGATTGACCCAAATCGCCGCGGGCGATGCCGACGCTGATTTCTCGTCCTTCACACAACTCGGAAAGAGCACCAAGAGAATCCGCAACATCCAGGGGGTTGTGAAAGTAAGGAACGATGATTGCTGTGCCAAGATGGACGGGAACGTGCGAGGCGATGGCGGTAAGCACCACCAACTGGCTGCGGTAACGAATGTTGTCGTTGACCCAGATGTGGTTGAATCCCTTGTCGGAGGCGAATCGAGCCAGTCGAACCAGTTCCGGCAAGGTGTAGTGATTCGCCAGATGGGTGACGAATTGAAGTCCGAGCTCGCCTGCGAAGATGGCCATCAAAATGGTTCCAGC
>Ga0126375_10000083_pt1 | contig 19030 bp, 17 predicted proteins | sample PanSoiMetPlot_14_FD_109577 | JGI IMG/M metagenome (GOLD analysis project Ga0126375, IMG submission 109577) | Tropical forest soil microbial communities from Panama - MetaG Plot_14 | ecosystem: Environmental > Terrestrial > Soil > Tropical forest | place: Panama | collected 2016-02-17 | reverse complement strand
TGGAACGGGCTACCCAGACGCGCGCAAGCGATCGCTATCAGACAGTCGAGGACTTTTGGGACGATCTCAATGACGTAACCATGCCGGTAACGCAACCGCTTGTTTTTGGAGCGCCGCGGCCACGCATCACCTCCGATCTGAATATTGATGAAGTGCTGACGGCTGCTGCGCCGCCCCGCCCCAGATTTGAAACGTCGCGTGAAATGAAGCAGCAAGAGATGGCCGGTGACGGCGGTCATCGACCGCGAATTGTCGTTCCGATTGCCGGTCACCAGCCTCTGACCAGCGCCCAGATGCTTGCTGCCTCGCAGCCGCCCGGTCGGATGACTGTTTCAGTGCAGAACCAGCCGCTTGCACCGGCCGCCGCGGAGAACTTAGCCTCGAGACCAACTAGCCGCACCCGCGACTTCGTGGTCGGGCTGGTTCTTGTGCTATGTTTCGCTGGTTTGCTCGTCGCGACTGGTACTTATGTGCGCAGGTGGATCAAACAACGCACGAGTCAAACACCGATTAGCACGACAACGACGGCAGGTGATAGTGGGCGACAAGCGGTGACCACTACCGATGTTAATCTGCGCGCGCTGCCAAACGGGAGAGCCGACATTGTTGGCCTGGCAGAGTCGGGATCACGAGTTCAGGTGCTCAACGTCAGCGGCAACAGTGTCTGGTGCGAAGTTCAGATTTTGCAGCACGCCCGTCCCAAAGACGATCCTGAATCAAAAGATCGAGGCTGGCTGAATCGGGTCTTCTTAAAATTTGACTAATGCCGGTCAGTTGTCAGTAGTCAGTGGTCAGTTGTATCGTTCAATGACCACTGACTACTGACAACGGACGACTGACAAAGACTATGGGCCTGATTGACTCCATCCGACGTTGGATTGACGGTGAAACCACCGACGACATTCTCGAAGAAGCCGAAGAGCATACGCGGCCGCGCCGCCAGTGGGAAGAGTTTCTGGTAAAGATCGCGCGCGAAGTCGAAGCGTGTATGCAGCGTGAGATGTTCACGCCGCCCGGCGGTCCGACTTACATTCCGCGTGAGTACATCGTCTATCTAAGCAACGAAGACGATAAGGATTGGCAAGGCGACAAACGGCGCGGCCTGGAGCAGGGCCTGTTTCACGTATTGTCAGAACGTGCGCGCGAGTTGGCGGGTTCGGTGCAACTGCAGACCAAATCGTTCGCGATCGAACTTCGCGTCGACGGCACGTTGAACAAAGGCGAGTTTCGCGTGCAGCCGGTCTGGGACGAGACTGAAACTGGTCACACGATGGTGACCGCACGGCCGGCGCAGACGACAAGCACGCCGCCGCCCGGAACTTCGACCCAGACCGTGCCGGAAACCGACGAGACGGCCCCAGCCACGGGCGAAGCCGAAGTCACAGTCGTTCGTCCACGGGCTGTCGATCTTTATTCAATCGAGATTTGGCGTGAGGGTGTGCGCCAGTCAGTAGTGAAGATTACGAAGCCTGAAATTACAATTGGCCGCGGCTCAAGGACCGTCACAGTCGACTTGCCGTTGAAAGGCGATCCGGAAATAAGCCGCGTGCACGCCGCGCTCATGTTCGACGATCAAGGGCGTTACTGGCTAACACCGAAAGGGCGCAATCCAACTTTAGTCTCTGGGCGCGAAATTCCCCGCGAACAACGCACAATCGTCCAACCCGATGAGAAGGTGGGGATCTGCAGCTTCACTTTGCGGATTCAACCGAAGTAAGGAGCGTTTTCGCCCCAATTAATTGTTCGCCGAAGCCGCCATCGTCCCACCTTCAAATTCCGCAAGGAGCTGGTTCAAAAGCGGTCTGATGGTCTCGACATGGGTATAGTTTCGATTGAGCAAGTTGAGGAGCCGGCGCTCTTTCTGGCCTTCGATCTCTTTTAGAAAGGCGCGGCAGAAGGCGCAAACGACCTGGGGATCGAATTGCTTTCCGGTGTTGACGCGGAAATCCTCCAGGACGTCTTCGAGTGGAAGTCTCTTGCGATAGGGACGGTCCGTCGTCATCGCGTCAAAAGAGTCAGCCAGCGTCACGATTCTCGCCCCGGGCGGGATCTGATCACCTTTCAAGCCGTCAGGATAACCGTTCCCGTCCATCCGCTCGTGATGATAACGAGCCATCAGCGGAATATCAGCGTAAGGATGGCTAATCGGAGCGAGGATCTCATAACCAGCCGCCGGATGCTTGCTCATCTCGGCGGATTCTTTGGCGCTAAAACGCTCGGGCGAGTTGATCACACTGAGATCGACAATCAACTTGCCGATGTCATGCAGGTAGCCGGCGATGGTTATGCCTTCAACCTCGTCTTCAGCCCAACCCATTTCGCGCGCGATAACTTCGCTGTATTTGCCGACACGAACCGAATGACCTTGCGTGTAACGATCTTTCATGTCGATGGCTGCGGCGAAAGCGTGGACAGTTTCTCGGTAAATTTTCCGGAGACCGTCGTAGAGGCGCTGATTCTCTTCTGCCTTGCGTTTGACTTCACCGAGCAAGTGATGGCTGTTGATTCCGACCGCGATGTGACGAGCCAGGGCGGTGATCGTTTCGAGATCCCCTTCCGTGAACTTCTCACCGCTCGCTTTCTCTCCAAGCAGTATGACGCCAATGAGCCTTTCATGTACGACGAGGGGCACGAGCAACTCGATTTTCGCAGACGCAAACACTTTCGGATGAGTCTCCATCAACCGGCTGGCCTGGGCCGTCGCATCGGCCAGGAGCAACGATCTGCCAACGGTCGAAAGTTCTCGGGCGTAATCGCGAGAAATTGCCAATGGTTCCTCGGATTTCGGCTCCAACCCTCGCGCGGAGATTATGCGCAAATAATCCTCCCTGCGGTCGTATTGCGCCACTGCCCCACGGCGAATCGCCACTGAGCCCAGCAGCAGATGAAAAGATGACCTAAGCATCTCTTCGAAATCTGATGTGTTGGCGATCTCCTGGCCCAAATCAGCCAGTGCTGAAAACGTATGCACCAATCGTTGCGTGTTTGATTCCATTTGTTGTCAGGACCGCTTTGTACGCAAGCCGATGTCGAGGATTCGGCTTTAGCTCATGCCGGAGAGCGCTCGAGCCTCGCTTAAGCTATAAGTGAGCAGTGATGCCCTGCCTTACGGCCGGGCTTCTGACATCTCAAGCGGTCGAAACCGCAGGGTCCCCCGGCGGCGCGATCCTTGCCAATGCCTCATCTTCATTCGCCGCCAGGCTTACGTGCCGGGTAAGACCCAGCATCTCGAATAGATTAGCCGTGTTCGAATTGAGATCCGAAAATATCAGACGGGCAGTGGCCTGTTCCGCCGCGTCAATCAGCCCGACCAGAATTGAGACACCTATGCTGTTGATCAATTCCGTGTCACGGAAATTAATAATGAGCGTGCGCCGGCCGGAATCGAATTGCCGCTGGCATTCACGTTCTATTTTTTCACCGCTTAATTTGTTGAGATAGTCACTGGCGTAAATGATTGCCGTGTCGCCAACCGCACGTGTGTGGATGGTGATTTCTTGAGTTGAATCCCGCACTTTCGCTAAGGCCCCTCCTTAGTCGAGATAATTAATCAACTCGCAAGCAGACAGCTTGCGTACTTCACCGGATATATTTTGTCATTCTGAGCTGCGTACCGTCGTCAACGTGTTCGAATTCAACTTCATCCATCAGGGTCTTAATGAGTTTCAGGCCCCATCCGCGCCGGCTCTTACCGCTTGCTGGTTCGGCATTTTCGCCATTTTCTCTGGACAATGGCGCCGGCACCACGCCACGACTCGCAACAGTGACGACTAATTTATCACCTTCCAGGACAAAACGCTGATAAATTTTTCGATCCGGGCTCAAACTGTGCTCGGCCGCATTAATGCATGCTTCGACCAGCGCTGTTTTGATCTGATTAACTGCTTCCGGCCGAAAGTTCACGCGGCGGGCGATCTTTTCAACTGCATGAGCGGCGATGAGCTCACTATCGGCGCCCATCGGAATTGTCATTTCGTACTCATCTGCCTTGGGTTTTTCGACCTGTTTGTCCTGACTGATTCGCCCGGCAAGCATCTGCACTTGCCGGCGGCTCGACCCGAATGCCTTACGTTCGTCTAAAACTTTCGCCGCGCGTTTGGAGAAGCCCTCGGGAGCAATCAGCCAGGTGCGAAATCGCTCGAATCCCGATTCGCGCGCAAACGTAGCGAGCCGATCGCACCACTCCTGAGTCAGTTCCCTGGTTGCCTCAAGCTTTGAATCGATCTCGGCCGCCAGCCACACAATCTCGTTTTCGCTGGTGTACTCGGCCGCTTCAAAGGCATGGGCCACGACACAACGTTCTCGATCACAGTCAAATGTGGCTGAGTATGAGGCACATGCCGCGGTTTGAATCACCTGCGGCAACTGGATCAGGTCTTTCTCGGAATCAAGGCCATCGTTGATAGTGCTGGCATCCTCACCCTTGTAGGCGGCGGCAAATCTATCGTAATGAAACAGTGAAGCCGGAACGTCCTGGCAGTTGAATTTTGCCAGCACTTCCCGTAATCCGACCGCAGAGTCACGCCGGTACTTTCGCGTCATCGTCTCAGGGGCCCGTTTGAGCGATTCGAGCAAAGTTGTGGCGACAACTCTGGCTCGCGGTTCGGCTGCTACCTCGGCCCGGTAATGCGCTCGCAAGTAATCCATCCAGATATATGATTCGGCGTTTACTTCGATGAATGACCCGCTTGAATTAATCAGCTCGTAAACATGAAGCCCGTCAATCAACTGATCAAATTCCGGCGGAGCCAGGCCCAAACGCTTTTTCCAGGCCCACAGCGATGACTTGCGCGTTTCGCTCATCGCCGATTCATACAAGACTCGAAGCAGCGTTTTGTTGGTTTGCCCGCCCGGCGAAATTGCGTCCAGCATTCGGTCAAAGCGTCGTTGAATGCTTCCGCCCAGCAGCTCGTTCACATACAGCTGTTGGCAGGTAAGAAAGCTGTTCAGACGGGTTCGCATCGCGCGCGCGGCGCGCATAAATTCTGTGATGAAGAGAGGGCTGCCGTTGAGTTGTTGCACAATCAGATCGCGCGTGGGCTCGTTCAGATCAATCTCATAGCGCGAGGCGAGCGACTCTAACAAGGCCCGTGCAGCATTTTCGCTAAGGTTATCAATGTGAATCATGCCGGTTGCTTCCCAATCGCCGTCGTCTAAACCATGAATCAGATCGTTGGTCTGACGTCGTAAGCCGGCCAGCACGAACGGAAAAGCACCTCGGGAAAGCTCGGTCAACAATCGGTGGCCGATCACCATTCCTTCGCGCAAAGGTCCAATCGGCGTGCAATCGATCAGCGGATAAACTGCCCGTCCCTCTGCAGAGAGCCGGTTAGGCAGACTAAAACAGAAGTCAACGAATTCTCTTTCAGACGATTTTTCTCGATCAAAGGCTTCAATGAGACTCGTTATCAGTTCGTAATCGCTCGGCAACGCGAGCTCGCTCAAGTCATGGAACGTCAAAGTCGAGTTACAGATTGAAGCGTTGACTCGGCGATAAGCGATGAACTGCTGCAGCGCGGTTTGAAAGAAACGTCGCGCCGTATCAGTCGCGATCGTGTCGCCGCGCTTGAACGCGAAGTGAATGGGCACGGGTTCGCCGCGTCTCGCAAATAGTTGGTCATAGGCCTGCCGCAGCAGCTCTGAAGCGCCACCATCCGGTGTGGCCATCACCACCAGACCCCGAGAATCGTCATCCGCGGCGCACTGCCGCACAATGTCGTGCAGTTCGGCATCGCGGCCGAAAAACTCATCCTGGTTCAGTCTGGAAAGTATCGGGGACTGGATCATTGATTACAGTTGCGCATTGGCGCTGTCGGGTCTGGCCACTTGCTGAGCTCCCTGGTATGCGTAGGCGCGATTCTTGCCGTGACTCTTGGCATGATACAACGCCCGATCGGCGGCACGCACAATTCCTTCAGCTGAATCCAGCGACGGCGAGAAAGTCGAAAGGCCGATGCTTACCGTCACGCGTCCGAGAGGTTGCGTCTTTCCGTGTGGGAATGACGTCCCCATGATTTTGCGTCGAATGCGGTCCGCGATGACGCCGGCTTCCTCCAGGCTGGTCTGGGGTAGAAGAATCGAAAACTCTTCGCCTCCATAACGCGATGCCACATCAACTTTGCGCAGGGCCGCGCGCAAAGATTGAGCCGTAATCTCCAGCGCGCGATCACCTGCCTGGTGGCCATTGAGATCGTTGTACAGCTTGAAATCGTCGATATCGATCATCATGAAGCTGAGCGGGTAATTGTAGCGCTTTGAGCGGCTCAACTCCTCTGCCAGACGCGCCTCGAGATACCGGCGATTGTGTAAACCAGTGAGCGGGTCGGTAATCGACATCAACTGAAACTGATTCGCCCGCTGTTGCCAGGCTGCGCGCTCAAGCGCCAAAGCGATTTGCGGCGCCACCAGATCGATGACGGTTAGATCATGAAGATCGTAAGCGCCTCCCCCTGCCTTGTCCGCGAGATTAAGCACGCCTAACCGGCGTTCACCAATCGTAATCGGATAACTGATGAAGGACTTTGTCTTGTACCGGCGTTCGGCCAGACTCGCACGACCGAGCTCGTCTACCGTAGCTACAAGTGGCCGGTTCTCACGCAAAACAGCACCAGCAATTCCCTCGCCTACAGACACCGGAGCTACTTCGCTCAAACGTGCGGGAATGCCTCGCGCTGCGGTCACCGTCAACTGATTGGCTGATTCATCAAATAACAACAACGAACTGCGTTCGGCGTGCATCAGATCTGCTGACCTGGCCACAATAGACTTGTACGTTTGAATCGGATCGCTTGCGTCGATCAGCTCGGCAAATCTTCGGATTGAGTCAGCAAGACCAGCTGCCCGATCGGATTCGGGCGAAGCGCGGAGCCCAGTCGCCCTGGGTTCACGATCGACGGTGGCCGGAACGGCAGCCTCCTGAACGTTTGTTTCGCTGACCGGTGGTTGTTGAAGCGGTTGCTCTACGAATTGGCTTGCTGCCTTCGTCAATCGCAAGGCAGCGTGATCCAGAGCGGACTCGTCAACAAATATCACATTCTGAAAAACCTCTTCTGAAGCCAACTTCTGAAGATCTCCTGACCGAAATCGTTCTACCAGGTCGCGATAGTCTGAGCTGCGCACGAACGCACGCCCGCCAATTACAGCGAGATCGCGAGTCTTATCGATTTCTATCGGCATCGCAAAGCATTGCAAACCGGCGTGACAGCGATAGTGCGTTATCGTGCCGGCGTCGATAGCTCGAGCGTGCGCTTCACCGCAGTAAGGATCGCAGAGTTTTACGTGGCCGGGTGACGACTGTAGCGCGTTACAAATCGAATTGTTGTTGGTCACGATAAGCGCCGGCGGCTGCTGGCCGTCGACTAGCAGAAGCGAAATGCTGGAGGCTTCCGCGACGGACTCCTGGACTTCACGCCAACCGGAAGGCGCATGTTCGGGCGTCTCCTGCAAAATGACTTCAGATTTCTGTGTGCGCTCAGTTTTTTTCACCGTACTTGACTCGGCCGGTTCATTGAGGTCGGAATTACGTATTCCGCTCGGAGTATAGTGGCGCATTGCCTTAACTCAAACTGACTTTTCAGCCACATCTCTCGACCTAACGCCTGCCGGAGGGGGATATGGATTCAACTTACAATGTTCGTAAATGACTAATGGGCCGGCATTTTCATGTCAAACTGGGCGCTGGGTTCAGTTTCTAAAGGCGGCCGCTCGCTGCAGGCGCTGCGGCTCCGCCGTCCGGTGAGCCGAAGCGCTACGCGCTTCCGGAAGGCCAGAGGCTTTCCGCACATCGAGCGGCATAGCCGCTTCAGTGTAGGACTCTTAAGGCAAAGCCGCGCGCCTTGCATTTCTCAGCCCGACCCGCATGAACGCTTCGTCTGCTGCGAAATATTCGCGCGAGGCCGCAGCCCAACGGCGATTCTATACCGATAAACCGGGAGCTGCGCCGGGCGCTACGCTGTCGATATTCGGTTCTTCAGGACTGATTCTGATGCAGGCGGCAAAATGATTGGGTTTGATCTCTACGAGTTGCGGCTCGACCTCGCGACACGCCTCAATCGCATACGGACAACGCGTATGAAAACGGCACCCCCTCGGCGGTCGAATCGGTGAAGGGACATCACCTTCAAGCACAATGCGCTGGCGCGTGGACTCCACCTTCGGATCGGGCACCGGAACCGCCGAGATCAACGCCTTTGTGTAAGGCATCAGAGGACTCTCATAGAGAGAGCGCGATTCGCCTACTTCGACGATCTTGCCAAGGTACATGACTGCGACGCGATCTGAAACGTTACGAACTGCACGCAAATCATGTGAGATGAACAAGTAAGTGAGGTTCTTTTCTTTTCGCAAGCGCTCGAGCAGGTTCATGATCTGCGCCTGTATAGAAACGTCGAGGGCCGAAATTGGTTCGTCGGCGACGATGAATTCCGGATCGACCGCAAGTGCCCGGGCAATTCCAATCCGCTGCCGCTGACCACCCGAGAATTCGTGCGGATATCTCTTCAGAAATCGCGGATTCAATCCGACTATCTCCAAAAGCTCCTGCACTCGCCGTTTCTTCTTCTCGCCACTTGCTAACCGAAAGGTATCCAACGGCTCGCCGATAATTTGACTGACGGTCATGCGAGGATTGAGTGAAGCGTAAGGATCCTGAAAGATGACCTGCAAATGGCGTCGATGTGCGCGCATCTCGGCGTTCGAAAGTTGACTCAAATCAACGCCGCGAAAAAGAACCTGGCCGGAAGTCGATTCCGTCAAACGCAGCACCGCCCGGCCTAAAGTCGTTTTCCCGCATCCGGACTCTCCGACGAGGCCCATTGTCTCACCAGGGCGAATATCGAGATTCACGCCATCGACCGCTCGCACGACCTGACTTGAACGTCCAAACAGCCGGCCTCTATCGACTGGAAAATGAACTCGCAGGTCCTTAATTGAAATCAGCGATGGTTCGCGCTTACTCATGCGATCGTGTTCGACTCATAAACCTCAGTTGCGAAGTGACAGAGCGAGAAATGTTCGGCCGTGAGCTGCACAAACGGCGGAAACTCTCGACTACAAATTTCCTCCGCGCGTTCACAACGTGCGGCAAAAGGACAACCGTCCGGCAAGCGCGCAAGATCCGGTGGTTGTCCGGGAATTTGGTAGAGCTGGCCCTGTTCGGATGTAGGATCAGGAACAGATCGTAAAAGCCCCTTGGTGTAGGGATTCCCTGGTTTTGCGAAAAGTTCAGCAGTGGGTGCGCGCTCAAAAATCTTGCCTGCATACATCACGATCAAGTGGTCGGTCATGCCGGCTACTAATCCCAGGTCGTGCGTAATCAGAATTACGCTGGCGTTCGTTTCAGCCGTCAGCCGTTTAATCAGCTCGAGTATCTGGGCCTGGATCGTAACGTCGAGTGCGGTCGTAGGTTCGTCGGCAATCAACAACTGCGGTTCGCACGACAACGCCATCGCAATCATGACTCGCTGACGCATGCCGCCGGAAAACTCATGTGGATAACTGTCGATACGTCCGGCGGCATCGGGAATACCGACATTTTCCAGCATCCTCACCGCATGCGCACGAGCTTCCTCTTTCGTATGTCCAAGATGGAGCTGGGTTACTTCCATTAGCTGCTTTGAAACGCGCATGAATGGATTCAGGGAAGTCATCGGATCTTGAAAAATCATGGCGATCTGCTGTCCACGGAGGTCGCGAAGCTCACGCGCAGACATTTTCAAAACGTCACGACCATCCAGGACAACTGAACCTGAAACGATCTCGCCTGGAGGCTCGGGGATCAAACGCATGAGCGAAAGGTTGGCCACGGTCTTGCCTGAACCGGATTCTCCCACGATCCCAAGCGTCTGGCCCTGCTTGAGGTCAAAGCTGACGCCGTCCACGGCTTTTACAGCGCCTTCCGCAGAACGGAAATACACGCGCAGATCTTTAACTTCCAGCAGATTAGAGTTATCACCTTTCGGCATCGAATGTTATCGTGTCCAGGTCTATCCTTTCTTCATCTGTGGATCCAACGCGTCGCGTAGACCATCACCCAAAAAATTCAGCGAGAAAAGCATCAAAGCCATCGTCAGACCCGGAAAGATCAGTTGCCAGGGATAAACCGCCAGGTTCTGTGCGCCTTCTGCCGCCAGGCTCCCCCAGGAAACGCGCGGAGGCCGGACGCCCAGTCCGAGAAACGAAAGAAAAGCTTCGCTCAGCATGACTGTCGGAATCGTAAGCGTTGCGTAAACGATGACCGGCCCCAGGGCATTGGGAACCAAATGGCGGAAAATTATGTTAGGGGTAGAAACGCCCGTCGCGCGCGCCGCCAACACGAACTCCTGATTCTTCAAAGACATGATTTGCCCTCTGACGATACGAGCCATTGTCAGCCAGGAAACGGCGCCAAGCGCGAAGAACAACTCAGCCAGTTGTCCAACGGGTGTTTTCGCCGGCAGCAAAGCAAGCAAGACGATCACGATGATTACGTATGGCAGTGAATAAAGCACATCGACAATCCTCATCATCAGATCGTCGATCTTACCCCCCACATATCCGGCAACTGCTCCATAGGAAACGCCGATGAGCAAAGAAACAAGCGTCGCAATCAGCGCCACTATCAAAGAAATCTGACCGCCGGAGAGCACGCGCGCCAGAATGTCGCGGCCGGCGTTGTCGGTTCCCATCGGATGGGCCCACGAAAACTTTCCCCCAGCCCCTGTAAACGGAGCAAATGATTTGATTAAGTTCGAATCTCGCGGAATGGAATCGTAGCTGTAACCCGCCGTTTTACTTATGAGGGTTGGCCCAACGATTGAGGCCAGGGCGATGACTATAACGATGACCATTCCGAAGACCGCGAGCCTGTTTTTGAGCAGCCGCCGCCACGCATCGCGCCAGAGCGAGGTGCCTTCAATTGCTTCAGATGTCGCAGGGTGATCTTTCATGGGGAAATCATTCGCTCAGCCAGCTGACCGCGAAATAAGTTGGTCATCAGGCGTATCTAATTCTCGGATCAATGAAGCCGTAGGCAATGTCGACAAGCAGATTGAAAACCAGAACTGTGATGGCGATGAAGGCGACGATGCCGATAATGAGCGGCTCGTCGCGATTAAAGCAAGCATTAATAAAATAGTTTCCCAGACCGGGCAGTGCGAAAACCTTTTCAACCACGACCGTGCCAGTTATCAAAAACGCCAAAGCCGGCCCGGAAAAGGAAACCACTGGCAACAAACCGCCCCGCATGGCATGTCGCATAACGACCTGACCTTCGCTCAAACCTTTTGCTCGCGCTGTGCGGATGTAATCTGAACGCATGATTTCCAACATTCCCGAGCGCGTCAGCCGGGCAACATATGCGATGTAGATCGCGGCCAATGTCAGCGCCGGAAGAACCAGGCTGCGGCTCGGAAACCCGTCCCAAAGCGCCGGCGGAAACCAGAAGAGAGTGAGCGAAAACAACAAAACGAGCAGAGGTCCCAGCACAAAGTTTGGGATCGAGATTCCCAGCATCGCCAGCGTCATACTTGAGTAATCGATCCATGAATAGGGTTTGAGTGCCGAGAATGTGCCCGCGACGATGCCCACGATAAGGGCGATTATGTAAGCGCTCACGCCGAGCGCAGCTGAGACCGGCAATGCTCGCCAAAGAATCTGATTGACGGACTGCCCTTCGTATTTCAGCGAAGTGCCGAAATCCAGGCGCGCAATGTTCTTTAAGACTTTGCCATATTGGACATACCAGGGCTTATCCAGTCCGTACTTCTCGCGCAGGTTTGCCTCGACACCGACCGCCAGCTTTTTCTCGCCGCTGTAGAAATTTCCGGGAGCCAGGCGCACCAATGCCCACGTGAGCGAAATGACAATAAACAACATGGGAATGATGACGACGACGCGGCGAATAATGAAACGGGCCATAGGCTGGTTGGTCAAGTGGCGCCCTGGTTCAGTTACTTGCTCATATCGGGCATTCCATAATCCCATTTCCCGGGATCGCGTTCGATGTAAACGGCTTTCCAGGAGTGAAGTGTCACCGGATTCGGATACAGGCCTTTGACATAAGGCTTCTTCATCCAGCGAGTCGTTCCCACAGTCAGCGGAATCACCGGCTGGGCATCCAGCATAATCTGTTCAGCCTGTGCCAGCATCTCATAACGCTTTTGGTGATCGGTCATTCGATTCGCGCGGTCCAGTAACTCGACATATTTCGGGTCCCACCATCCGGTGCCGTTTGAACCGCGCGGCGTGTAGAAAATGCTGAGAAAAGTAAACGGATCCAGATAATCAGCTGCCCAGCCAGTGCGCGACACTCCTTTGTAATCAAGGTTGGTTGCCGCTTTGAAAAACGTCTTGTTTTCCATTATTCGGATCGCAATAGTCGCTCCCAGATTTTGCTTCCACTGGGCCTGGATGAATTCGGCATAGGGAACATTGTTGGAGTCAGGATTCACAATCAATTCAATCTCGCTGGCTTCGAACTTCTGCGGATCAAAGTTGCCGGAGGCATCGCGGTAGCCCGCTTCAGCCAGCAATCTCTTCGCTTTCTCGGGATCAAAAGGATCACCGTTAGGGTGAGGATAACCCGGAAAAATTCCGTCCGGAATAATCGAAGTCAAAGGCCGAACATGTCGCCAATCCGCCAGCGCTTTCTTATCGAGCGACATGTTAAGAGCTTTGCGCACGCGAACATCTTTCGTTGGGCCGCTGGTCGTATTGAAGTTGTAATAGTCGATTGCTGCCTCAGAGGCATCCATGAAATCCTTCATCGGACCAATCACATCAAGCCACGCGGAAGGCACCGTGTGGTTGTACGTCGCGTCGAGTCCTCCAGACTTGTAGAGACTCAGCATCGTTGTGTTGCTGTCCAGCAGATAGAAAATGATCTTGTCGAGGTGAACGTTAGCGGCGTCCCAGTAATGCGGATTTCGCGACACCACGATGCGGTCGTAATGATTCCATGAATCGAGCTTGAATGCCCCGCTGGTCACGATGTTGTTCGTGTCCGTCCAGCGATTGCCGAACTTTTCAATGGTCTTCTGATGTACTGCGCGAAAGAACTGGTGAGGCATCATGCTGATGAAATAAGGCGCCGGCTGCATCAGGGAAATTCGGAACATATAGTCATCAACCGCTTCGACACCGACATCATCCGCCTTCACGGGCACGAACTGCTTACCAGTAATCGCAGCTTTAATTTTCGGATTCGCTTCCAAGGCTGCCTTTCGGGCTTTTTCGGATCCGGGCAGGACCAGTCTGGCCGGCTCTTGCATGAAACGATGGAACTCAGAATCAGCGAGAGCGTTTGCTGCCGGCGGAGCTGGGTTTTTGTCTGGGCTCGCCGAAGAAATGGGAGCAACTGCTTTGGCTTGATCGGCGTTTTCGACAAAGTCTTTCTCGAGGAGAAACGTTTTGGCGGCAGGATCGTAGACGAATACTCCACCCTCGTTAAACGCTTGCGCATATTTTATCGGGTAAGCCAAAGACGCTGAACGAGAGCCAACTTCCGGGGTCAATCCACGACGAATTGTGTAAACAAAATCGCGAGCCGTTATGGGATCGCCGTTTGAAAAACGGCCGTCACGCCGCAGGTAAAAGACTACTTCCGACCAGTCTTTGTTTACTTCCCAACGTTCAGCAAGTGCCGGAACCGGTTCGCTCGTTTTGGGATCGTATTCGGCCAGACCTTCGAACAAAGCGAGCGAGATTCGCGCTTCATTTTGATTGTTGGGAATTTGAGGATCGATAGATTCAGGCTCGGAACCTGATACATAACGCAGGATATTTTCGCGCGGCGGATCGGTTTGACCGAAGAAAGATTTGTTTCGTGCCGAGACGAGGCAGCCTGCCGCTACCAGGCATCCGATAATAATGAGAGTAGTTGCGAACCGCGAGCGCGAATCCCACATGTTAATGCTCTGCGTTTCTGCAGGACGTTGAAAAGTTATCACGACAGCGGCACTTCATCAACGGTTTATTATTACTGGATCTTTGCCTGAATCCGTCGCAGTTCCATGAATACCGCTTCGACCTGGGCGCGCGTGTTGGCGAAATCGCCTGAGGTGTCAATCAGAAAATCGGCGTATTTCTTCTTCTCTTCCTGTGGCAGTTGCGAATTTATTCTTTGTTCGGCGGCTTCACGGGTCAATCCATTCCGGGACATCAGTCGCTCCAGCTGAATTTCCGGCCGGCAGTAAACTATGATCAGCTTGTCCAATCGCCGATAACCGCCTGATTCAATCATCAGTGCAGCATCGATGACTACTATTCCGTTCGGATCCGTCTGTTGCAATTCGCGAATGCGCTCGTCTTGTGCGGAAATAATGAGCGGATGAAGCAGCGCGTTTAGTTGCGTCCGTTTGCCTTCATCCACAAAAACCATTGCGCCGAGTTTTGACCGATCGAGTCTTCCTTCGGCGCCTAGCACCTCGTCGCCGAACGCGTTCCGGATTAGCTCCAGACCCTTCGTGCCCGGCTTGACGACCTCGCGGGCAATTTCATCCGCATCTATTACATGACAGCCTAGTTCGGCGAGAACTCCCAGAACATAGGACTTCCCGACAGCGATCGAACCGGTGAGACCAACCTTGAGCATCGTTTGATTCGGTACGCACGCCTCCGGCGTGCCTAGTGTGAAGCACGCCGGAGGCGTGCGTACCGGTTTACAAACCTCTTCGCCACTTCGCAGCCTGCAGAGTATTTCTCATCAGCATGGCAACGGTAAGTAGCCCGACGCCGCCCGGCACCGGCGTTCTCCTCCCGGCGACATGATCGGCTTCGGCCGGATGAACGTCACCAATCAAGGCATAGCCGCGCTTCTTAATTGCCTCAATTCGTCGCTCGGCTTCAGCACCAAACAAAGCGGGAGCGGCCGAAATATCACTCCATTGATTCACGCCGACGTCGATTACAGTCGCGCCCCGTTTAATGAACTCTCCCCGAATGAAAGCTGGACGGCCAATGGCCGCAACCAGGATGTCCGCCTGTCTGGTTACGGAGGGTAAATCGCGAGTCCTGGAGTGACAGATGGTAACCGTGGCATGCCTTTGCAACAGTAAACTGGCGATTGGACGGCCTACTATTTGGCTGCGGCCGACTACGCATGCATTGGCGCCGGCAATTTCAATTTGGTTCCGTTCAAGAAGTTCGATAATTCCGGCGGGCGTGCATGGTACGAATCGCGGTCGTCCCATCGTCAACAAGCCGACATTCGTCGGATGAAAGCCATCGACGTCTTTTGCCGGATCTACTGACTCAATGATGGTGGCATCCTCAATCTGTTCTGGCAGGGGCAATTGCACCAGAATGCCATCCACCTCGTCGCTTCGGTTCAAGTCAGCTACAACAGACAACAATTCATCTGTCGAAGTGACCGCAGGGCGAGTAATTTGTTCGGACAAAATGCCCACTTCTTCACACGCGCGAACCTTGTTACGCACATAGACCGCAGACGCGGGGTCATTTCCCACCAGCACCGCCGCCAGCCGTGGTGTAACTCCATGCTCGTCTTTCAACCGCCGTACCTCGGCCGCAACTTCCGATTTAATTTTGTCGGCAACCGTCCGACCATCCAATATTTCTGCTTTTTGCAATTCAGCTACCATCGCGCCAATCGTAACACAGAAACGTTTCTGCAACTTCGGGTCGTAGTCGCGACTTGAGATGGCAATCGCAACCCGTTACCCTTCATTTGATTACTATCATTATGATTCACAAAAGCGCATTCCTGTACTTCATTATTCTGTCTTTAATTCCGATGATCGCCTGTGGCCCTCGACGTTCGGCAAATGAAAAGCGCTATCCACTTAAAGGTAAGGTCGTTGCTGTCGATAAATCAGAACGCACCGCAACCATCGCGCATGAAGACATTCCGGGCTACATGCCGGGCATGACGATGCCCTTCAGGATAAAGAACGACGCGGATCTCGAAATGCTCAAACCGGGAGATCAAGTGACGGCTACGCTGGTAGTCGACGATTTGTCTTCCTGGATTGAGATCACCGCAATCGTCGAAGGCGGTTCTCCATTAACTCCGACAACCGCGGTGCCTGGTGAACCAAAACCAGGCGATGAAATTCCAGATTTTGGTTTAGTGAATCAGGATGGCAAGCGTATTCGCCTTTCTCAATTCAAGGGAAAGGCGCTGGCGTTGACTTTTATCTACACTCGATGTCCGCAGCCTGATCAATGCACCTTGATGAGCAACAACTTTGCGGCGATTGACCAGGAGTTGCAGAAACAACCGGACCTCTACGCAAGGACGCATTTGCTGACAATAACCTTTGATCCTGACTACGACAGTCCCAAAGTGATGCGCAGCTATGGCGCCGGACACACCGGACGTTATTCGGACGAGACTTTTCAGCACTGGGAATTTGCGACGGGATCAAAAGACGAAGTGAAAGGCATTGCCCAGTTCTTTGGTCTTCGCTACTTTCTCGATACTGAATCGGGCAACGAACAAGTCATTCACTCGTTGCGCACCGCAGTGATTTCTCCGGATGGAAAGTTGATCAAGCTGTACCGCGGAAACGAATGGAAGCCCGAGGAGATCGTGACTGATTTGACGGGGCTCGTTACTACTACTCAGGCAAAGCCTTAATTTTCAGCTGTGGAAGGTTCACAAGTTCAGAGCTGCCACCGCCCGGTCGTAATCATCCGGCCGCACATAAATAATGTAGCCGTAGTTGCCCTTGCCATCTGCAACTCCACTCGAGGCATAGATATTCACATCAGCTTCGTAAAGCTTCATGTGAACTTCAGCCAGCGCGCCTAGTGTATCGTCACCCTGGACCAATATCGCGGGCTGCGGTCCTTCTAATTTAAAACCAGATTTTTCGGCGTGGTTTCGAAGTTGGCCACTGTCTTCAGGAAAGATTGTCAATTGCGTGTTCATCGGTCCAAAAGGAACTGCGGTAATGGCGAGGAGATTGATACCCAAGCTGGCCAATCGAGTAAGTATCTTATAAGCCTCCCCCGGCTGATCCTTGACGGTAGTATAAAAGTAATCGACTCGTCGAATATGAAATGCCATTGTTACCTCCGAAGATTTGACTAATTTTCGCGTACACCTTGGTAGTGTTTGCAAGTGTTTTGCCGAGCCTGGTGGATTAGAACGACACTCAGGGAGCACTCCGCGACCAGAGCGCTCTTCGATCCGCATGGTTATCGACAACACGACTATCGGACACTATCTACATTTCCCCTTGGATGTTTGTCATTATTAGTTTGAAACGGAATGGAGAGCAATTATGAAACCTGAAGCAACGATAGAAGCAGAAAAGAAGCTTGAGATTACAGTTCGTCCTCTCGGAGAGCGCGATCTGACTGCAGCTAATCAGATCATGCGTTTGGCTCTTGGCACCTTTATCGGACTGCCGGACCCAACGGCTTTCATGGGAGATGCCGACTACGTGCGAACCCGATGGCTCGCTGATCCGGCCGCCGCGTTTACCGCCGAAGCCGAAGGTAAAGTTGTCGGTTCAAACTTTGCCACGAACTGGGGGGCATCGGCTTTTTTGGCCCACTGACGATTCATCCTGACTTTTGGGATCGCGGCGTTGGCAAGCGCCTGATGGAACCTGTCATGGAATGTTTTGAGAATTGGGGGATCCAGCACGCCGGCCTCTTTACTTTTGCTCAGAGCGCGAAGCACGCAGGTTTCTATCAGAGATTCGGCTTCTGGCCGCGGTTTCTGACCGCCGTCATGTCTAAACCGATTGCGCCCGATGTGAGGGCACGTCAATGGTCTACCTTCGGTGAAACTGCCGTCGATGACCGGGAAATGGTGTTGTCCGCATGCCGGGCGTTGACGAACTCGATCTACGCAGGTCTTGACGTCTCGCGCGAAATTAGCGCGGTTGCTGATCAAAATTTAGGCGACACCGTGCTCTTATGGGAAGACAGCGAGTTATTGGGTCTCGCGATTTGTCACATAGGGCCGCGAACAGAAGCTGGCAGCGGCACCTGTTACGTCAAATTCGGCGCCGCTCGTCCTGGCGCTGCTGTTGAGCAGACCTTCGGTAAGCTGCTTGATGCCTGCGAAGAGTTGGCTGGAAGCCACAAAACAGCGCGCCTGGTCGCAGGAATGAATACCGCCCGACACGAGGCTTACCGGCAGATGCAGGCGCGTGGCTTTCATACTGATCTGCAAGGCGTCGTAATGAGTCAGCCTAATGAGGACGGATACAATCGTCCCGGCGTGTATCTTATCGACGATTGGCGCTGAGATCGGCAAGAACGATAAACCTGATATACCTTTTGCTTTCTGCTCGATTTCTAAAGCGAAGGGTTGATTCGGCAAGGATTATGGCGGACGCCGTTCCAACTCTCCGATTCGCCGGCCATGAACTATTACATCAATCCGGACATCATAGATATCGCGCAACACGACATCGAATTTCTCGACTACTCGTTGAAGTTGTGCCTGGACGGCTTCCCAAATGGGGCGAGTCTCTTTCAGACGGGCGTCAACTTTCTCTTCCGATGTTGTTAGCCGGTGATCGATGGAAGTGACGCGTTCATCCAAGGATGTCACGCGCTGTTCAATGGATGTTATGCGCTGCTCAATGGATGTCACGCGCTGATCCATGGAGGTGACGTGCTGCTCAATTGAAGTCACGCGCTGATCTATAGCCGCGATGTTCCTGGCCATGGCCATTTGTTGATCGCGGATCTCTGTAAGGTCGCGGCGAACTGCGGCAAGTTCATCAATCACACGTTTCTGAAACGCGCGTGTCGCTAAATCTTTGGTGGGTTCGTCATCCATTATTTCTGTTGTTGCGTTAGATCCTAGCAACACGAAATTGGGAATTCAACGTAAAAATTCTTGCAAGCCCAGAAGAGACAAGCCGCGGATGAATAGAGATCGACGCGGATTAAAACCAGGAAACCCCTTATTTCAATCCGCGCCCATCCCCGTAATCCGCAGCAATTTTCTTAACCAAATCTGACAGCGCTTCTCTTACGGCCGCATCATCGGATCGCCCATTTTGCGCGAATGCAAGTTAGCTTTTCAGTTTTTTGATTTCTTCAGTCAGGACGGGAACTGCTTCGA
>Ga0126375_10000082_pt1 | contig 19147 bp, 26 predicted proteins | sample PanSoiMetPlot_14_FD_109577 | JGI IMG/M metagenome (GOLD analysis project Ga0126375, IMG submission 109577) | Tropical forest soil microbial communities from Panama - MetaG Plot_14 | ecosystem: Environmental > Terrestrial > Soil > Tropical forest | place: Panama | collected 2016-02-17 | reverse complement strand
ATCGAGGGGTTGCGCAGCACCACCCTGTCCACCAGTTCCTGGACGAGCGTCTTCGTCCCGCCCTGGAGAGTGCCGGAGTAGGGACTGAAAACTCCGTCGCTCGTCTCCCAGCGGATCCGGAACCAGTAATCGATCGCCGTCGCATTCTGCGTCGTGTAGTACGAAATGTAATTCGGATACGCTCCGACGGGGGTTACAGCTTCGATCTCAGTGAAAACTCCGTCAGCGGCCGGTGCCTCCTCGATGTGCAGCGTCGTCACGTCCGGGAGCGTTGCGGGCATGAAATCGAGTCTGACCGGAACGGGCATGTCACGCCTCCGGCATCTCTACGGGCGGAAGTCCAGCAGCTACACGCTCTGCCTGTCGTACTCGCTCGTCGTGCGCTTCCTTGTCGAGCAAAGAATTCCAGCTATCCTCGTCCTTGTCGTTGAGCATCAGTGAAATTCCATGGCCTTCTACACGGTACGCGGTGTAGTCCTCGCCTTCGTGCGCGACTCCTACCGTGTAACCCATCTCGCGCAGTTCATCGAGCGGTGGCAAATTTCCCTCCTTTACGAGACTCGAATCGGTGTTACTCGAAGCTCACGCTTACGGAAATTCCCTGTGCTATTGGCTCCCGAAGTTTTGTAATACATGTGAATGTCGGTGCTGGCCGGGAGAGCCGTGAGCCAGATATCTCTCTGCGCCTGAGCTAGCGCCTGGCTCGCTACCGCCAAATATGAAGCAGTGGAATCGTTGTCGCTTGTTCCAGCAGCGCCGTGACGGATGCTCGTCCAGCTATTGACAGCGCTCGCTGTAGACCACATTTCAGCATTGAACTGCGCTCTGTAATCTCCCGCCCTTGGAACAATTATTGCAGGGCCATCGGTAGGGCATTGTGTATAAACGCTTCCGCCCTGAACTATAATTTCGTTCGTAATTACATCCGAAAGCATTGGTGGCCCACCCACAAATTCCCATTTGTACGCTGACGCAGAGTTGGCGTTGTAGCGCAGCCGCCAGTTAATTCCGTTCGTAGCGTCGGCAATTAGATCGATGACTTGACCGTCGAATGGAACCAGTGCAGTCATCTGCGCAGACGTATACCTCGGGATGATGCTCGCTCCACCCACAGGCTGTGGAGTCGCTGAAATTCCGAAGAGCGTAGCCCTTGATCCGGCAATCCAGTTTCCTGTAGACGGATAAAGAGTAATTCGAGTGATCGCAGCAGTTTGAGCACAAATCCCACCAACGATTCTGGTTACGTGCGTACTAGAAGTTGAGCCCCACAGTGTATGAGACAAGCCCACAAAATGTTTCTGGTGGGTATACGTGTAATCGTTGATGTCGATCGTGTTGAAGGCCATGTAGCCTGAAATTGCCCCAGCACCAGATACAACACCTACACGGCCCTGAGTTGCCGACGTTTGCTCGCCCCCTGTGGGAGCGGCTGTACTTACTCCCTGAATATACGTGTCGTAGTAATTGTTACCGCTGTCGTTGTTGACACGCATCATAAGATCATAAGATGTGCCAGCACCATCAGAACGTCCACTCACCCGAAGCTGAAGCCATGTGAAGCTTTGATCGATGTTCTGAAAATCAAAGCTCGCAAGCGTCCCGGTAGCAATAATGTCTTGCAGTGGAACCATCCCCGACACGAACGCCGGGGGCATGTTCCCGAGTGGTACCCAGTCGGTAACAGCGGGATCTGGAATTACAGTGCTCATGAGAGCCTCACTGGAATTGCATCCATCCAACGACGCAGATATGCTGCCGTACCCGCGTTTGAGTTAAAGAGACGTATTTTCATAACTGTTCCAGCAGCTACTGCTGGCAACTGTGCGCCGGTTGAAATCATCTGGTAGTAGTTCGAGGAAAACTCGTAGAAGCTCGCCCACGGTTCGGGTGGTGTCGTATCACCGGCTGCTACACCAATTGAAATAATCCCAGCCGCTGCGCTATGTGCAGCCTCTGCTCCACAGTGCGTAATGTAATCCCCTGCCCTGGGCGCAGTAATTGTTGGAGAAGAAGCCGAAGTTATCCATGAGCCAGTCGTTGTCGTGCTGTCTGACGTACCGCCTGTAGTGGAGTAAAGAGGCGGGCCACCTACGAATTCCCATTTGTACGCTGAAGCTGAGTTTGCGTTATAGCGTAGATGCCACACAATTCCATTCGTGTCGTCAACGGCCAGACCAATTTCCATTCCGTCAAACGGAACGAGCGCAGTCATCTGGGCTGACGTAACGCGCGGAAGTGTAATTGGCGTAGACTGAAGCGGCCAGTTACCGCTTGGACGCCGGTTAGTCTGAATTTGCGCCATGTAGACGACACCACCGTCAACAACGATATCGCCCTCGTTGTACTGACCAGCGCTCCAAGCTCCCTTGTACGTGAGACTAGCGCTACCGCTGCCACCGCCTGTTAACCCCCACAAGGGCACCCACTCGGTCGTTGCTGGATCTGGTGTGCTCATGAAACCCTCACCGGAGTTACGTCAATCCATCGTGTCCGCCAATGCGCTGTTCCTGCGCTGGCTGAGTAGTAGCGAACCTTGTACACATCGTTTGCGCTAATTCCAGCTACAGGGCTCCGCATCATCGAACTGTATCCACTGCCTGCCGTTCCGGATATACTGTAATTCCAGCGGCCCGCAGCAAGTGGCGGAGCATTGTCAGCGAGACACACAGAAATTCCAAAAGTCGCATTGGCAACGGTACCGTGGTAATACTCGCTGCCGTAGTTGAAAACGTAATCACCCGCTCTCGGTATCGTAACGAGAGGCCCAGGAGTAGTGAGGTTCAGCCAGGTAGTGATGGTAGTCGTTGTTTCATCCGCAGCAACGGTCGCCGTCAACGGAGGCCCACCAACAAATTCCCATTTGTATGCTGACGCCGATGCCGCGCGATAGACGAACATCCACTCAATTCCAGCGGTAGTATCGACCTGAAGACGGATCATGTCTCCGTCCATCGGCGTCAAAGCTGTCATCTGCGCAGACGTGTAAAGTGGAATTGACTGCGCTCCTTGCCAGGGCACCGGTGCAGCAGTCGATTGCTTCACACAGAGGTACGCCATGTTGGCGTAGACGACGATATCGCCCTCGAAATACGTTGTAGCCGAGGCCCAATTTCCTTTGTATGTCAGGTCTGGATTGATCGACAGGGGTGGCCCCATCGGAATCCAGTCAGTCGTTGCTGGATCTGGAACACTCATGAGAGCCTTATCGGTTGAAGACGAATTTCACGTTTACGAAATTGCCCTGTCCCAGTGCTAACAAGGTAGTACAAGCGTAAATCCATGCCTGCTGTAATTCCAGTAAGCCAGATGCTCCTATAATGCACGCCGTTGCTTGTATTAGCCGTGGCTGGAGATGCTGTAGACCCATCAGTCACGCTTGTTGCCGCAGCACCCCTTTTCACCGCTACTGTATTGTTCGGCGCAGCAGCGTTACTAAAACTTTCTGCATTGAAGCGCACTTCATAGTCGCCCGCTCTTGGAGCAATTACAGAAGGGCCGTTGTCGCCACCACTTAAAGGAGCAAAAGAAGTGCTAGTTGTAGTCTCCAATGTTTGAACATCGGCAAACAATGGTGGGCCACCGATGAATTCCCACTTGTATGCGCTCGCGGATGCGGAATTGTAACGTAGCCTCCAGTTAATTCCATTTGTTGCATCCACGATCAGCAAAATTTCCTGGCCGTCATAGGGTACAAGCGCTGTCATCTGTGCTGAAGTCAGCAAAGGAGTAGCTGCACGACCCATTGTCCAGCCGGTTGGTGACTGACTGGTTGCGTTGGTAGCCATGTAGAGGACGCCATTTGAAATTACTACGTCGCCCTCGTTGTAATTCCCTGCTACCCACGCTCCCTTGTACGACAGCCCAATTCCAGCACCCATCGACCACACGGGCACCCACGGAGTCGTTGCAGGATCAGGAACGCTCATGACACTCTCACCGGAGTTATTTCAATCCAACGAGAGGCAGCGTGCGCCGTTCCTGCAATGTTGTGCTGATGGCGCACACGTAAATCACTGCCCGCCGGACAGCCTGGAGTTGTATGTCCCTGAAAAAACGCTGACATATACCAGTTAGCAGCCGCATTTGTAAGTGCGTAGTACACCGGCCCGATGCCGCCGTTCGATCCCCCCGTACCTGCACTATGAATGGACAGATAGTGTGTATCAGAAACAGAAGCCGTATAAATTGTGGCTCCTGCTTGCGCTCGATATTCTCCTGAGCGTGGCAGTACAATTTTTGGCCCTGCTCCTACATCGGCCCAGACGGCAGTCGTTGTCCATGTTTCATCTGTGAAGATTTCAGAACGAAGAGATGGGCCACCAACAAATTCCCACTTGTACGCACTAGCGCTAGCTGCTCTGTAGGCCAATGTCCACTCAATTCCAGCCGTCGCATCCACGATCAACCGAACGAGTTGACCGTCGTAAGGTGTAATTGCAGTTAGCTGTGCTGACGTTACTGCTGGAATCAGGTTGTTCGGTGAGCCAGGCCAGGGAGTCGGTCTTACGCTCGTTGTCATGGTGGCGATGTAGGCAATTCCATTATCGACCACCACATCGCCGTCTTTGTACGTTCCGGCTACCCACGCACCTTTGTAATTCAGATCGATGGTGCCGGACAGGTTCCACATCGGAACCCAGTCGGTCGTTGCAGGATTGGGAACGCTCATGCGACTCTCACCGGAGTAATCATGTAGACAATGCTCGATGCCGTAGCACCCGCACCATTCGCTGTTCCTGCTACCCCGATAACGCTGGATGCAGCAAGGCCAGTCAAGACGTAAGGCGGCGTAGTGACATTCATGAGCCACGTCGATGATGAAATTGTCGCAGCGGCAGAAACACCTACAATGTTCGAGCCAGTAGTCAAATAAGGACATATCTGGCAAGTCTGGCTTGCCGCACCCGCTGTAAGTCTTGCTGCTGCAACTATTTGGTAGTCGCCTGCTCTTGTGAGCGTAGTTGCCGCTCCGACTACATTTCCCCAGCTACCGTTCAGAAGCCCATTCGGCCCGGTAGTGTAATTCAAAATTGGAGAGCCACCCAGAAATTCCCACTTGTAGGCGCTCGCAGATCCTGCGTTGTATCGGAAACGCCACAGCACGCCGTTAGATATTGGCATGACCCAGTGATCGCCATCGTTCGGGCTAGCTGGAGGCGTAACGCTATAAAACTCTGTAACCGACGTGGGAAGATCAGCGAGCGTAATTGCAGACCAAACTGGAATTCCACCCGACGCCTTGATCCATTGACCTTCAATGAGCGGCGTTGGAATTACAGGGCCGACCTGAGGAACACCAGGCCATGCGGTAGGACGAGCAGACGTAGATTTCGTCGCCATATAGGCGACTCCGTTGTCAACGACAATTTGCCCGTCGTTGTACGTTCCCGCCGCCCACGATCCCAGGTACTGGAGATCCGTTGCACCGCCGCCTGCTGCGGGTACGGCCCACGTAGGCGCACCACCGTCCGTCGTGACGGTGAGGACATCGTTCAATTTCCCTGTCGTATCCGGATACCCAGGCGCACCCGGTGTACCTGCTGCTCCCGTGGGGCCTTTGATTGAAATTCCGGTGAACACCCAGCCGCCCGACTGCTGCTCCCACACATTTCCGTTTGTGCCGTCGAGATACAACGTGCCGACAGGATCTGCCGAGACGGCCGGAGCCCCGGTACCGTAGATCCAGTGCTCGCCTGGCGCTCCTGTCGGGCCTGTAGGGCCGGTATTTCCTTGCGGGCCTTGAGCACCAGTCGCTCCTGTATTTCCTTGCGGCCCCTGAACTCCCTGAATTCCCTGCGAGCCCGTCGCTCCGGTAGGCCCCTGAATTCCCTGTGCGCCCTTGATGTTCGCACGCAGCGTCCACGTCGTATCCGCCGTTTTTTCATACACGTCGGATGTCGTCTGATTCAGATACCAGTCTCCGACTCTTCCCGCAGAGCCCGCAGGCACACCCGCTCCGCTCGACCACTCCTCGACCTGCGCGCCCTGCGTCAGGAGCGTCACATCGGTGTCGGCGTTGTTCTGAATCGCCGTTCCGCTGCTGGTGAGAACGGTGACCGTAACATCCATCCAGGTCGTGTTGTCCGTAATTGCTGAAATTTGATACTTGCCCCAGTGATTCGCATCGGTACGCTCCTGGAGAAGCAGGCTGTCACCGACCTTGGCCTTGCCGACCTGGAGCGCCAAGTCGGTACCGGCCGCATTTGTCTTGTGAAGGAAAATGTGCGTGGCCAGGGCCATCGACGCATTGTCGATCTGCACTCGTCCCGATGCGGGCGGGGGAGTCGTCGCAGTCGTCCACTTCCACGTATTGGTGTACGTGGCATTCGCTGCGCCTGGTGGCCCCTGTGGGCCTGTCGGGCCTGGAACTCCCTGAATTCCCTGCGCTCCCTGCGGGCCTGTATTTCCGATCGGCCCCTGAATTCCAGTCGGGCCAATGGGGCCTTCGGGGCCGGTATCACCCTGCGGGCCGACAGGGCCTTCCGGGCCGATGTCGCCCTGCGGGCCGATCGGGCCTTGCATCGGGCCTGCGTTGATCCAGTTCGAGGTCGTCGTATCCCACACGTACAAATTTCCATCTGCCTGGACGGTATAAGCATCTCCGTCCACCATTCCAGACACGGGCAGGTCTGCGTACGTGGGAACGGTGCCCTTCATATTGATGCCCGTTCCGGCTGGGCCTTGCGGGCCGGTAGGGCCTACATTTCCAGGCGGGCCTTTGGGGCCTGGAATTCCTTGAACGCCCTGAGGCCCTTGTGGGCCTGTCGCACCTGTCGCGCCGGTATTTCCCTGGGGGCCTGTCGCGCCTGTATCACCCTTGGGGCCTTGTACGCCCGTCGCACCCGTTGCTCCCGTCGGGCCTGGAATTCCCTGTGGGCCGATCGGGCCGGTATTTCCAGTCGTGCCCTGATCACCCTTAGGCCCAGCGGGGCCGGTCGGGCCTGGGTCACCTTTCAGACCCTGCTGTCCTTCGGGGCCGATCGGCCCTTGAGGCCCTGTAATTCCAGTCGCGCCCGTATCGCCCTTGTCGCCCTTCACTCCCTGCTGACCTGCGGGGCCGGTAAGACCAACCGGGCCGATGGGGCCGGTCGCTCCCGTGTCTCCCTTATCGCCCTTCTGGCCTTGCTGTCCCATGGGGCCAGTCGGGCCTGTCGGCCCTGGAATTCCCTGAGGGCCAGGCGGGCCTGAATTTCCTTGCGGCCCTACCGATCCATTCGGGCCAGTCGGCCCTGGAATTCCTTGCGGGCCGACAGGCCCCATTGGCCCTGCTGGGCCTGACGGGCCTACCGGGCCTTCAGGCCCCTCGGGGCCGGGTGGGCCAGGCGGGCCGGTCTGAACGTACGACGTTCCTCCCGTACCAGCGATGAAAGCACCAACTGTCCCGCTCGCGCCCAGGACTCCCTGCGTAGCTCCCGCAGATTTCAGTTCGGCTGCATCCTCGGCTGTTCCGACCAACTCGGCCGGATCTGGGCCTGTTCCCGGCAAGACCTCACTCACGGCTACCCCCTACGAGGCTCTGAGAGCCCTTCTGCTGCGTCGGAACCGTCTGGGTAGGGTTCTGACCCGTCTTGGACGTTCGAGGAGCCCAGCGGCGATCGTGGAAGCTCGCATTCGAGCACGAAGAAGCGGCCAGATACCTGGGCTGATTGCACACCGGACACCTGGCCGCAAATTCCATCGCGCCTCCATCCGTTTTGGGGGTGTCCCGCCACACCCCCACGGAATTTCACTACGAGGTCGGAAGCGTTACCTCCTCGACCGAGTTGGCGATGTCGAGATACAGGCCCCGTCGGGTACGGGCGACCTGCTGTCCCTCGACCAGTCGTGAAATATCGGCAGGGCCGACATCCACGCGCAGGTCGTGATGGACAAGCTCCCGGAACCGCATGCGCGGTGCGATGAAATAGCACTTGCCCGCCGTGACGCCCGGATACACGTACGACTTGACGCCGTTCGTGACCGTTGCGCCGTTGTAGTAGATGATCCCCTCGACCGGAACCCGCCGCAGGATGTTGCCGTTCGCGTCGAGCACCGGGGAGAGCAGAGCGTCCTCGATCTGAAAACGATCGCCCTCGTTGGCGAGGATCCACGTCGGAGTGCGCTGCGGCGTTGCCAGCGCGCCCTTGCGGTACGCAGCCTGAAAAGTCAGGAGCGTGTGCGCTTGCAGCGTTGCACCGGCCAGAGCATTCGCCGCCGTCTGGTTGGGTGCCGTGTACGTGTACGCCAGGATCGGAGACAGGTGGAGATGATTGAGCAGGTAGTTGTACGCCCGCCCGAAAGCTCTCGCGTTCATACCAATTTCATATGAACGGTCGAACTCGATCATGTCTTCCGTCCACTCGAACCCGGCCGCGTACGTGTTGATCGGGACGAACGTCGGTGCCCCGGCCCGCGCCAGCGTGCCGAAGATGATCTCGCCAGCCTCGAATTTCTGCTGGAAGACAACGTTCGCATCGAACACCACGTCGCCGCCGACCTGCACCGAGCCGCCGGGGAACGGGCCGTTGACCCGCTCGTACAGAGGCTGGTACAGGAGCGGAACGTCAGCAAGGCCCACGTCGATGTCTATGCGAACCTTTTCCAGAAGATCCATCGCGCCCTGCGATGTCGTGATCATTTCCGACACCGGCTTGAGCAGATCGGCCTCCATGCAGTCTTCGCGGAATTTCGTCACCAGACGAGATACCATCTCCGACGCGGAAACCATGTTGATCGACATCTGCTCACCGACGAGCCGACTCGGTGTCCAGTTGCGATGGCGAAGATTCGACGTGGAATCTTCCTCCGGCGAGCGAATTGCGATCGACGCCCCCGTGAGAGGAGCGAAGCGCCCGTCGTGCCCGATGCGGTACTCGCCCGTCTTGCGGTTGCGCTTCAGGATGCTCTCGATCGTCGGAGCTTCCGGGACGAGCACGCTGGAGTCGTTTGCCATTTTCCCTCCTCTCTGAAATTAGGGGCCGAGGTTCAGGACGCGAACGGCGGCGAAGTTGTTGGTGTCCTTGACCTCATCGACCTTGGCGACCGGCGTGCCCGTTGCCGTCACCGTCAGGTCGGTGTCACCGCGCTTGAAGCCTGCACCGGCCGTCCAGTACAGGAAGTCACCGACTGCCGGAGAAACGCCAGCCGGAACCTTGATGTACCACACGCGGTCTGGTGCAATTTCCATGTCCATCGACCGGATCGTGTCGGACGCTCCGATCGTCTTCATGGCAATTCCATTCCAGCCGTTGATGCGGTACAGATCACCGAACGTGATGGCCTGGGCCGCAGGAGCAGTGACACCGCCCTGAGTGGCCCGCCCGTCGTGCTTAAGCTGACCCACTTCTCTCCCTCCTTTCGGAAATTAGGCGTTCTGCTCCGCGACGTACTTTTCTACGTCCGCCTTCGTGACCCTGCCGCCCTCGCCCGTGCCTTCCACGTCCGCGAGATCGACACCTTCTGCCGCAGCCAGTTCCTGCGCGCCCGACGTGGCGTTGACATCCTCGCCATTTTCAGCCGCGCCTTCTGCTCCCTCCACTGCAAGCTCCGCAGCGGGAGTGCCCGGATCGCCGTAGCCCTCTGCAATTGCAGCCGGAGTCTCCTCGGGCAGGACTTCGGCGTTAAGCGGGTGCTGCTCGATCGGGACGAGCTTGCCCGCGCTCGTCAGGGGATCCGGCGAGCCGTACGCGGGAGGCCCCACGACAGCAGGAGCCATTTCCATTTCCTGATCCTCCTCCGTCAGATACGGGTTGAATTTCGCGGACGGCCCTTCCTCGATCGCGCTTGCGAACTGCGCGCCTCCTCGAAGCTGGCGGCTGGACGACTCCTCCAGCGCCTCGAAGTCGATGTGCTCGCCTGCGGCGACCGCCTCGTCCTGCGGCTGAATTTCAGCCGATGCCTCTTCCGTCTCTGTCATTCCTTTTCCTCCTCTCAGCGAGACGCCGAGCGAACACGCAGGTTCGCGTTGGAATATCCGGGCTTCAGGTCACGATCCCCGTTACGGGTGGAGGAAGACGTAGACGGCGGTGTCGCAGGAGTCGTCTCCATCTCCGAAACCATCCGCTTGACTTCCTCGCGGCTGTCGATGAAATTGTTGACCTGCTCCGAGACAACCTTCTCGTCCTTCTCCTTGTCGCCCGTCATGCGGACGTTGTTGCTCTCCATCTCGGCCGTGACCAGGCTGGCGACGAGAGAGCGAGTTCCCTCGTCCTTGAATTTCTTCTCCAGTACGGATGCCAGGATGGAATCCCGCACCTTCTTGCCCGCGCCCTTGATCTGCGACAGGGCCGCACCGAGGACGGTCACGTCGTCCGCGTCGTCGCCCAGATCGAGAAGCTTGCGAAATTCCGGAATGATCTCCAGCGTCTTCCCGGAATTCTTGGCGGCTTCCTCCATCTCACCGACCTTCGTTTCGAGCGGCTTCTTGACCTCCTGCTCGATCGTCGTGACCAGGCCGGGATTGTGCGCGCGAAGCTCGTTCTCCTGGAGAGCCGCGATTTCCTCGGGCTTCACAGAATTTCCTCCTTCCTCCATCTCACTTGTGAGCGCGCCCACAAGTCGCGCACTCATTCCGGCCGCTCGCGGCCTCGACAGGTCGATGCTCTCGATGAGGAATTTCTTTACTGCCACCCCCTTCTCGAATGGAATCTGGGCAACCTTCCCCCGCCAGGAGACGGTCTTGACCAGACCTCTGCGCAGATAGTCCTTGCCCTTCGTCTCGGGCAGGACGTACGCCTTGACGGCCAGGCTCGTCTGCTCCCCCGCACCGAGCACCCGTGCGCCTAGCCATTGAAGCTGAATTTCAGGAAACATGTACGGATCGTCCTCGGGCCGGATGTGACCCATGTAGCCGACGATCGGATCGTTGGAGTCGTTGATCTGCTCTGCAACATTCTCGAAAAGCTCCGGCCCCCAGAAGCGCTTCGACTTCGACCAGCCCGACTTGATGACGAACGTGGCGAATTTTGGATCGTCGTCTCCGTGCGTCACCGCTTCGACCTGACGGTTGAGAAGAGGAACGAGCTTTTCAGCATCGCTCGTCATCTCCACCACAGAGTCGAAGATTTCGGTGATCTCGATCTCGTCCATCAGATCCGCTTCTTGATCTTCTTGCCCGCGTTCTGCATGAAGGCGTTGTAGCGAATTACTTTCTGGTGCCCCGTCGTCTGACCCTGCGGAGCCGGAGGAGAACCATCCAGCCTCCGCACCGAGCCCGGAGACTTGCTGGGATCGAATCTCGGGTTCGGGTTGTTCGTGAACTGCGTCATTTCAGGCCGCGTGTTCGGCTTGTTCCACACGTCCACTGCCATGAGACGACGCACGCTCCGGTACGCCTTCTGCACAGACCTCGCAGCAGGACTGTGGAAGGACGATTCGATCGCCTGCGCCGTCTGCGGGGGCCGAGGCTGGCGACCGACGGACTTCGCTCTCAGAATCCTCGTCAATTTCATCCCTCCTCAGTGCCTGATCTTGCCTGCCGGACTGTGGACGATCCGAAGATTGGCCTGGCCGTTGTTGGCGTTGTTGACCAGCTTGCCGCCGTAGCGGGGCCGGAACAGGTTTGCTCCCAGAATTTTCACTTCCTTCTCTTCCCTCCTTTCCGGCCCTGCTTCACGGCACGTCGCCCACCCTTCTTGAAGCGAAATTTCCTGAGATGAGATGCGCGTGCCATTACGGTTTGTGCGTGACCCGGCCGTAGAAGCCGAGCGACGGCATGATCTTGGCGATCAGTTTTCCGTTCTTCGTGATCAGCCTCTGGGTCGGGCCACCGAGTTTCATTTTCTTCTTGTCCTCCTCACTCTCTGCCGCCCCTGCGCCGCAGCCAATTGCCTCGGGCTGCGCTTGCCCAGCATCTTCGGCTTCAGAGATTTCCGCACACGTAATTTCCGTCTACGCCCCGGCCGAACATGATGGGCTCTCGTCCTCATCTACGCCGACTCCTCCTCCGAGTCGTCCGCTTCCTGCTCGTCGTCCTCCGCTTCCCCCGATTCATCTTCCGCAGCGTCAGGGCCAGGCGCGCTCTCCTCCCCGTCTTGCCCCCCTTCTTCGCCGCTGCTTGCAGCTTCTTCCGTGGAATCGGCTTGCCCTTCTTCGCTCCCAGCGACCGGCGCAGACTCCCCTTGTTCTTCGCTGTGGCTTTCGCTATCCACTTTCCACTCCTTTTTCTCGGCATGAAATTTCACCTACTCGTTTCGACCTTGTGGCCCTCCCACCACCGTCGGTTGCGGAGCCGCCGGTAGCTGAGGTACCACGTTGTCTTTCGCGTCGGCTGCTTCCTGGATGGAATTTTTCATGACCGGGATGTACTGCCTGAGCATCCTTCGGTACGTCTCGTCGGAGATCTCACCCCGTTGTGCAGCGACCTCCAGGCCCATGACGAGTTGCTGGAACGCCTGCATCTCGACAACCTCGTCATCGACGCGGATGGTTTGCCACGCCAGTCTCACCCGGACAGGAACCTCCCCCGATGCAACCATGACCATTTTCAGAAGTTCCTGAACCGGCTTGGTGTAATTTCGCCTCTTGCGATCTACCTTCTTGATGAGCGGAACCGTCTGGGCGTTGCGATCCGAGTTGGCGCTTCCTGAATCGACCCGCATGAAAGCCCACTCCGGTGTCTGGCTGGCGATGCAGATGCAGTCGATCAGGAAATTCGCCAGCATGTTCGTGTCACCGAGAACGGACTTTGCTTCCAGGAAGGTCATCTTGTCCTCTTGCTGGAGGAAGATGATCTCTCTTCCCTTCCACGAAATTTCAGCTTGAGGCATGATCTGCCCAGTAACCTCATCGACAGCCTCGGGGAAGTTGTTCTTGATGAACGGAGCAACCTCCTGCAAGTTCAGAACCACCTTGGGCGTCGAGTGGTACCGGTGCGCCTGTAATCCCTGCGCAGTGAGATCGTGAAATGCGGTGACGAGAGGAAGGACAGTTTCCAGATCGCTCGTCCCTCCCTGGAGCGCAGCGTCCCATTCGTTGTAGACCTCCAGGAATGGAACGAAATTCCAGGGATTCGCAGAGGCTAGCTCGTCCAGCCATTCGTTCGTCATCTGGTCGAAGAAGCGATAGCTCTCCGGTGTGACGATCTCCAGGATGTCGTGTTCCTCTGTAATTGGATCCTGGCCCTTCGTGGGATCACCGGGATCTTTGACGATGATCATCCTCGTACGCACGACGGCACGCCGGATGATGTTCTTGTTCGCTCCGTCGCGCTCGATGTCCACTCTCTCTGGGGGGAGCAATTCCAGACGGCAGTGCTCTGCCTCGTCCATCGTCATGAGCGGATCGAGAATGTCCGGACGCTGAAGGCGAACAATTACCTTTGAGTCTCGGATGGAGTCTCGGAACATCTGCTGAATTTCGTCCACCCAGAAGTCCTGTAGACATTCATTGAGGAAGTCGTTGAGTCGTTCGTCGTCAGTTGATGCAGTCGGTATTCCCATGAAGCCGACTTGCAGATCCACAATCGGTTTGCAGAAAAAGGCACCAAGCGAAATCGCGCCGTCATTCCAGTACATGGATCGAGTAGCGTCGTAGTTGACTTGCGTCCCTTCCATGCGCGGATGGTATTGCGGCCAGAAGCGAACGCCGAGCGAGCGGTACGCAGAACGGATTCCATTTCCGAACCATCCCCAGTCTGGAATGATCGAGCGGGTGAAGTCGGCAACCTGCTCACCCACTACGGCAAGGGCTCTACCGATCTTGCTCATTTTCCTTTTCCGTTTCCTTCTTGATGATGTCCGTCGCCGCCTCGGAGAGCATCGACTCCAGTTGCTCGATCATCTGCGCAGCTTTCTCCTGGACTTCGACGGGCAGATCTCTCAGCCGATCGACAATTCCCTCGTCGGTGAACGTCATCCGCTCTTCGTTGACGTTGTGCCGCTCCATCTTGGACGCCTTCGGCAGTCCACCCCTGTCGAGAATTTCAGCCGCAGCCTGAGCCCTGATCTTGTTGTCAGGCTCCGTGCGGATGATCTCCACGAACACCTGGACTGCCTCGATCATGTAGCCCTGGATGAGATCGAGCGCGGCCTGAGGCAGCGCCTTGCGAAGACTGACCAGCTTTTCAGCGACAACGGGACTTTTCAGAAATTCCGCCGTCTGCTCTCTGGAGATTCCGATCGTCCTGGCGATCTGGATCTGACTGTATCCCGCCAGCTTGAGAACGATCACCATGTCGATGACGTGTGGAATTTCACCGGGTAGGAGCTTCTTCTGCGCGCCCAGGTTGATCTTGTACCTGCGCCTGACCTTGGAAAGCTGACGGTCGGCAGCGGCTGCGCGAGATGATGGTGTCGATCTAGGAGGCAATTACCCCTCCTTTGTTCATCGCGTTGGACAGGAGGGCCGGAACGCTCAGCGTGGGAGCGCGCAACGCCGCAACGGTTGCCATGAATCCGGCGTGATGCCAGTGGTCTGCGTTGTTGTTCTTTTTCCAGCGACCCACGATGATGCCCCGCGTATTTTCCTCTTCGACCCTGACCATCTGAACCTGCTGGTAGTAGAAACCGTTGTACGGCTTCTTGGGCATGGGCTCGCCCATCTCTCTCGCCTCGAACGGAAGAATTACAGATCCGTTCAAGTAATCCGCGATGAACGTGTCGCATGCCATGGGCTTGTCGATCAGGACTTTGGGAGCAACGCCGTATTTCACTTTCTCGAACACAGCCATCTCATTGGCTGCGTAGCGATCGTCCGTGAATGCAACCCAGATCTTTCCCGGAAATCTCTTGGCAAGTTCCGTAGCCTTCGTCTTCTCCGGCTGAGCGTCAACGACAGCTACGAAGCCGGACAGTCCTTCGAGGAATTTCGTTAGCTCGTCCCACGTCCGCATGAGCTTGATGTTCCAGAGCATCTTCTGCTGGCGGTTGGGAGTGAAATGCCAGCACCAGACGTGGATGAGCGTTCCGATGTCGATCCCGATCGCCAGGGAGGAGTTGGGAAGACCTCCCACCGAATAGCCGTTGCGTCGGCACTTATCCAGAAGCTCGGGTGTAATTCTGTCGCCCGCTGCGGTATAGGGACGGCCCATGTTCTGATTCCAGAAGGAGCGCAGCTTGCGAAGATCCTTCTGGCCGTCGAAGTAGTCCTTCATGATTTCAGCCAAGCGCTGCGTGGGCGAGTTGAACTGGGAGATGTGGTAGCCTCGCAGCTTGCCGTCCGGGGCGAACGCCGTCCACCGTCCCAGGCTGTTCAGCCCCGGACGCTCCTCGTCTCGAATTTCTCTCCGGCAGTACGAGCATTCCAGCACGCACTCGTCGGCCGTATCGCCCAGCTTCAGAGAGGCGTAGTCGAGAGAAGGCTCATCGAAGTTCAGAACCTGAAATCTGCCGCAGCCGGGGCACGGGACTTCCCAACGATTCTGGTCAGTCTGCTGCCAGCCGTCCTCTCCGTAAACACCGTACCCGTCAACAGTAGGAGTTGAAATAACGAGGAGGCGCTGGAACTTGGATCCGTCCATTCGATGTCGAGCGTCAGAGAGATTTTCCTCGACCATGCGATCTCGCTCGTCCCAGACCTCAAAGTCAACGGGAACCTCCTGAAGCTCACGATCGATGTTCGTCCCACGGACATAGAGGTTGATCCGCTCGACCGTCTGCTTGTGCAAGCGGTTATCGACCGAGCCGAATTTCTTCTCCAGAGCCGGTCTGGATTCGATGATGGGATCGATCCGAGCCTGCACGAACGGGATGGCCCCGGTTTTCAGAGGCAGGAGGTAGAGGCCATGCAACCGGCGCTCAGTCACGTAGTGGAGACTCTTGACGATCGCCGTGATGGTGAAGCGGGTCTGGGCTGCCTTGGGGATCCAAATTTCAGGGTGCTGATCCCGGATGACCTGCTTGATGTACTCCCCGCCCCTGAGGTCGAAATCCCGTCCATCCACTCTTAGCTCCATATTGACCGCCCACTCATCGGGCCTGGCCAGCGTTCTCACACTGGAGAAACCGTGCTTCTTCCTCGGGCGGTCAGCCTGAGTTTTGCTTGGAAGGATGGTCGAAATTTCAGTAAGCCCTCAATCGAAATCCAACGTGGATCCGAGAAGGCTACCAGCTTTCCTGTTTCAGAAAAAGCAGGGGGCGGAACCGACCAAGTAGGAGGGAGACTGCGGCTCTCCCCTGGGCTCTCGCCCCCTGCTCACTCATGCCGTCGTCGGACGCTATCAGATGCAGCCCCGCTGCTGCTCCATGTAGCTGACCCATTTGTCGAACGGCCAGTTGGGACTAGGAACGACCGGAATTTCACCTGTGCGCAGCAAGTTCTCCTGGTCGATCGCCATCAAGATCTGCTCTGCCTGGCTCAGGCCCACGAAGTCGAACTCTCCGTTGCAGAGCCCACTCACCCGGCGGATGTGAATTCCAGACTCCTGGGAGAGATACTGAACAGGGCCTACCGCTCCGCTTTGCTGAATCATCGACCTGGCTGTACCGGGATTTATTCCCCACTCGCGCAGCCAGCGCTTGCACCAGTTCTGGAGTACCTGAGCCAGGAGCGCACCGGGAACGACCTCTGGCTCGCCCTGCGAATTTGCTTTATGCTTCTGCCGTAGCTCTTCCTTCTTTCTCTCTTCGAGCGCACGCTGCTGGGCTTTCAACATCCGCTCCCGGTGTAATTCTGCCGTGTAGAGACTGGGACGATACCCCTTCAGCGGGGGCCGTGCAGCTTTCCCCCGAACTTGTAAATTGAATTCGCCCTCTGGCGGGTCGTGTTGCCGATCCCCTGCTCGTCCGCCTTCTGGAGGAAGATCCGGTTTCCCTCCTCCTCGCCGTATTTCGCTATGAATCTCCGGTGGGCTCGTTGTAATCCTTTCGTCTGTGCAGTTAGCTTAAAAGGTAATTTGCTCATTTCGCCTCCGGGAGGTTGCTTCGCTCTGAGAGGTGGCGAGCAGCCCGTGAGCCATGCCGACGAGGATGAGTTGCTCTTCGAGGGTGAGGGGTTCGCCGCGCAGGAGTTGGTCGAGCTTCTCTTGCAGATACTCCTCGACGGTCGCGCGAGGACGCAGGTCGAGGGGGTCGTCGCCCGAGAGCTTCACTTGTCCGCCTCCGGGTTCGCAGCCGCGCTTTGTGCCATCAAAATTTCTTCGCTCATCTCTTTCTGCTCCTCTTGACCGTGTGCTTTCCCTTGCCGTACACAGAATTTGCCTTCGAGGCGTTACTCCTTCCTCTACGTCCAAATTTGTTTGCGCGGGCATAGAAGATGGACGTTCCTCGTTTCTTCCCGTACCGCTTCCGCATCGCGGCCAGTGCTTTGCGTGATCCTTTGTTGTATGCGCTCCTGGGCATTTCAGACCTCATCCACTTCGATTGCGACCTGAACGTTACGCTTCTCGACCGGTACTGTAAAGACCGGAGCCTCGAACAGGTCGTCGGGGAGTTCGAGCATCAGCCGAATTACAGCTTCGTTGTACGCAAGGGACGGCCGCTTCTTGGTCGTTCGCTTGACGATTGCCCCGCCGCTGTGAGATTTCGCAACGATGAGATAGCAGCTAGCCTTCATCGCCGTTCCTGTGGTAGATGAGCACCATCCTGCCTCTGTAATCCCCAGGGCTGCCGCTGAGAACGTCCTGCGTGCATTCCCAGTCTCCACCCTGCCAGCCGTTGATCTCGTTCATCTCATTGATGATCCTGGTCGATGCGCGAAGGAGATCGTCCTCCAGTTGCTCCTTGTTTTCAGATTCCCCCTCGACTCGAAATCTGGTGATCATCCCGCGAACCTTCCTCTTTGCCGCATTGCGTGGTGTGCTTCGATCAGGGCTGAAATTAACCCTAATTGGTGCGTCCATACCGGATCCGAAAATCTGAAATGGATGTTCGTGAACCCCTGAATCTCGTCGTTGTCGATCAGGCGTCGTAATTCCTCTTCCTCCTCATCGGGCAGGTCTTGGTCGAGCTTGAAGGTTTTCACTGTTACGACGACGAGGACTTCCTGGACTTCCGCCGTCGTATCCATGCCGTAAATTTCATCCAACTGCTCCATGAGTTCTGCCGTCGTCGCTCCTACGGTTGTTGGATCCATGCGCCTCCTTACGGGAAGACGACATCCCAGTCTCCCACTCTTGTGGTCATGGTTTCGCCCAGGTAATTCCAGGAGCAGTAGTAGTCCTTCGGGTTAAATTTCTGAAGGGGATAGTCGTGGTATGTCCCGAACAGAGGGAGTGTAATTATCCAGCCGTGGCGCTGTGCATCCCAGAGCATCGTTTCGGTGTATTGCACCGGCTTGTCTGCCCAGGCTTGGTTCTCGGCAGGATAGACCTCCAGCATGACTGCACACCCGACTGCTGCCAGTGCCGAGGAGATGTCTCCGTTGATACGCTCGTTGTACATGTTGGAAATTACGCAGACGTAGACGTTCGGTCTGTTCCTTCTCATCCAGAATGCTGCTTCGCAACAGCCATCGCGTTCACTTTCAGTTTCCATCTGCGGGCAGTAAATTTCACCGTCGTTGAGATAGCCACTCGCTACCTCCGCTTTCTGCGCTGTAGGCTTGTCGTCCCAGAGTCCAGGCTTCATGTGTCTGATTCTTCCCTGGGCCAGCCATTCGTCGCCTCTCTGCTCTCCGAATTTCACAGTAAAGCTTCTATAGCCGTGATTGAGAAATTGGTCGAGCACGACGCCTATGCCGCCGGGGTAGCTGAAATCGTGACCGTCGAAAGTGCAGTTGGATGTTGCGTCTCCGACGATCAGGCCGCGACGAAAGGGTTCTGTACCTGCCTGATCTGGCTATCGACGTAAGCCTTCATCTGGAGCCAGGCAGGAGATTCGTTGCCCTTGACGTTGTTGTGGGCATTGACGAGCTTCCAGGTTGTCTTCTGGAGGTCGTTGAAGCCTGCGTCCTCTGCCGGAGTAGAGCCGACTTTTTCCTTGAGCGTGTTGTAGCTCCGATCTACGCCTGCGGTCTTGTTCGCAATCTCGTTCATAATTTCCTTTCACACCATGTCTACGGGATCGGACATCTCGATCTCTGCGATCGTCTTGATCTTGACGAAATACGAGACGAAGTATTCGTTGGGAAAGGCGAAGTAGTCTCCCTCAGCTTCTCCCCGTTCGTGATCCTTCGTCAGCACCGCCTCCTCGATCGCACTTTCAGGACTGTCCGCTTCGACGTTCACGAAAATTGTCGAATAGGAGTCGTCACGCTCGTTCCGGCGCATCACGACCCACTCGGTCATCTGACT
>Ga0126375_10000081_pt1 | contig 19326 bp, 15 predicted proteins | sample PanSoiMetPlot_14_FD_109577 | JGI IMG/M metagenome (GOLD analysis project Ga0126375, IMG submission 109577) | Tropical forest soil microbial communities from Panama - MetaG Plot_14 | ecosystem: Environmental > Terrestrial > Soil > Tropical forest | place: Panama | collected 2016-02-17 | reverse complement strand
GACCTCAGTGACAGTTTGCACCTGCCGCATGCGTTCCATGGTGGCTTCTAGTTCGAGCCGGGCCCTTTGCTCGCGTTCATACAACTGTCCACGCTCTTCTTCCGCTTTTTTTCGTTCGACGAATTGGCCGATCTGGTTCCCGATGGCGTTCATGATTTTCAGCAGCGTCGGATCGGGCGCCAGGCTGTCGCGGCTGAAGAACTCCATCACTCCCATAACTGTGTGCCCCAACATCACGGGAAACCCGAACGCCGAAGCAAGGCCGGCTCTCGCAGCGAAAGTTGCGCGAGGAAAATTCTGATCGTTCGCAAGATTCTCGATCCATTCAGACGTGCGACTGGCCCAGATTCGACCTGGCAAACCGACGCCTTTCGAACAGGTGCGGTTGCGGCTGGCCTCCTTAAACTCGTCAGCCTCCAGCGCGGGCACATGCCACGCAGCCAGCCACCTCAAACTTTCCGGGTCACGCTCCAGTTGCCAAAGCTGTCCGATGTCACATCCGAGACTCTCACAGATTGCCTGTAGCAGACCGGGCGCCGCAGCTTCGAGCGATTCGGCCTCGGCCATGATCCGGGCCACTTCAATCTGAACGGTTAACCGGCGCTCGAGATTGCGCCGTTCAGTGATGTCACGCGCGATGCCGGTAAATACTCGCCTGCCGTTTTCAACAAACTCGCCAAATGAGAGTTCAAGTGGAATCTCGCGTCCGTTCTTGTGCAGGCCCGGAAGACTTATCGCTTCCCAGGAAAGATGACGTTTGCCGGTGGCGATATAGCGCTCAAGCGCCGACCTGTGCATATGTCTGAGATAATCGGGCATAAGCATAGTCAATGGTTGCCCGATAATTTCGTCATGCAGATACCCGAAAATCTTTTCAGTGGCCGGATTAGCGAACAGAATTGTGCTTTGATCGTCGATCGTCAAAATTGCATCCGACGCAGTCTCGGCAATGACACGCGAGAGATGAGGTAACTCAACCTCTGGCGGGTTTCGCACTTCTGCCGTGGGATCGCTCATTGAAGTGATCGAAACTAAACCTTTTTTACAGCGGGCGTCAATGAGACCTGACGATAGTCAATTGGCGCCGTTAGGGGCACCTTATTTGGGCGATCTCCTGGTGAATGAAGCGCAGGTGTGCATGCCACGTTCAGACATCAAAAAGTATTTTGACAAGCTGCTACCAGCGACCGAAAATTGTCGATCTTAACGTGTATCCAGCAGGAAATCTCTTCATCGAAGTAACGCATGGGCGGTTGGAAGCAATTCTGAAAGCGCCGCGCCAAGAAGCAATTCGCGGCGTGGCTCTCGTGCTGCATCCTCATCCGCTGGGTGGCGGAACGATGCACAATAAGGTTGTCTTTCGCGCTGCCGCCGCTTTGAACGAAGCCGGACTGTTGACGTTGCGCATAAATTTTCGCGGGGTCGGGCAAAGCACAGGCACGCACGACGAGGGTTATGGGGAACAGGATGACGTCCGGGCTGGACTGGATTATCTAGCCAAAAACTATCCGGAACAGGAAATCACTCTGTGCGGTTTCTCATTCGGCGCGCGCGTGGGTCTGGAAGTTGGCACCAGGGACGATCGGGTGGCGAGATTAGTCAGCATTGGGACACCTGTCGATAAATATGACTTCGCTTTTCTTACTGCATGCCGCAAACCAATTCTGTTTGTTCACGGCGAACACGATGAGTATGGAAATCTTGACCGTTTACGTGAGCTGGTGGCCCAAATTGAGGCACCGAAGGAATTAGCCGTAATCAGGGACGCGGGGCACTTCTTTGATGATCAGCTGGATGAATTGAAGCGGGTGATCAGGGAGTGGGTTGACCGGGCTTTGCATCAAAATATTGAATGATGCAGTCTCGAATCAGTTGATAAGAACGTTCGTAGGCGACTTTGCCCTGACCGACGTTTGACACGATGAATCACATCGATCTCATAGCCTACCGGAGACCTTGGCTCAGCACACTTCGACTTTCAGCGGGTTTTACCCGTGCGACAACCACGATTGAAACCAGCATGCTGGAACGCATCATTGCCGCCTATAAGCTTGCGAGGATAACGGAGTCGAAATTACCAGGTACATCGCGAGATGTATGGACTCAGATCAAGTCGAGTTATATGGGTGAGCTCATAGCACTACTCGAACGAGGTGAGCCTGTTCCATTGGCCAACTATCTGCGTTACTTACCGAGTAATGACGCGGGACATGGGTTCTTGCAGGGCAGAGTGACCTATGAGGCGGCGTTGGCAAATACCTCAGCCCAGCGCGGTAGGCTCTGTTGGATCGTAGACAGCATTTGCGGCGTGGCCGAAGGGATTGGCGTTCTCCCTTTGATGTGCCCAGAGCAGTTGGGTTGGGACCGGGTCCCGATAGTTCATTTGTCCGAGCTAATCGCTAAGATCGAACATACATTAGGAACGCAGATTTCGGTACCCGATGTATGCGCCGGACTACTGGGCTTGTCAGTCGATAATCGGGTGTTTCACATGCGATCGGCGTGTGGTGCCCTCGTGGCATGGCGCCTGAAAGAATGGATGCAGCAGCAAGAAAAAAAGACGTTATCCGACTGCAGAATAGGTGAAATAGGTTCCGGCATCGGACTGGTCCCCTACTTTCTGACGGCGTTTGGAGCAACTGCTATCTCAGTGTTTGATCTACCAGAGTTGAATGCGATGCAGGCCTATTTTCTCGCGCAAGCTCTTCCCGGATATCCCCTGACTCTATTCGGTGAATCAAAACCGACGAATGATATCGCGATTCGCATTTTGCCGTACTTTACCTTCTCAGATTTCGGTCATGCCGCGTTTGACATCATCGTAAACCAGGACTCGTTTCCAGAAATCGAACGCGAGACGGTGCTGCGCTATTTGAGACATATCGCCAAAACCTCCCGCTACTTGCTGTCCATCAATCAGGAAACGCAAGCTCCGCAGAGCGAAGCGGGGCGCCAGTTATTCATGTCTGATCTAGTGGGCGAAGTTAGCGGTTTGTGCAGGATCTATCGTTTTCCATTTTGGGCTCGGTACGGCTATGTGGAAGAGATGTACTGCTGCCCGCTCGTCCGAAGTAGCAACTGACTAGCAGACCGCCGAGCATTTTGGCAATTGGGTCCCGTCTATAAACAGCCTCTCTCCACCAGCAATTCCGCATTCAAAATCGCCGCACCGGCCGCGCCGCGGATCGTATTATGACCGAGAGCTACAAACCGGTAATCGAAAACATTGTCCGGCATGATGCGACCAACCGTCACGCTCATGCCCTTTCCGGCGTCGCGATCCAGACGGGGTTGCGGGCGATCAATCTCGTCTCTGACAATTATGGGTTTAGCCGGCGCCGAATGAAGTTCTAACTTCTGCGGCTCTGCGGTGAACGACGCAAGAGTTTCGCGAATTTCATCCACCGAGGCAGAGCGAGCCAGTTTTACTCGAATCGAAGCCATATGGCCATCGGTGACGTTCACTCGATTGCACTGGGCGCTCACGCTCATGTCAGCATCGATAACCGCACCTCGCGTTACCTTGCCAAGAATTTTTCGCGTTTCGCTCTCGACCTTCTCGTCCTCACCGCCGATAAACGGTATTACGTTGTCTGTTGCATCCAGGGAAGGCACACCGGGATATCCTGCGCCGGACAGTGCTTGCATTGTCGTTACGACGCACGATGAAACTCCAAACTTCTCATTCAAAGGCGCCAGGGCGATTACGACAGCGATGGCCGAACAATTCGGATTAGTCACAATGAATCCGCGTTGGTAATCATGATTCTGGCGCTGGGCGTCGATCAGTTGAATATGGTCGGGATTGACTTCTGGGATTAGCAGCGGTACATCGTGAGCCATTCGATGTGATGAAGAATTGCTAATCACCGGATAACCCGCTCTAGCGAAATCGGCTTCGGCGCCTTTTGCAATCTCGCCGGGCAAGCTGGAAAAAACAAAATCGCATTCAAGCGGCGGCGACGGGGGCTGCACAACGATATTCCTTACCCCTTCGGGCATCTGTCCCGGCAAACGCCAGGTACAGGCCTCGGCATAGACCTTTCCCTGCGATCGATCAGATGCCGCCAGCGCGGCAACTTCGAATTGAGGATGATCCGCGAGCAACTGAATAAACCGCTGCCCAACCACTCCGGTTGCGCCGAGGATTCCCACGCGAAATTTCTTAGTCATTGATTTCTTGGACTTCCAGCTATCCCAGCGACTTGAGCGCTGTTCCAAGGCGCCGCACGCCTTCCGTCAGTCTTTCTTCATCCGCACAAAACGAAATTCTGAGGAAGCCCTTGCTTTCGTCGCCAAAAGATGCTGCTGGAATCGTAACGACACCGGCTTCCAGTCCGGCTTCGGCGACCCGCATTTCGTCACCATATGCGCTCACGTCCACCATCGTGTAGAACGCACCTTCGGGCGTTACGCAGCGCAAACCGAGGTCGTTGCGCAAAAAGCCCAGCAAATGATCGCGACGGCGATGAAAGATCGCCCGATACTCGTCACGCGCAGCCGCGGCTTCGTCAGTCCACGCGGCAAGCGCTGCCTTTTGCGAGATGCTCGAGGCACAGGTTACAACGTACCCGTGCAGCACCAACGCCGCCCTCATCACTTCTTTGTCTCCTGCGAGCCAACCGATGCGCCATCCGGTCATGCGCATTGATTTCGAAAGTCCACTGACCACGATTGTCCGCGGATAAAATTCTGAAATCGAGGCCGGACGTTCTGCTGAATAGTAAAGCTCGCGATAAATCTCGTCACTCACAATGAAGGCATTAGAACCGCTGGCATTGACCGCATCCGCCATCGCGCGAAGGTCGTTCGCAGACAGCACGCGCCCCGTTGGATTTGATGGACTGATACAGATTACAACTTTCGTGCGGCGCGATAACTTGCTCTTGAAGTCTTCGACGTCAAAACCGAAGTCATTACTGGCGGGCAAACGATACGAAACCGGCCGGCCTCCGACCATCTTTATAATCATCGGATAAGGGATGAAGCCGGGATTTGGAATTAGAACTTCATCGCCTTCCTCAACGAGCGTGCGCAAAATTAAGTAAAGAGACTCTTGAGATCCGGCCGTGACGATCACCTGATCGTTTGAAAGCTTCATGTGGGGATAATCCGAGGCGATCCGCTCGCGCAGCGCCGGCAAACCTGCTTGCAGGGTGTATCCATTTCGTTCTTCCTGAATTACGCGTACAGCCTCGCGAACGATCACTTCCGGTGTCGGCAGGTCGGGTTCGCCAAGGCCGAGACTGATGCTGCCCGGTGCTGCGCGATCCGAAATTTTCCGGATCATGCTCTTCTCAATGCCGCGGAGAAATGGAGGTGGCTGGAATGGATTCAACGCAACACATCCTCCAACTGTGTCGCCGCGTCTGTCTTGTCGTCGCGGTACTTCACAATCACCGGAGCGTAGAGTGATAGATTCCATTCGCGACCCTTGTCAGTATTAACCGCGCGCGCTCCCGGCACCACGACAGCGCCGGCAGGAATCTCAAGCGGAGCACCCGCGGCGCGTCGATAGATCGTCTCGCGCACTAAATCGAAAACCGGAGTTGACCCGGTGATGATTGTTCCCGTCCCCAGTACGGCGCGTTCGCGCACAATCGCGCCTTCGTATACGCCGCAATTGCCACCGACGATTACGTCGTCTTCAATGATTACCGGGATCGCGCCCGCAGGTTCCAGCACGCCACCAATCTGCGCAGCTGCGGAAAGATGGACACGCTTTCCAATTTGCGCACACGACCCAACCAGCGCGTGACTATCAATCATCGTCCCTTCGTCAACATACGCCCCAGCATTCACAAACATCGGCGGCATGCAGACGACGCCGGGTGCAATGTAAGCCCCATCACGAATGCTCGACCCCCCCGGCACAATTCGAATGCGGTCGTTCACTGAAAACTCTCTAACCGGATAAGTGTCCTTGTCGAGGAATTGCAGACTGCGATCGGATGGCGACATGTCAACAATCGCGCCCATGCGAAAGCCGAGCAGTATACCTCGCTTGACCCACGTGTTCGTCTGCCATGTCCCATCCGCACTCCGCTCAGCCGCGCGAATCTTTCCGCTGTTCAGTGACGATTTGAATTCGTTGAAGACAGCAAAGTCTTCGTCAGAATATACAGCGGGGACCCGAGCAATTAATTGTTCGATTCTTTCCTGTAGAGACATGTTCAGGCAGTCGCGTGGGCTGTTTCGATCAGACCAAGCTCGGTAATGACTTCACGAACTCTGTCGCTACTCTTCGCAGTAATTGGCACCAGCGGCAGACGGAAATTCTCTTCCAGCAAACCCATCATCGCCATTGCAGCTTTTACCGGCCCGGGGCTTGATTCGATAAAGTTGACTTCCATCAGCGGCAGGATTCGATAATGCAGTTCGCGCGCTTCAGCCCACTTGCCGTCCAGTGCGAGATTAGTCATGCGGGACATCAGGTCCGGAATCTCATTTGATGCGACCGAGACAATTCCGTCAGCGCCCAACGCCATCAAAGGCACAGTCACCGCGTCATCGCCGGACATAACAGAAAAATTAGCAGGACGCTCACGCAGGATCTCCATGATCTGGGAAAGATTTCCCGACGCCTCTTTGATCGCGACGATGTTCTCGTGGTCACGTGCCAGCCTCAGGGTTGTTTGCGCGGCAATATTCGATGACGTCCGGCCCGGTACGTTGTAGAGCATTATCGGCATTTCGGGAACGGCTTTGGCAATCTCGCTAAAGTGCGCATACAAACCTTCCTGAGTTGGTTTGTTGTACCAGGGCGCCACCTGTAAGACGGCGTCGGCGCCGAGATCACCCGCGCGTTGCGAATACTCAATCGCTGAAGCGGTTGAATTGCTGCCGGCGCCGGCGATTACCTTTGCCCGGCCACGTGCGACATCAATCGTCGTCGCAATTACACGAGTATCCTCTTCTTCGGTCATCGTGGCGCTTTCTCCGGTCGTTCCACACGGTACCAGCAGCCTCACGCCACCATTGATTTGGCGATCTACAAGGGCCCGCATACGTTCCTCATCGAACGAGCCATCGCTCTGGAACGGTGTTACCAGTGCGGTAGCGCAACCGCGCATCCAGTCAACTTTCATCGTCATAATTTATTCCTCATGGTGTAGAGGCGGCAGTCCGTCCGCCTTCAAACTCAAAACAGCGGCTGGCGATTAGCGGCCGCTAACCATTTTCGAGATCCTTTACAATCTCATCAAACACTTCTGAAAATTCATAGACACCTTTGCGCCCAATGATCCATCCGGCAGCCATTAAAGCTCCAGCCGCGAACCCTTCTCGCGAGCGCGCCGTGTGAGTCAACGTTATCTGATCCGCAGCCGAATCAAAACCAACCCGGTGCGTTCCCGGAATGTAACCCGCCCGCGTTGAACTTACCGGCACGTCGCGCCCCAATTGATTACCCAGAATTTTGTGCAGGTGGGCTGCCGTACCCGACGGCGCGTCACGCTTGCGCTTGTGATGCGACTCTTCGATGAAGGAATCGTACAAATCGAGATCGCGAAATAGCTCAGCGGCGCGAGCTGCGATTCGATAAAAGACTTGCACACCAACAGAAAAATTTGGCCCGTACACTAAAGCTCCGTCGTGTTTTTGAACCAGATCTCGAACGCGATCGACCTGAGAATGCCACCCGGTCGTCCCAATGACCAGTGGCACTCCGGCGCGAACGGAGCTCTCGACATTTTTCGGAACGGCATCGGCAATCGAAAAATCGATCGCGACATCGCACAGTTTCAAAGCCTCTACCAGGTCGTCAATCTCGCGACCGGCATCATCGATATCGATCGTCAGCCCGATTTCATGGCCTTTTTCACCCGCGAGCTGACCCACCAGGCGGCCCATTGCGCCATATCCGATCAATGCGAGCCTCATAAGCTTTTCACCAAATCAGCGTAAAGATCGACCGCCCTGGACAGCTCGCTCTTGCTAATCTTTTCACCGTCCGTGTGCGCATCCAGGATCGAGCCAGGCCCGATCAGCAAAGGTTGGCCCCAGTTTGAAAGATACGGAATGTCGGTAGTGAATCGCGCCAGCATCTGGTCGAAGCCGTCAACGGTCATCAAATTCACCGGATCATGGACTGATTTGTAGTCGATCGCCGCCCGTTCGGCGATCGCGCGCTCCAGCAGGTCCTTTACCAAAGCTGAGTGCTTTGCCAGACGGATCTGTAATGTTGCATGTGCCGCGGCGGGAATAACATTCGCGCGAGTCCCGCCCGACAACACGCCGATGTTGCAAGTCGTTTCACCAAATACCTCGTCGCCAGGCCATACGATATTGCGAATATCCGCCAATACATCAAGCAGCTTCTCGATCGCCGACTCACCTTGCTCCGGATAAGCTGAATGCGCCGACCGGCCAACAGTACTGATAGTTGTCTGGATCGAACCTTTCGTGCCGGTCGCAAGCTGGTTGTCCGTGGGCTCGCCATTGATCAAGTATTCGCATGATGACGCGAGAGCATGTTGATCAGCTAGTTTGGCGCCGGCGCTCGTGACCTCCTCATCAACTGTGAACAGCAATCCGATGTCGTTTACACCTTCCGCGCGAAGCCGTTCGGCGGCGCCGATTTGAGCTGCGATAATTCCCTTCGCGTCGCACGATCCACGCCCGTAAATAAATTCATCGTCTTCGCTCGACGCGATAAAGGGCGGCACGGTGTCCATGTGCGTCGACAAGACGACCCTGGGACGTGATTCAGTCGTGGCGATTATATTCGCTCTCTCATCGGTTATATCCTGCAATTCGACACGGTAGCCGAGACGCATCAGCAACTCACTTAGCGAAATGCCGATCTGAAATTCTTCACCGGTGGTCGAAGGGATGTCGATCAGCTCGCGCGTGAGCCTGAAAACATCGATCACGCTACAACCCCTTCGCGATCGTGGATTCTTTGTGAAGTAGAGCCAACCTGCGTCATTTCGTCGTCGACATTTGCGTTTGGCCCCTCGAAAAAGGCGCGGTGTAATCCAGTGATCGCTTTCACCGCATGGGCCTCGTCAACCATGAAGGTCAGATTCACACTCGATGCTCCGACCGAGATCATCGATACGTTTATGTCACTGATAACAGAGAAGACGCGCGCCGCAATTCCCGGCGTATTACGCAAACCTTCGCCGATGATTGAAATTATTGTGCGGCGCTCGACGATCTCTACTGTACCAAGTTCCTTCAGTTCGGAAACAACTGCGTCCAACGCTCCCGCATCATCAATCGAAAGCGAGACGCTGACTTCAGAAGTCGTCACGACATCGACGGCGGTGCGATGTTGATCAAAAACTTCGAACAGCCGGCGCAGAAATCCGTAAGCGCCGAGCATTCGCGCGGACGTAATCTGCACTGTCGTGATGCCACTCTTGTGTGCAATGGCTTTGACTGCCTGCGGCGCAGCTTCAGATTCTGAAACGATTAACGTGCCGGCCTGCTTAGGAGCGCGTGAATTGCAAACCCTGACCGGAATATTCCGATCGACCGCAGGTTGAATGGTTTTTGGGTGCAATACCTTCGCGCCGAAGTAAGCCAGCTCAGCAGCTTCCTGGTATGAGAGCACTGGGATTGTTTGAGCCTGCGGCACGATTCTGGGATCGGCGGTGAGGACGCCGCTGACGTCGGTCCAGATTTGAATCTCGCGCGCGCCGATAGCTTCCCCAATAATGGCCGCCGAATAATCCGAACCTCCGCGGCCGAGCGTAGTCGTGACGCCGCGCGCAGTGCTGCCAATGAAACCGCCGAGGACCGGAATCTTTGCCGCTTGCAGCAGCGGGAACACTGCTGCCTTTGTCGCTTCGGTACTTTCAGTCTGTGGCGCGGCATTGCCGTAATTCTCATCTGTCTTTACACAGCTGCGCGCATCAACGTAACGCGCGCCGAGTCCGTTTTCGCAGAGTACCCAAGTAAGAAGCTGCGAAGATAACTGCTCTCCGTAAGCAACAATCTCGTCCTGAAGAGGTGGGCTCGTGACGGGATGCGTCGCAATAATCTTGTGTAATTGCCGAATTTTGGCACGCGCGTCGCCGAGGGTTGAAACAAACGCCGCCCGAGCTTCCTTGCCGAGCAAATCCTTTGCAATCGCCAAATGACGGTCAAAGTCCTTATCGAGTGATTTAGTCGCGCCGCGGGCGTCGCCGCCGACAGCCTGCGCCACGCTTTGCAACAACGAATTCGTGAAGCCGCCAATTGCGGACACAACTATCAGCGGGCGCGATGCCGCCGCCACTTTAACGATGCCAATGACGTTCCTAAACGCGGTGGTGTCTTCGACCGAGGTTCCGCCGAATTTCATCACCATAGGTTTCATAGCTACTTTATTCCGGACTAGCTTCATGCGGCCTGTTGATATTCAATCACCGCCGGAAAGTTCGACTCCAATACCGTCAATTTAAGCAGTCATAAAGAATACGACTGGCACACCGAATCTGAGAAGCTCAAACGACGAAAAACATCGCCAACCGCGCCTCTTTGACATTCACGGCTCCTGATTGCTGTAATCGAAACAAGTCAGAGCTCAGTCTTTAGGTTGCTTCGATCCAGAACACAAACTAAAGTCTGAACTCTAATTTCTTCGAGGTGCAATCGTGTCTGTGGCCGAATTGATTTACGACTGGAATACTGTGGCACCGCAACTACGCAAGCCCGGCCGGCATATCGGTTTCGATGATGAAACGCTACGAGACGGGCTGCAATCACCATCAGTTTGCGAGCCGCCGGTTGAAAAGAAAATCGAGTTGCTGCACTTGATGGACGCGCTCGACATCGACACTGCAGACATCGGATTGCCCGGCGCGGGCGGCACTCATGCAGCCGGTGTCGAGCTCATGGCTCGTGAAATCGCAGAAAAGCGGCTAAAGATTCGGCCCAACTGCGCCGCCCGTACTCACCGGAACGACATTATTCCAATTGCCGAGATTTCTCAGCGCGCGGGCATCCCGATTGAAGCGTGCACTTTTATAGGCTCTTCACCAATCCGTTTTTATGCCGAAGAGTGGACCCTGGAAAAGCTTTTGAAGTTAACTGAAGAAGCCGTAACGTTGGCTGTCAACGAAGGTTTGCCGGTGATGTTTGTCACCGAAGATACAACTCGCGCTGATCCGAAAACGATTAGAGCGCTTTACACGACCGCAATCCGGTGCGGCGCGCGGGCGGTCTGCGTATGTGACACAGTGGGCCACGCAACACCCGACGGTGCGCGCGCAGTGGTCAAATTTGTGCGCGGCATTATCGACGAGCAGGGTGAAAAGGTGCGCCTCGATTGGCACGGGCACCAGGATCGCGGGCTGGGCGTGATTAATTCGATCGCGGCCATTCAGGGAGGCGCGGATCAGGTTCATGGATCGGCTCTGGGCATAGGCGAGCGTGTAGGCAACACGCCGATGGATCAGTTGTTGGTAAATCTGAAACTGTTGGGTTGGATCGAAAATGACCTGAGCCAGCTTCGCGAATATTGCGACAAAGCCGCCGACGCGTGTCGTTGGACAATTCCTTTGAACTATCCCGTTTTTGGCCGTGACGCTTTTCGGACCGCTACTGGTGTTCACGCGGCAGCAGTAATCAAGAGTTATCGCAAGGGCGACACGGAACTTGCAGACTTGATCTATTCAGGCGTACCCGCCGGCCAGTTCGGGATGAAGCAGGTGATAGAAATCGGACCGATGAGCGGCAAGTCGAACGTGATTTTCTGGCTCGAGAATCGAGGAGTTGAGGCGAGTGAAGATCGTGTTAACCGAATCTATGAACGAGCCAAACAGGCGACGGCAGTGCTGAGTGAAGAAGAATTATTGGCGCTCGTGTAAATATCGACCTTCATACTGATACCAATAGGATTGTCGCATCCCTCACGCGGATTAACTGCAACCAGGCAGGAGCGGAATGATCAAACGGACTATCCAGCGGGTATTAGGCCTGGCAGGATATGAAGTTCACAGAATTCTTCCGTCCGATGGCCCCACCTTCGTCAACGATAGTTCGTCAGCCAATCGGCTACCAGCGATAAAACCGATCTGGCCGTTACCGCGCCGGAATATTTCGCGCGAAGCAATCATTGCCAGATTCGCACAGGACGATTTGTGGCATTACGCCTACGAATTTGACGGAGGACTGAGTTTCCCGGCTCGCCACCTCAATGCGGGAAGGCTGGAACACGACCCCAGGCGACCCCTGCAACGTTTCCATCACATGATGCCGGCGTTGCTCGCGAGCCAGCAGGGGTCAATACAAGGCAAGCGAGTGTTGGATATTGCCTGTAGCTCGGGCTTCTGGTCTATCCAGTTGGCGCTGATAGGAGCAAACGTGGTGGGATTTGATGCCCGGGCAGAATTAATTGCTCAAGCCAACTTCATAAAGGAAGTTACGGGCGCAGCCACGGTGGAATTCCGCTTAATGGATTTCTGGGAAATGTCCCCCGAATCCCTTGGCGGAACATTCGATATCGTACTGAATCTTGGCATCCTTTATCATTTGCCTAAACCATTGGAAGCGCTGGAGCTCACGAAAAAGATGGCCCGTGATGTCATCGTACTCGAGACACTGGTGCATTCGTCGCCGCAACCTGTGGTTCGCTTGCAGGGGGAAGATCCGCTCGATATTCGTCTTGCCAGCGTTTCCGGAGTAGTTGCATATCCTACGCGTACTGCGATGGACCTCATGTTTCGGCACTTACACTTCGCCTATTGGGCAGAGATTCCACTGCCAAGCACTGATATGCCTTCTGACTATTTGGAAAATCACCGCGGGACGTGGCTGATCAGAGTTTAGACGATGCGGAATTAATTGATGTTTAAACGCCGGGAACTTTAGCAGGAACGTGGCAAGTTGGTTACGAACAAAGGGAAAGTCCGCGAGCCAAATTGCAGTAGTAGCTAATTAATCGGAATGGTGACGGTGGCGGAACCCGCCTTGCCGGCCGGAAATCTTTTTTGCCGCGCGATGCGCAGCGCTGTGGCGTCGCCGCCGGAAGCCTGAGTCACACGCCCGTTCTCATCATAAGTCACTTGCACCGTTACTTTCTTCGCTCCATTGGCGGCTGAACTTTGAGCTTTCTGAGATGGTTGAAGCGACGTCATTGACTGTGCGGCCCTTTCCCGGCCTCGAGCTTCTTCTTTGAGGCGCGCTTCGTGCTGTCGTCGGGCCACGTCTGTCGCGTCGGCATTAGGCACCGGCGCTGTCGTTTCTGCTTGAGTTGACGTCGCCGGAGTCTCAACTGGCGCGGGCTGCGAGTTCGAAACAGGTTGTTCGGCAACTGCGGCTGGCTTCACTTCGCTAGCCAGTCGGGCAGCCTTACTGCGCGCGTACCATCCCCAGGGGACTGCTACCACAGCTACTATCAGCGCTACAGCGGCAAAGACCGCGCCGAGCTTCCAAGGTCGACTCGCAAAATGGGAAGCATGTTCGGTTTGTGAAAGGAACGGGACGGCATGTGGCTGAATGTGTTTGGGTGTGCGGGATGTTTCTGCAGGTTTCTCGACATGGTGGGTTACCGGCTCTACGCGTTGCGGTTTGGCTTCGACTTTCGCCGATTTAACTTCTTCAACGCGTGAATCCGAGTCTTCAGGGAAAGGATTTGGTGGCTTGACCCCCTCGTCCATTCGGCGGAGACCCTCTAAAACCACCGAGGTCCAGGGCTGGTTTATAGAATGCTCCGGGGCCTCGAATGCCGGGCTGAATGTAAACGAAGCGTTACGCTGCGTGAGCGCAAAATAGACGGCCTCGATACCTCGCAATTCGCCGACGCGCGCGTGAACTACCGAACCAGACTGCAAATAAAAATACCCAGGGCCTGTCGGGTAAACGACCTTCAACCTGCCGGTCTTTCGTTGATTGCAAAAGAATTCGATCAGTTCAGCAAGCGAAAGGTCGGTGAGTTCTCCTGTGAGTGCCATTACTTTTATCCTCTTTCGTTGGGGCGTTTCAGCTAAGGAAGCGTGAAGTTGTAATCGATCCTGCCAGAAATTTTCACGGGTTGTCCGGACAGTTTGGTCGGCGTAAAGCGCGCACGCATCGCTGCATCAACGGAGACGTCGCGCAACACATTCGGACCGGAGATGGCCCGCGCCGAAATTACTTTTCCACTTTCGTCGACAACTACCTCAACCTCGACTTTACCGCTGGTTCTCATACGGCGCGCCATTTCTGGATACACTGGCGGCGGCAGGGCAATAGCCTTTCCGTTGAGGACACCTCCAGAGACAGGCTTGAGTAACGGCCGCGGCGCGGGCGGCGGTTCACTGTCGACCGCGATTGCATCTTTTCTGTTCGAGTCGGCCAGCGGGCGCAGATCCAAATTCATAGGCTGCATCGAGGCATTGCTGAGTTTAGCTGAAGCCGTTCGCACTGGCATCGAAGCGACCACGCGCGTTTCATTTCCTGAATTTGACTTTGAGTTAGAGCCTGCGGAATTTTGACTACTGCTCGGAGCCGACGACGAATTGGCGGGTTGCAACATTTTAGCCATTGAGGCGTCGAGGTAATAAAAAATGGTGCGGTAGGTAACTTCGGTCGGCTCAAAGTCGATCTTTCCATTTTCAACAACGGCAACCGAGGTAGTCATCTTTATCCAATTTCCCATGCCGTCGAATTCGTACTTGTAGACTTCCTTGCTTAGCAATGATCCATCTGCATTCAACAAGGTCATCTCGCTGATGTTGCCTTTGTCGTCGTACTTGTAAACTTCGCGGCCGGTAAGCGTCGCGCCACTGACTGGAAAATATTGATTTTGCGTCTTAACTCCCTTTACGTCGTATTCGGCAGTTTCCAACAAAACGCGCTTGAGTTCTGTTGAGTTTGCAAGTTTCGCGACTTCTGTCCGAACTCGACGCACGGGTCCAATCAACCCATCACGGGCGCGATCACTGTCATTGTTTTTCCCATCGACTGCGGTCGGCTGGAGGTTGGCTTTAGCGGTTAGGTTTGATTGGCCAGTCGCCAACACCGCGGTTGTTACAAGGGGAATGCACGCGCACAAAATTCGGATTGTTCGCTGCAGCATCATTGACTCCTAACTGTGAAACTGAAAGATGAGGTACGCGGCTAAGTCCTTGATGGCTCAAGGCGGGGCCAGCCACAATTATCTTACGAGGTTGAACGGGGTTTGTCTAGCGTCAACTGTGTCAAACCTATCAAAATTCCGGCGTGTTTTGGCTAATTTGCCCCGTGGCCCGGTCCAAATTCAGCGATCGCGGTTGCTATGTCGTCGACGATTGCCGCCGCTCTGCGCTCCGAAATGGCGTCATTACAAACAATTGAAAACACGAGAATTTGGCTATCCTGAGACGTAGCGTAACCGGAAAGTGAGTGGGTGTAGGTCAGAGTACCGGTTTTGGCAAAGATGCGGCCGGTCATCTTCTTCAGCCGAGAGCCCAGTGTTCCATCATGGCCGGCAATTGGAAGTGAATCATGGAACAAAGCCACTGCCTTACTGTTTGTCATGGCGAGAAGCAGACGGCCGGTGGCCTCAGGAGTCACGAGATCCAGACGCGAGAGTCCGGAACCGTCATGAATTGCGACTGACTTCGTGGTAATTCCCTTGCTCTCGAGCCACCACCTGATAACGGCGACGCCGGCTTCGTCATCGCCGCGCACGGCATTCTTTCGGGGGTCAGGATCCGGAGCGGAAGTCCCTCGTTCTTTTCCAACCGTGCGAAGGATCAGCTCGGCAAAAAGATTGTTGCTTTCCTTATTTGTGCGACGAACTATCTCGCCGAGTGACTGACTGTCCTGATAAGCCAGCTCAGTCGCTCTTAGTGGATCGAACTTTTCAGCCTCTGCCGTACGAAAGTCACGGCTTCGCGATTTTCCATCGATCGTTATGCCTCGCGCGGTCAACATCTGCTTAAAAAGTGTCGCCGCCCACAAGGCCGGATCGTGAACGGAAAGAAAAGCCGAAAAAGCGTGGCCGCCCACCGGAAAGTCTCCCCACACGCGGACGTCGTTGTCAGATAGTCCACGGATAATTCCGATCGTCGTTATCGTACTTTGTTCGCCAGTGCTTGCATTGTTGGTGAGCCGGACGAAATTCTGATTTGGTGTGACTACAACATTCGCGCTCTCACCCTTCTTAGCGGCAGGAGACATCGTTACTTCGATGCTGTTTTCATCGATTGATAAAGCGCTCGGTTCAGCGCCGAAATACCATTGAAGGTCATTCCACTGCCAACCGAGTCCAAATAACTCACCACGAAAGTAACTGTTATCGCCGACGATACCGCCGCGCACGTGACGAATGCCTGATTGATAAAGTTGATCGGCGAGTTTCTCGAGCGAAGGCGAATCGCCCTTAGTGTGCGAAAGAAGATCCGGCGCGCCGCGGCCATACAGGATCAAGTCTCCGTCGATCACTCCATTCACATATGACGGCTTTTCCGCGTAGACCGAGGTTCGCCAGCGATAGTCACCGCCGAGCAAGTCCAGCGCTACGGCTGTCGTGTAGAGCTTCATGTTTGACGCCGGAGTGAAGGATTTGTCGGCATCGCGTGAATAAAGGACACGCCCGTCTTTCTGAGACATCACAAATACACCCCATCGCGCCGGGAGGTTACTTTTTTCGATGATTTGATCGAGTTCGTGTGCAAGTGCGACATCGCCTGAAGTCGAGGCCTTCTGCTCTTGCTTCGCAGGCGATGCCGACTTAGCAGCCTTATCTTCCGTGGCCAGACTTACTGGATTTTGAGAACCAAGAAAGGCAGTTATGAGGACGGCGCACAGGATAGCTCCGATTAGCAATCCCGCTGTTTGAAATTGCGTCTTCAAGGGAAGCAAGCGTCTGATTGAAACGCTAACTGGCAAATAGAGTCTCAACGCGACCAGCCGCCAATAAGGCACGCGTTGCGTCATAAACCTGTTCTACCGGAATGTCTGAAATAGCTGGGCCGACGATCACGCGTTTAGGTTCGCTCACGGGGATATAACTGTTCGGCGCACGTCCATCCAGCAATAACACGATCGGTACACCGACTGCGGCCGCTATATGCAGGGGCCCTGTGTCGTTCGCAACAAACACTGCTAAGCGGGCCTGTGCCGAAGCGAGTTGTCTTATCGTCAGGCGATCAAGAATCAGCGTAGACGAAGGAAATTTTGATCGCATTTGAGCAATCAACACGCGTTCTTCGGGCCCGGCGAACACGATCGGGCGCACGGCATCGTTACGTGCCAGTGAATCTGCAAGTTGAGCAAATTGTTCCAGAGGCCAGCGGCGGCTTTCATGGCCCGCGCCGGGGAATAGACCGACTAGCGGCGCTCCGGATTCTGCTTTGTACTTGCGTAACAGATCATCTATTTCGCGGTCCTGCTCGAAGCCGGTCGTCAAGCGGGGCACCCGTTCGGCGTTGGAAATACCCAGCGGACGCAACACGTCCAGATAACGATCGACCTGATGTCGCTCACGGTTGTTTTCTTCAATCGGAGGCAAAGGCTTGAAATTGGCCAGAAAATCCAGCGACCGGCCGCGCCGTCGCGAAAACAATCGCGCGGGCGCGCTGGAGAGAAATCCAAGCAGGTTCGTCTCGGCGAAACTGTGCAGATCAATCACGAAGTCGAATTGCCGTGCGCGAACATCTTTCACGACCTGAAAGATTCTCAGAACTGATAGTGGTTTGAAGCCGTCGCGCAAGGCGACGCGATCGACTTCTATAGTCGCGTCTGCGTAACCGGACATCCGAATGATTTCTGCCGCCGGCTTTCCGCAAGCAACCGTAATCTGCGCCCTGGCAAATTTTGCGCGAACTGCGCGCAGCGCCGGCAGGCTCATCACAACGTCGCCGAGCTGACCGAAATCGATAACCAGAATATTGCGAGGATCAAAAGTCATTTCAGATGCTTGTCGAAAAATTCTGCTGCCGCAGAATACGAACCGACCCAGTCCCGATGCAGCAACAAGTCATGAATCTCGTCGGGGTAAATAATTTCTTCAAAATACACGCCGTTCTTTCGTAACAAGCGAACCAGGTTAACGGTCTGGGCAAATTCAACATTCCGATCATCATCGCCATGAATCAAAAGAACGGGAGACTTCCATTTGTCTACGGAAGATATCGGCGATGACTCGCGCGCAATTCGGACGCGTTCAGCCGTGTCAGTTGGCACACGCAATCCAGCGACCTGTCCGCTCCAATCATGCACCCCGTGAAAATCTACGCCCGCCCTGAAGATCTCCGAGTCACGCGCCAGACCTAAGGCGGTAAGATATCCTCCGTACGAGCCGCCCCACAATCCGATGCGTTTGTTGTCCACATCGTCGCGGCTTCTCAGATACTTCGCGCCCGCGACGACATCCTGATATTCAGACGCTCCCCGCGCGCCGCGATGTTGAGCGAGCCGAAATCCGCGACCATAGCCGATGCCGCTGCGATAATTAACGGACAACACGATGTAACCGCGGCTGGCCAGATATTGATTCATCGCATAGGAATTGTGATAGTAGTAAAGATAATGCCAACCGAGCAGCATCTGGCGGATGGGACCGCCGTGCATGAATACCAGTGCTGGCCTCTTGCCCGGTGCGTTCGCTGGTTTGAACAGCTGGCCGTGGATTTCAGTGCCATCGGGTGCTTTAAAGATCACCTGTTCCGGTACGACAAGTTTTGCTGAAGGAAAGTCTCGCGGCAATGCCTGCGGCGCTAACGGCTTCATATTCGACCCATCGGCACCAGCAGTGAAAGGCATGAAAGGATCGCGCGCCGTGGATCGAAAGAAAGCCACGTGTCGATCGTTATCGAAAACCGCCGGGTACATTTCGATGCCATCGCCGGCGGATATTTGTCTGGGCGCGCCACCAGCTACCTTGACCCACCAAAGGTGACGCCGGTCCACGTCGTTCTTGTTGGTTGAAAAGATGACAAACGACTTGTCCTGCGAAAGCGCAACGTTTTCGACTTCGAAAGAGCCGGGCGTCAGCGCCTCAACTGAGCCGCCGTTTGCAGAGACCGAATACAAATGCATCCACCCATCCTGCTCAGAAGGAAACAGGAGCCGGTCATTTGCGGCCCACTGCCATGAATCCTCACTGTTTAAGCCAGGATACGAATCGCTCTCCTGATCGCCCGACCGCCAGACCTGCTTTGCGCCGCCGCTCCGCGCATCTGCTACGAACACTGCCCACGGTTGTAAGCGCTCGCGATCCATTGAGAAGGTGTCAGAGATATTGAACAAGCGAAGAAAGGCGATTCGTTTTCCGTCCGCTGACCAGCGCGGCGCGATGTCGCGGTCAATGCTCGGAGACAGAAATCGAATAGAGTTTAAGCGCGTATCGTAAACAGCGATAAAACTATGGTCTCCTCGATTTGAAACAAATGCCAATTCAGCGCCATCCGGGGACCACTGCGGCGAATT